>Ga0181612_161137_pt1 | contig 10211 bp, 10 predicted proteins | sample HoacroProtozoa21_FD_119630 | JGI IMG/M metagenome (GOLD analysis project Ga0181612, IMG submission 119630) | Hoatzin crop microbial communities from Cojedes, Venezuel. Combined Assembly of Gp0051906, Gp0051904, Gp0051908 | reverse complement strand
TATGGAGAAATGAAACTGAATGTTAAATGAGTACTTTATAGGAACCATATCTGTAACGTATGGTTTAGAATAAAAAATTACGGGCTTGATTTCACACTCTCTTCCATAGTCTCTTGTTCCACATAAAGCAAGTACAATTTCCCACTCTCTTTTATTGGTATAAGTACGGAAACCGAGTGAAGAGTCAGGCAGAATGACTGTAACAAGCACCCTTCCTTATGCAAAAAAACCCCTAGTGCAAGCAGGAAATCATCAGCTTTCAGCATCCAAGAGAGGAAGAAGCAACGCATTTGAATTGCAGCACGGAGGTCAGATACCAGCAAAATATTCTGACAGTGAGAACAGCAAGGCACTGGGCTGGGTTACCTGGGGAGCCTTTGGCACCTGCAGCATGAGAGGCCTGCAAGAGGTTTGGCTCCAGCCTCAGGCAGGGGATGGAGTGTGCAGAGACCTCCTGGACCGCTCTTGCTGGTGCCTGGTTGGAGTTTTGCACCAATTCAGGGAAAAATGCAAGGTACAGGGCGAAGACAAATTCAGTGCCATCACCTTGTGGTGAGGGGCCATTTGCTCTTTTTGAACAAATGACAAAGCAGGTAACGTGAAAATGTGAAATCTGCAGTAATTAATTAGATAATGGGAAATCAATCATGCTAATGAGTATGCAAGTGTTGCCCAGCTCTAACCATCGCTGTGTGGATGGAATCGATTTAGTGAATAGTTTTTGAGGGATTGCGGGTGGGAGGCTGCATAGGTCTGGTCAACAACGATCGTATGTGGTGCTTCCCTGTAATACTTCCCAGCTAAACCTTCAAGCTGAGTGTAGGTTTTGGTGCTTTGTGTGAGGCACTGAATGCCAGCAAAGGGAAAATCTTAGCTCAACAACCCCAAAACACTTCCGTGACAGCATGGAGGGGAAGACGAATGGCCTCCAGAAGGCACAACTTGCTGAAAGCAATCTTGCATGCAAGAAAAAAGAAAAAGAAAAAAAGGCTTAGGCTGTTCTGTCTGTTTGGGGACCAGAATCTAAGATGCTGTAGCACACAGTGGTTAGGACCCAGCCTTATGGGACCCACGCAGCACTGTGTTTGTCTGCTAAATGTGCCATCTGCAAAATGCAAAAATTGCAAAGGGCAGTCTTCATCCTCAGGCAGATGTTTACCATGCCAGTGTCATGCGGGGTGCCCCATTCCTCGTGTTGATGCACCGATTTTAACACTGAGAGAAAATTTCAGTAACAAGATGCAAGTGAGTTGGAAGAAACTGGGGGGCAGGATGGAGAATTTAACTTACTTGGTTTATTTGTTTTCCTTCCAGCTTTCCACAGGTCTATTTTTTTTTTGCCTTGTACTTGGCTCTGTGTCTCTGATCCCGTCTGTCTTGTTTTTGTTTGCCTGCCTTTGTTGCCGATGGTTTCACGCTGGTTCCATTCCTCTCCTTTCGTGTGACACAGATTCTCTGCCTGAGCCACGTCCAAGGTGTTGGACTCCCTGCAGTTACAGCACAGAGAGTCGATGCCGAGGACACCACTTCCTGCTTCGCTGACAGTGTCGGCATTGTGTAAGTGAGCATATGTTTTTCCAGCCCACAGAAAAGAAGTTTCAGGGTATTAGTTAATGGATTCTCTTTTTTCTAACTTGTCAGGACACTGGCAGCTCTTCATCTCTTCTTCATTGTTGTTGGTCTCCTGGCACCTACAGGAGACCAAGATCTCACCAGTTTAGATCATCTACACACAGTGAGAGCACTTTTTTTAATGTGAATACCTTACAGTCAACACAGAGAAAGCAGACAAAGGTATGAGAATGTTGTTATGAATAAATCTTCCCTATGCAGATGGAAGTAGAAACACAGAGAAATCCCCAGATATCATTACTAGAGATAATGAGATACCTGTAGTAAGTAGATGCTCTGAGTCCAGTTCAGGGCTTTCACCACAAAATGGTCCTCCTTCTCTTCACTGGGACCAACGTAACACTTTTGCCTCCAATTTGGATGTGCTAAGGTGGACCCATATCAGACGACTGCCACGACAGCACTAGGACAGGACATTTCACCAGTCACTTGCTCACTCACTCGCTCAGGAAAGGCTAAGTCATGCCAAATCACTCTGTCACCTCTCTGTTTTTGAATGAAATGATGAAGGTTGTTTAAAAGTGTTGCGTATATTGACAGTTATCCCGGGAGTGAGAAGATTAGTGAAGTATATTTCTGTATATAGAAAGATAGCTGTAATATTCAAAGGTGCAGTGATGAGACTTAAACCTTTAACTTCTAGTAAACATCTGTCTGGAGTTTGAAGGCACCCGTGATCCGCAGCTATAAGGGATTGTAATTAACATCCAAATTCCTGTGAACTCAGGAAGTCCTCGAAGGCAGGTAAACTCCCATTGCTGAGCAATAGTATTGCTCACTTCTGAAACGCTGTCATAAACTGCTCTGTAAATATGGATGAATGAAGGCTGTCACAACCTATACAAAAGGTAGCTTTTGTTAATGCTCAGGTAGCTGGGACCTGTGCCAGAGGAGGTTGGGGCAGGACCTTGCCATAGCCTTGTGCGAAGCAGCGCAGATCTTGCACCCAAGGGGAAAGAGTCAGTGCTAGGGTGCTTTGGCCCTACTGTGTGGGTCAACGGTGGGGGAATAGGTTGTGCCTGGTGGGGGACAAAACCCCCGGGAGATGGCAGGTCCTTGGTCCACCCCAACTTATTCCGGTGTGACCGGAGAAGGACCACACTATAAATCTGTCTTGACATCAGGTAGAAAACCCCCATCTTATGACTCATTCCTCTGTTTACAGGCTTGCCTTTGCTCCCCAAATTAAGATATATGTTTTACACTAGACAGGCAGTATGATGGCTTAATGAATAAGGGGTTGGAAGTAATACCTCAGCATGACCTCTGCTCTTATTGTCTGTACATTTGACATTTAATCAAAGACATTAAACTACCCAAAATGCACACATTTGGGCTCTTTGTAGAGTGTGTTTGTTTCATTTTTTTAAAGCTTTGCTTACCTGTGGAGTCTACTATTTGTTGTATGATGCCTTTTGCCACTTAAGCACTATGCTTAATCAGATTTGTAAATTATTTCTCTCCTGGGGTTTCTCTTTGTGTGTTCAGAAAGCATAAAAAGTGTTCATGACATGCTTCAAAACACACACTGGTTACATTAGTCATCCTCTCAGCATAATAGTTTTATGGAGAACACTTTACGTTAAAAAAAAACGCATTTCCTTTAATCCAGTTTCTTTCCCCCACTTTTGATCCCTAGAGTTATGCTACATGTTAGTAAACAGCTACGTGACATGCAGAGACTGTAATTGTGATTTTTTTTTTCTGGAGGAAAAAAGCTACTGTTTACGTCTTGAAATATCTATTATTATGTTTTATGATATATTCAAATGAAAACATTTTCATACAGGAACTTCGCCTTCTCCTGGCAGCTGAGAAGCTGGTTTTAAAAATCGGCTCTACCGAATCGTGGCACACCTTCCGCCGGCTCACCATTTCCCCAGCGCGGCAGGCCCAGCCCAGCAGCAACACCAGGACCAGATGGAATAGGACAGCTTGGACGGGGAGCACCAGGCTCTCTGTCAGTGCCACCTGCATCTTCATGGATGGACCATCCCTCACGCCCACCATGCCCCTTCCTTGTCACAGCTGTTTGAAATGCCTTCGAGTCAACAAAACATTTCCATGGCAAATATTGCAATGCAGGAAAGGATTTGGATGGTGGAAAATGTCACTGGTGGTGGTGAGGAAGAGAGGGTGCTCGGCAAGCACTGTGGTGCCCATTGGCAAGAGAGGAGGACCGCTGCAGCCGCTGAACCACAGCCCGAGAGCGACAGCAAGCTGCAGTGCATCGCCTTGGGTGTGAGGGGTACTTTCCAGACATCACAGAGAAATATGGCGGCGGCCTTCTCTTTACGCCAGAGGAAAATCTCTCCTCATGATGCTGCAAACTCACCCTCGTACTCTCTAGGCAGCCTTATCTGCCCCCTCCACCTTGCACACACACACACCCCCCTGGTCGCTCAGGCCCTTTGTGTTTCACAGGAAACAGTAGATAAACCACAGCTCTCAATTTCCTAATTATGCAAAACAAGTAGAAACTCCTAAACCTTCAGAAGCTCAAAAATGCTGAAGTGGTTGAAAAAAAAGGCAAAGAAGACCTGAAACTGGATGGGGATTTCACACTGGGGATGTTGGGATCACATAGATATTACAAAGACATGTGGTGCTCCCACAGCACGCTGACGTGTTTGCCAGAAGAGGACAGCGGTGCATAGTAGAGGTAGCCCCATCTTTGAGGAAGGACATGGCAGCAGGAAAATCTTCTGTCTGATGGAGCAGTCCGTGATCCTGAAAAGAGAAGACACTGCGCTGAGTTGCTGCAGAGAGAAACTTGCTCAGCTCAGCGGGGAGGAACCTGGCTCTAGCACAGCTCTCCAGCAGGAGCCTGGGGATTTCTACACGTTTTTGCCCAGACCACTTCTCTCTCAGCCTCCCTCGTTCCCTAGATCTGTGCCTGCATCAGAGCTGTGGGATAACCAGACCCCCCCAGGACCTCACCCAGTCTGTCCCAGTGCAGGCACGTGCAACTGCAGTAAATGCATGCGATGGAAGGCAGCTATGGCCATGCTGCTGCTGCTCCACTGCTGAGTGCCGCAGTCCCTGCCCGTCCCGCTGCCTTCGCCGTGGCTGGCAGGGCACGTGTTTTTGTTCCTGGGACACCGGGAGGGGCTGAGCTCATCTCATCAGAGCAGCTGCTCATTCCTCTTCTCCCTGGTTTCATGTGTTCGCTCTCAAATCTTCTCCTTCTTGCCAGCTGGTTCACAGCACGTCTTTTGACCCCTTCCAAACGTTCCTGCATTCAGAAACAATTTTGGGAGACAGGAAGGTCATCCAAAGAAATGCACCTGCAGGGTGAAGTGGGCTGGTGGCAAGTGGAGCCTGTCAGAGGGTCCCTCTCCCCACTGCCACTAGCAGGTAATGCTGCAGCTCATGGTACCAGTACCTAGGGAGCCCATTTTTTTCCCACTTCCCATATCACAACAGCCTGTACGTGTCTCTAGCTTCTCTCTTGCTCTCTGCCTGCTCAGTGATGTGTATTTTTTCCTTTCCCTTGGGGCACAGCAGAGTGACGTGAAGGAAGGAGGATTCCCCGATTCTGGCGAGTTCTGGGAATGAGTGCCACAATTTTCGGCCAGACGCCAAGAAATCTGTGTCATTCACAGGCGCAACTCGCATTCGTTTCCTTAGCAGCTCCTTTGTTCTCCGGCACATTGTCAAGCTCACAGGCAGAGGGGAGGTTCATCAGGCACAGGTTTGCAGGCAGCTTTGAGTTTTAGGACCAAATCATGAACCATGGAGGAATGACTGACAGCAGAGCATGGGCAGGACTTTCTCTCTGCAGCCCGTGCTGCCACCTTCACATCCAGTCACTCAGGTCCTGTAGGTTAGTACGGCTTCCATTCCAGACATGGGATAAAAGGTGCTAAAATACCAGTTTGAAAGGCAGGACCACCATGAGGACTTGAGCACCTTCCTCCTGAGAAGCATCCTTGGCCTGTCAGTGCCATGCTGTCTGCAGGGCAGCCGCACCAGTTAGTCCTGGGTGAGGACCTGCTGCCTGTCCCATCCCAGCTCTGTCCCAGCCTCCTTCTCTGTCCCACACAGGAACCAGAGCATGCGGGTGGTGTCTGTGGCTTTCCAGTCCCTGCTTTATCGAAGAGGATGTTTGTTTCCTGAAAAGGAAAGCTCGGTCGGTTGTCACGCTAGAGGAAAATAAAACAGATCTACACAGGGCCAAACGGGTATCTTTTACGATTCTACGTAGAGATTTCATCAGAGGTTAACTTGGCTCATCAGACCAAACTCCGATTTTATCCATCACTAGTGGACAAGCTCAGGGGACTAACGCAGGGACAGAAAAATGCTCAGTTTGTTCACGACATCATGTGTCACATGAGGCAGCCCCAGTCAGAGCGAGTGTTGGTTCCCCTGCATTGAAAATGGAGTGCTAACACTGACCACGCAGAGCTCTGGGGATGGAAAAATATGATGCGAATGCTAGGGATGCCGCACGCTCCTGGTGATCTACTCCTGAGCGGTGCCACATGGCTTCACTGCGTGATGCTTGTCCGGGGCATTTGTCACTCCAATGAAACGTCGTTCCTCCAACACACCACGGATGCTGAAGTGGTATGTTTCATCCTTTGTGACTGTGAGAATCAGAAACTGGCGGTAGCATTAGCTGGATCAGGAAGATGGACCTTGCCATCCCCTCCTAATGGTGACCTTGGGGGTGATTTGGAGGAGCACCAAAGCATCGCGACTCCACTGAGCTCCTGAGTCTTCCTGTTGTCGCTTGCAATTGCTTCGTCTGTATCTATTGCAGAATGGCGAATACTGCCCGTTTCAGCCTAAGGTTGCCCTGTTTCCTTTTGGTTTTCCCTTTTCATATTACGTATAGCAAACATTTTTGGCCACACATTTTTTTTTTTTAGTTATTTAATTGAGGTATTTCTCATAACAAAAAGATTTCTAAGCCTGGTTGCTGTGTTCACTTACTGGGAATATTCATTCAGCAATTACCTTTGCCAAAGATGATGTAGTGCAAGCAGGTGTTACAGCCTTACTTTCAGCCGTATGGAAAATACGTTTCATTTCTGACAGCAGACCTGCTGTTTCGGTAGAAGGCTACCCCATGCAGAGATAGGCTGGTTAGATCAAACTGTACTAATTGCAGAGTGATTTGGAAATCTGTTCCACTTGCAAACAGAATGAATCCAACACTTTGTAACATTGAATTAACAAAGGTCACATTTCATAAATATTACAGAGCAATTTTCATAGGTAATGCAGCAGGCTAGTTAATGATTAGAGCAGTAAACTCGTGACGTAAAGCTGTGATGAATAAAGGACATACTTTTACAGCTTCCATTATTATAGCCTCAGGAATCTTAACCAAAGTTAGCAGAAATTAGTAGGGTCCAATGTATCTTTAAAATCTAGCCCATCAGAACATATCTGGTCTTCCCAATGGCTTTTGGATTAGAAACTAGAAAATTTGAGAGATTTTGAAACATCAGTCAGCTTCTCGATGGGAAAATAAGCATATTGTTGGTTTCAATCCAGTTCTACATGATTCTGCAATTAAAAAAACACAGCCTCGATAACTGGTGGGAATTGGCAGAGCTCGGGCTAAGCAGGGATGCAGTTCTCCCTCATGCTCCAGCTGCTGTAGCTGCTGGGTCAGGGCAGAAAATTTCAGTGAAGATCTGGTTCTGCTCCTAGGACTGACCCCAGAGACTGGCACCCCTCGTGGGACTGGCTCCAGCACCGTTTCATGGACAGAAAGGTACTTGGGCTACCTGAGCAGTAATCGTGCTGAATCTGTGGGATTTGCTCTGTAGGGAGGCAGCGTTGTACACGTTCTAGGTAAGAGAAGGCGGTGGAATGAATCCTGGGATTACTCAAAGGTGTAAAACCAGAAATCTTGGGCCCATGTACAAACAGAGGACTTAAAACCAAGGAATGTAATTTTCCAGGATTTAATTAGGCCTGTTTTATGTTCAGTAGCTGCACACACACAGACAATCCATATTTCTCAGTAGGGTTTTATCTACTGTCAGCCATTCGTGTCTGAAATTGTTGGGCTAAAAAATCTTGGTATAAAACTGTGGGACAGCTGTCACCCAATGGTGCTTAAGGGTGGAGGGCTGGGAATCAGCAAAAGTCCAGCAGGCGTTTTATATTTCCTTCATCCAGAAGATACCTTCAGGGGATGGAAAGCAGTTAGTGTCACTCTGTAATGTATTATTGAGAGAAACGAAATGTAGAGCCCATTGTGGAACGTGCAGTGATGTCCAGGCTATTGAATGAAGATGTGGAACCAGTTACATCTCCATGCGGGAAAGCCGTTTGACAAGATGAAACATGAATTGTCCATCCAGTGATACCATGTGGACATTTCAGGTTTTAATTTTCCATTTTTAGATGCTCATGCTTTGAGGCTATTCAGAACCTAAACCTAAAACATATAATTCCTTGAAATTCCAGTGAAAAAGAAATAAAACAAAACATTAACAATAAAATAAAAGAATAAAACATTCATGCAAGTAGCAGCTCAGCTGAACATAAACCAGCATCAATGCCGGAGTCAGAAGAAACCGAGAGGGCTTTTCCCCCAGCCAGGCACGGGGGGACCCGGGCAGGCAGAGGTTCGCAGGGTCGCTGCTCACCCTGCCCACAGCCAGCACTTTCTCCAGCTCTGCCTCCAACCCAGCTGGAATGGGCTGGAAAATAGCTGGAAGCTTCTTGTTGGAGCAGACGCGCGGCACAGCCAGTTCTTCCATTGACAAACAAGCAAAAGAAAACAAAACATCACACTGTCATTTAAAAATAGCTTCAGTAAAAATAGCGGGGAGTGCTTTTGCCGAGCAGAGATTGGCAACTGATTAGGGAGGGTTATCAGCGTACCTGGTGCTGGATAAAACCTGATCCCGCTGCGAGGCGTTCTCACTCAGTCGGACAGATTGTGGGTTTGCGATGAATGCCTGAGAAACTCTAGAAGTTTTCTGATAACGCAGGAGTTTGGAACAAAGATTTTCTGCTCCTCGCCTGCAGTGTGACTTTAGAAAAGCTCCACGTGGTCTGATGCTGCAAGGTGGTACCCCTGGAGTTGGGTGAGACAGGGCAGTTAGAAGGCAGCAGAGCAGGGTGTAGATCTTGTTCCTCTCCCATGCCCATTCCCTATTCTCATTTCCTATTCTCATGAGCTGGCTTATTCCACTGCCAAAGTGGCATGAGCTATAGCCTGCGCGAGGGCGATCCCATCGTGGAAATTATAAGTGAAAGCGTTTGTGAAGGCTAGGCACCATTGTCAAGTTCAGCCTAGTTTTGGAGACTTCCATAAGCGATGTCTGTGCCTGGAAGACATGTTCTGAAGTGATCCATTTTCACCACAGACTTTACCACGTGGTGTTGGGAAGTTGATCTGCTGAGTGTTCTTGCAGGGTGATCAGTGTCATTTTTAAAGCACTGCATTTATGTGATAGAGTTTTCCAATGGCAGAGCTGAAATCGTGTGAGCTGGTATTTAGAGCCCTTGCAAATTTTAACATTCCCTCTGTTCTTCAGCCTCTCAATTCTGCTGATACAATGAATTCAGGTGTTAAAATGAATGTATTTTTCTTGCTCTGTTTTTGATAAAGTACTCAAAGCATCGTTTAATTTGCAACTGTTATTTCAATCTATTTGCATTATTCGAATTATTTCACGCAAGAGAGGAGTGAATATTCGCTAGCTGAAGAAAATCAAGCAATGCACCAAAAAACACCGATTTCTTTAAGGGACTCTTGGATATATTTCAAGATGAAAGAAGAAATGGATGCAAAGAGAGCAAGAACAAGTCCTGAGCTCTTCTGGGATGGTGTAATTTGTCAGTTCACTGCAGTCCTTTCAAGACCTACTCGACCCATCATTTGGTTAAAACTTCATAGCTGGAGGCACTGCTGAAATCCAGAGGCTTGGAGCACTGTCAGTACTGAAGAAGAACCAAGTACATGAGAAGTAAAGCAACTGGACAAGTAGCTTTGCTAGGTCAAGTGTCATTCTCATGACCCTAAGATTAAAGATCTTTCCTGTTTTTATGTAGTATATCCTGACTGCTTTTTACGCGTGACTGCATTAGCAAAACACATCGCGATGAAAATACATGCAAAAAACAAAAACAGACAAATTGGGTAACACAGTGACCTACCTCAAAGCAGGGAAACCCCAAGCTGGGGCTGTGCTCGCAGCCAGCACCTACCCACAACTGAATGTGTCCTCTGAAGGTCGGTCACGTCACGTGCAGCGTGCTAGGGAGGGCAGAGTCCCTGCCTCCACGCTTGGGATTTGGGACGTGGGGTCTGCTGCCTTGCCAAAGCTTCACAAAGTGGCCACTTCACTGGGCAACACCCCAACAGCGCAGCAGTGCCCGGGGTCAGCACGGTGCTCCCCTGCTCGTGGGCTACAGCTGCAGACACTCATGTCATGCAGCAAGAAGTCCTGTTTTGGGGCTCCTTTGCAGGGATGCGCATCTGCATGGGGTCATCTTGCACAGAATCACAGAATCACAGAATGGTAGGGGTTGGAAGGGACCTCTGTGGGTCATCTAGTCCAACCCCCCTGCCAAAGCAGGGTCGCCTACAGCAGGCTGCACAG
>Ga0181612_150210_pt1 | contig 10211 bp, 3 predicted proteins | sample HoacroProtozoa21_FD_119630 | JGI IMG/M metagenome (GOLD analysis project Ga0181612, IMG submission 119630) | Hoatzin crop microbial communities from Cojedes, Venezuel. Combined Assembly of Gp0051906, Gp0051904, Gp0051908 | reverse complement strand
TACACTAAACATTAAAATGTTTTACTTTGCAGTAAGCTTTAAATAATTTTTAAGTGATTATTGCTAAACCACTGGGAAAAATCTCATTTTTCATTGCTGAAAGCCAAGTAATCTGTTTCAGGTTGTTATGTGTGCAAAAGCCTATAGGGATCATTTTTATGAAACTGAAGATTTTCCACATTTTTTTCAGTTTGAAAAAAATTCCCCAAACAACAAAAAGCAGTCCAGAAAAATTGTAACACCACCAGTATGTTACTGATTTCAGTAAACACAGATGACAATTATCTTACCTAGTCAAATCCTTTAGGTAAGGTCAGCAGCAGCATATATGGTGGACGCTCTAATGTTGAGGACGTGAGGGCTGTTCTTGTATGTAGGTTGTGTTCTTTATTTGCTTGTTCGTATTGACAAGAGTTTATCGTATACTTTCCTCCGTATTTAATTCAATAGGAAAAAGCATATGAGCTAGCAGCCACAGAAGTCAACCGCTTTAAGACATTTTATCAAAGCTGGAACTGCAGTAGCTGGAGGCCAGTGCTTGCAGTAGCTGCAGGAGATGGTTCTTGCTCCTGTTCCATTCCTGGGCATGCTATTTTACAATCTGCTTAATGTACACATAAGTAGACTGTGATCTGAGAAGGAAGCAAAAGATGAGGGATTGTCAGACAGTTGCTGTTGATTAAAATCATGACATTACCTTAAAAAAATATTTTAAACTAAAGCATCAGCAGTCAGATATTCTCCTTTTTTCTTCAGACTCCAGCCACAGACTTTATTCAGAGCACTTACTGAAGGAGAAAGCTTTCCCTTAGCTTTATCGGCCTTTTAGAAAGTCCTTCTGTTTGGTTAAATTTAAGCACCATATGATCAGCAGATCTCTTTGACTTGGAACTACACCAGGGTCTAACACAATTTAGGAGCTCCTTGCCAGCTGATTGTACCGAGTAGGAGGTGAGAACACACATGTGCACACATGCCTGCAAACCCATGCACAGAGGTGAAGCCTTTTGTTACAAAATCTAATCTCTACCATACAAACATGACAAGTGTAAAGATTTGTGAAGAAAGCGTTTACTTCACAACTGGTTTTTGTTAATCTGTGCCATATAAACTGTGCAGCATTATGCAGAGCATGGCTATTGCTTGCTTAAGAGCAAAGCTAACCCCCCAAAATAAACAGAGCTATAAACTCGTTAGGAAAATCGACCACGACAAAAAGCCAGCATTTGATTCTTGCTACTGCAAGAGGCTTATTCACGGGCTAAGCGAGGAACCATCCTGCTGATGTACCTTTCCCACACCATTTTTGTTTCTGTTAGCTCTGCTACTGTGACCAGGATGTCAGCTTTGCTTCTAAACAGCATTTTTATATTTGATTTTTACTGATGATTTCAGTTTTACAGTTACACCCACCAACTTGAAACCCATGCCGTAAGGCACTATTTAAAGGCTTTATGCTGTACATAGCAGTGTGGGGAATCTGCAGTAAAAATATGTTCCTCTGCAGTACTTACTTTTAGCAGGCAAGAGATTCAGGTTTCAATAAGGAGCATCACTTTGAACATGCTATTTTCTTTCCTTTTTTTTTGACAAATGTTACAACAGAACTGCAATATGCCTAATTCATAGCATGCTACTATGAATGTTATAAAAAGGATTGTTTATATTAGATCTTATTTGTACTGGGTCTGAGTTATTTTGTAAGAAGCTTGCATTTTATTAATTTAAAGAACAACACCAATAAATACCCCTCTAGCTTTCAAGCCAGCCTCAGTATTAGAAGAGGCTTAAGTCTTATAACCCATAAGTCAAATTAAACTGCATGCAAATATATTAATTATTCAAGTCTCAAGACTTTATTGAAGTAAATCTTACTTTTTAAAACATAATTTTTGAATGCTTGAAATTAACAAACTAGAATTGTTTGAAAATCATATAAGCCCTGAAGCCAATATTTGTCTATACTACTCCTATGTTTAACTATATGAGGGACATTCACCCATCCAAACGTAGCTGGATTCTCCCGGAAGCATCTGTGATAAGTGTGAAGAAGGAAACCTGTGTGGCTAGACGTAAGGGGGGAGGGGTGGGGTGAAGATGAAGTTCGGCTCTGAGCTCCTGCATGATCCCTGTTGCTGTGGAAACAGCGGCCTTTGCAGTGCCTATTGCATCTATATACGTTCAGCAGAGCCATCTCTTCTGTATATCATTAGCAGGAGTCTAAAACGAAGCCAATCAATTAAGGGCCTGTTCTATGAGGGGAAAATGTAGACAATAACTTCAACTGTGTGCTGAATAAGAAGTAATGAATCACCCTTCAATGCAGCAACATATAGTTACATCCAAATGCCATGCTGTGCTGCTTAGGGAGAAGAGAAGGAAACAATGATAAAAATGGAACTGTGCTTTTAAATTCAATTACTCACAACCTTGCACATGTCTTCCTTATCCTCCTGAGCGAGCCAATCAATATATAATATTCCCCCTCCATTCGTGCACTACCTTGTGAATAAGATTATATTATATGATTATTTCTTAAATTAACAAGGCTAAAGCTCTGAGAAGTAAATACCTCCAATTAAAGCACATTTCCTTCTGCTGTTTGCAGTTTGTTTTTAGGAGTGACTGTCTGATTGTTACCCAGGCAACCAACGTAAGCGTGAATTTGATTAGATATACTTTCACAGATGTGGGCAGTGTTTCAAGCATTGTTTGGTGTTTTTGTCGGAAACAGAATTCAATTTGTTAACTTTTAAGAGTTTTTGTTTGAAGGACAGGGAGGAAAAAGGCAAGGATCTTAAAATAATTGTTTTCAGTAGGGGTTATCTCTGCTTGCTAGTTGCTATTTGTGTTTGGTAAATGGTTCCTCATTCTGCATAAAGAAAAATGTGGAAAAATTCCAGTATGGACAGCAGGGAGATGTGTAAAAGTACAAGAATTCTTATTGTCTCTACTGAAGCAGATGAAATTATCATTACTCTAGAAGATAACATCATTAAAATGTGAAGACTGTTTGGTCATATTGTAATAATAAGAGTACTGGGAACATATTTTGATGCTTAGCTATGCATGGTCTGTCTTGTGAAGAGGCAGCATGGTACTTTAACTGATGGCAATAATTTCTCCAATGGAACTTGCATATGTAAACATCTGTTGAACGTGTAGCTAGACGACAATGGTTTGACATTCTGCATGAGATCTACTGGTGAACAAAGCTCACTTTCTTTTCCTGCTGCAAAAGCAGAAGGGAGAAGTAAACTTTGGAGATAAAATAAAATGAAAATGACTACCCCTAAAACTGAGCATTTCAGATTTCAGAATGCAGTTCAGTCTTGTATAAACATAAGCCTACATGGTAATGTTAAGCTCAGTTTCCAGGTACAAAACTGAAGGGAGTTGAGATTTTCTGTTCTGTTTCAAGCTAAACTCTAGAATAAACAGGATTAGCTATTTAACTGTGATCGCTTGCATGGAATTGCAATGACCTGCAGCTTGGGAGCTGGAAACAAGTCTTCCCCCACTGCACATTCAGTAACCTTGAGAGATTTATGCATTCTCCTACAAATGTAGATCAGAATTACTTCTCGTGAGCCAATGAACTCTTCTTTTATGACACCATTCTTGAAAATGAATGATTTGGCTGGCAGTGCACTGTAATTCATACATGGTCTGTGATTTTGTAAGACTGTAACATTCTTCTGGGAATGTTTAGTCTAGCTTTTTAAGGAAACACAACTCGTAATGACGTTGTCCATTTTTCTGTGAGTCAGTTATTTGCTAGCAGCTTTTGATGTTTTTGGCAAACTCCAACCAAATTTGCAAATATCAACAAATTTGATAGCATAGAGAGATCTGGAAGATGTTAAGTTCCTGCATATTCTGTTAAAACTGGAAGCTGGGTAAATGGGAAAGAGCCTTTAGTGAAAGAAAAAGAGGAAGTACTCCATTGCTCTCAGTTGAGTTTATAGCAGCCGTATAATCTGTAAACCTTCAGGCAACTCCTTGCTTGCATAGCACAAGGCAGAGCTATCAGCATCGCAGGATGACTGGTTTGACATAGGATACAGCAGGGGAAGGGCCTGGGGACAAGAGGGAGCTGCTGTCAGAGAAAAGAATAATACCAGAGGGACAGGAAATGTGCAGGGCAGAGCAACTGTGATAGAATTGTGGGGAAACAGGAGTTATTGGGGGACATGGGGTGGGGGTGGTAACAGGACAAGAATTATCTGGAAGCCAGACTTTGTAATTTCTGCTGTTCATGAGACAATTTGTTTTACTGCATCATTCGGCTACTATTTGGTCCCGATAGTCTGTTGTGCAAATGAAAGAAGCTGTTACAGATCAAAACTTCATTTATGGAATGACTCCTGCTGAGTTGAATAGCTGTTGGATTGGGATCCTGTTTGGTTTAAACAAGTAATAAGGGATCAAAAAAGACAAAGAGTAATTGAGAGTAATTACAAATCCATAACCAGAAGGCTCGATTTGTAGCGTAGCTCAAACTTCTTGATTGCTAGTCATTTAAAGGTGCAGCCACTGAGCAAAAGATTCTTACAGACTGGGGTTTACTGAAAGGCTTAGGAGATATGTTGAATAATATAGTTTAAAAATGTAGATCTTTTGTAGATTGCTGAAAGTAATGTATTTACTTATAGCTATTTGTTCTAATAAAATTAGCTTGGTTTCTGAACCCCATCAATACAGGCTTTGATTTTCTGCAGATGTATTTTTTATTCACTGTTGTTCAACTGAGAAAATGTGAGAATGAATTCTATCCTTCGAACTGATTATCAATGAGTGTTAATCCTCTGTGCTTTTTAATCAGATGGTATTGTTTCTGCACCTAAACTAGATAAGTAGGACCATTTTTTATATGAGAGTTGCTAGGAATGCACACTTTTTTGGGTGTGCAAAAAAAGTCTCTTTGTTCCATGCATAACTAGGAAATTTGCATGTTCCAATTTCCACATTTATATTCCCTTGGCAGGTTTCTATTTCAACAAAGAACAGCCAACTTTCAGTACAACTGTGGTCAAAATTCCATTTACGTAATTTCCAAGAAGTAGGACAAATACTGAAATGTCTACCCCACTCTACCCCAGAGAGTTAACTGGCCTCTCAAGCTCACTCACATTGTTGCTCTCCATTTGTCTAGCAGTGGGTACCAGCAGTGGCTGTTCGACTATTTTTGACCCTGTTAAAGCAAATGTTATTTGAAATGAAGAAGAGGAGGAATTGACATAATTCAATACAATTCCATCACCTAGTAAATGAAATGGGAAGTGTCTTTTGCTTTCTCATTTGAATTCAGAGTACCAACTCCTCTGTATACAAAGGTAATTAATATGGTTTAAATATCCATATACACCAAGAAATACACACACACCCTGAGTTGTATAAATATAAGGACAGAAATAGATCAGTATTTTGTATTTTGCTTTTTATTTTTCCTCATCCACTAGACTGTCGGGTGCAGCACCATAGGCGACTCTCTGTATCTAGGTGCATTTTCTACAAGGTGGCTATTAGTTTGATTTCACATAAATGAACTCAGATAAAGAATGATAAGTCACATGCTAGTGATGGTTTATGTCCTCTAAGAAGCGAACAAAGAAGCCCTGTCAGGGCTGTAGATCTGGTACGTGCTAATCGTACTGAGCAACGGATCACACTGTTGTAAATGTAAAGATTCATGAACAAAAGCTTGTCAGTCCTTAAAAATTTTCAAGCCACATACAGGGAAATGCTGCTTTTCTTGTGCATTAAATTCCCTTCAGGAAAGAAATTACCACTCATACTTTTTAACAATAGCAATAGTGAAACTGGTTTATATAGCACTTTTTAAATGACAATAATGTATAAGCTTGAAACATAAGCATATGCAGATGTGTAAACATTACGAATACTAGAGAATAAAACAGCTAAGGTTAGAAGCTGTGCCTGAGACTGGTTCAGATGCTCAGGCTAACGTATCGTTTAATGGGTATGAGAGCTCACTAATATCTTGCATTTAAGTAGCAGCATAAATTATCCAGTATTTAGCCCTTAGCATAAACTGCTGCACTCTCAGCAACAGCTCTTCCCATCTCACCCTACTGTCCTGAGCAGAGGCAATGCCACAACTGGATTCTGCCTACTTTACATAGGTTCAGCAGCACTGTGAAATCTGTGGTGTTACTTGAATGTGAATCTCTTCATCATAAAAATGCTTCAGTATAACTTGAACAAGGTATACTGTTGACATCAGTAAATCTACTTTTACCTGTATGGTTTATCAGCTTATGTACAGATGTAAAAGCTAAAGAATCAATGTTAGAGTAACAGAATACAGACTGTAGCTATCAAGAATTTTTATGCTTTTGACATCTAAAAGAAAATTAAAAGCAACAACCCAAATCAAACAATAAGCAATTTTAGTGGAAGGGGACAAATTTTACACCAAACATCTGAAGAATTCAAGATGCTATACAAATATGTTACAATCTGAAAAAAAACCCAGAAAACACAAAATCAACTGCTACTTTAAACTTATAGTTGAACAGTTTCTTCACTAGCTAAAACCCATGAAGATCTGAACTGGTTTAGGTCCAGAAAGTATATCTGGATGTACACCCATTATTTATACTGTTGTATTCACACTCCTGGATTAACATGAGGCTGTGCTACTTCAGGGCACAGAGAAATAGGGTTGTCCCAAACTGCTCAGGCTTTCTCAAAGTAAATGGGGAGACAGAGAAGAGGATGTGCTTGTACTATGCATGTACTTTATAAATTTTTTTTTTTCATTTGCTTGCCAATGGAGTTTTCTTACAGGCAAATCCAGTTTTTCATCTGGAATCAAATATTTAAAAGAATTTCAGTCTCTTTGGGCATCCAGAGAGCTCAGCAACAGTTTGACCACTTTTCAAGAGCTGTGTGGATTTGCACGAAGTTTCAAAGCCTCAAAGTGCTTTAAGTACTTGCAAACATCAAGCAGCTATCTTTAAAGATAGTGGCCAGCACGCCTTTGAAAATAGGGCTGTATTATCTAATTATTATAGTTAATATACTGTTTTATAATGATTAGGAAACACATGGATCTTGGATTTCTCTTAAATGTACAGGTCTTCATGGTAAACTTCTGTGGATCTGCAGCACCCATGTGACGTCACCCACCGAGGCATCCTGCCTAGTGTTTGCAGCCACCATAGGGTAGCTGGGCTGCCCAGCGCAGAAGCTCCATACCTGGAAATTGCCTGACATTTCACCAATTGAGTTATTTTAATGATTCAGGTTCTGAGACGCAGCAGTGGGGATGATGCTGTGCAAACAGCAGGAGAACTCACCTTCTCTCTTAGTCACTGATTAAAGCATAGGCGTGAGGCAGGACTGGCTCTACTGATACCAGGCTTTTGTGCTGACCTGTGATTTCTGTGAGACTGAATTACCTGTGTGCTGTAAGACTCCCTGCTTTGGGATTTGCATACATGTGAAACAAACTAATTTGTTACAGTAAAAATAAACCCAAGCTTCACAATCCCAACATCTCACCTACTAGATGACATGGCATTTGGGCACTGTAATATCTAGACTGATAACAATGCTGTACCACCCAGAAGAGCAGTAAAGACTGCCTCAGGCTATAGAAAGGACAATTTCTGAGTCATTGGAAAAAAAGGAAAAGAGAATTTAAGCTGCTCTTACTGGAGCAGAGAAAGTCTCTCAGAAGTTGCAACATACAGTCATTCAGCTGCATTGTGCTTGGGGGCTTTTTGATAAAGGTAAAATTGTTTCAGCTACAAATGCTCAAGGTTAAAAACCTTGTATTAATGTATTTTTCCTTATTTATGTATCAAACTCAATCCTAGCAGATTTTATTATCTGTAGTAGTCTGCAAATTGTGAGGATTTCTAAAAGGAATAAATGACACATTGCTTCAGAGTTGCTGGAATCAATAGTCCATTCCACTTCTGAAGTAAGATTTTTGTGTCTTTCTGCTGCTTCACTGAAGCTACAACATATTGTCTTTCCTGTAATGCATTGCATTTCTAATTTGATTGGGGAAAAAACCCTAACAACACAAAGGCCACAGCCGAATCTGATTTGGTAGAAGTCCAGACTTTTCATTGTAACTAAAAAAATTTACTTCTCTGCAGTGCCCACAGGAAGGAATTTTTTATAGCTTTGAATTAAGAAATCTTAAGTACTTCAGTTTGGGAGAGCAAAACTACTTGAGTGACTTCGGTTCTACTCCAATTCCAGATCTCTATCATGCTTTCCATTTTCAATTTATTCAGAATGGCAAGTATTTTGATACATAGATTAAATTGCTCTGAGGTTTATATTTGTCTAACCATTTCCTCTTATAATAAATTCTCTAGATATTCACTTGCAGGGGTATTAATATGTTTTTTGCTGAGAGAAGAAGTAACTCTGGGAATCAGCCATGAATATGTGTCAGAAAGTGAAATATAAAGTAATAAATTCTGTGATTTAGATATAAATGTATTTGGTAGTACGGGAGAAACAGGATTGCACTGTGTTAGTGGAAAGTTGGGGGATCCCTTTAGCAGTGTTGGTACCATGTATGGCATATAAGAGAAACATGCGTATCTGTACAAATTTCTTAGGTTGCTGGTGCCAGTGAAGTCATATTCCCTTTCAGTAGCCATGAATCTTGCCTAGTTCATGTGATTATTTTTTTCCTAGCTGCCACCCAGTTTTATTATTACTGTCTCAGATGCCTGTCTTTATCCCTTTGCCCCTTTCTCTTGTAAAGCACTCAAAAACTTTAAAGAAACAAAAAAATATCCTAGAAGCAATAGATTATCATAAATAGCATGGAGGGGAAAGTGGTAAGTTTATTGAGGAGGGATGATGGAAGTTGGTTTAATTTATCATGCAGGGAGAAAGAAGATGGAAGAAAGGATAAAAGTTCATTAGGTGATCATCTGGTTTGATGTTGCCCATCTAATGATCATTGGATGCTAAATAGTTCAGCAAAATGGAGGTCCTATAGGCAATGATTCTACACAGCACAAGTTTAAGGGAAGGCAGGATAGTGCCCTCAGGCTGCAACCTGTCTCTGTTTTAGTAGCGTTTTCTCCAAATGTTGTTGTCTGTTCCTGTTTGGGGTTTGTTTTTTTTTTTTTTCAGAGGAAGGCACAATGCGTATTTATTGCTTTAGTTCTCCACCTCTTGAATAGAGAAATCAAGCAAGCTTTTTGTTATGGCTGCAGGCTACCATTTGCAAACTGCTGGTTATCACAGTATTGTAACCTCAAGGTACCTAGAGGAGTTTCAATGGAACTTTGTTTTAAGCCTTTAAATGTGCATGTTCCTGGCAAACTTCTTAATGACTCTACTGTAAGGATATAGATGTAAAAACACAGGTAATTGTTTTTTTATCTAGCACTACTTAAGCTAGAGCATATCAACAGCAACTGAGATTAGAGCACAATTTTTGTTCTTTCTAAAGCTCCACAGTCAAGGTTGTCTGTTTCCCAAAGACCATGCAGTCAAAACAGGGGAGTCAGTGTGTCAGAAAGGAAGGATTATTGTCTACGTTTGCTAAGGCCCTGTGATCTAGGTCACAACAAAAGCCCTACTAGAAGCACAATTTTAATGATCATCTCAAGAATTGAAAAAGATACATGAAAAAACACAGTTTCCTTTAGCCTAATTTTGATGAATGTTTATGTTATAACAGTAGGAAAACTTAATATGGGGCCACAGAACAGAAAAGATGTATGTCGTTGTAATGTATAGTTAGTATCAGCTAACGAGATGCAGAACAGAAATGCTATACAACCATCAAACCTGATAATGATCTTCCTCTCCTGTTCATAGACCTGTTAATAGTTGTAATGAGCAGTATGTGTTGGTGTGGTGAGGAAACAAGACTGTGTTGGATTGAGATTGATGTAAATACGTGATAGGGCCTATAAAAATGTGACATGTTACTGGCTGCTAGAGTCCTAAAGAAAGGAGAGGCTGAGATCTGAATGGCCATTCATACTTGTTTGATGCTTTTGGTTGTCTCCAAAGAAATCTGCTTGTAAATGGCAGTGGGTGTTTTATTGAAGAAGACAAGTGCACTTGGAGTCACTTTTCCTGGAAGATACTTGTCAGGCCCTGAAAGAAGCTTTCAAAAGTTGAAGGAAATACTATCTGGAATCTCAAAAATATTGTGATGTGTGGAGTCCTGGCTGGATGAGAGGGGACATAGCTTG
>Ga0181612_128002_pt1 | contig 10211 bp, 6 predicted proteins | sample HoacroProtozoa21_FD_119630 | JGI IMG/M metagenome (GOLD analysis project Ga0181612, IMG submission 119630) | Hoatzin crop microbial communities from Cojedes, Venezuel. Combined Assembly of Gp0051906, Gp0051904, Gp0051908 | reverse complement strand
GCCATACATTTCTGCTCACATGAATGCTATTATTCTCTTTTTATAAAAACGGGGAGCAAAGCTAACACAATATTAAGCAAATATCTCAGCATTGTAGAATTGCGTGATGCCTCCGAGCATTCCCATGAGACACTGTGATGATGAAGATCAGACTTTTACAAGGTCCAAAGTCCACCAGTGTGTCGTAGTTGAGGTGTTTGCAGTGGCTTCTTCGAGAATTTTTCTAGACCAAACATTTATAATTACTTGAGGCTATCAGGGATGGTGACTTTGCACCCAAATGGTTGCTTACCTGTCTGTTTTCCTGATTAGGAAATACAACAGCATTAAGGCAATTAAATTATCCACTGTTGTGTAATCTTCAAAAGTAATTGCAATCTGAGCAGTTGAATGCCACTACTCAACGTATCTGTCAAGACAGAGCCAGAGACTTCCATCCCACAAAAAGCCGTTACCGTTAGTCACCGCGCTGCCCCGCACGCTGCAGCACTGTGTGGCAGCTGCGGTGGGAGACGCTTTCTTCTGCCCCAGTGATTCCGATTAGAATTGCTCTACCACTGCACTATGCTGTGCAGTGAAAAAGTACCTGTGATACGTAACACCCTAAATTTATTTTAAGGTCTCTCGTAACTGTTTGTGACACGTAGGCACAAGAGTCTATTAAACACTCAGAATAATCTTAAATGGCGTGTTTGCACAGGTAGGATATAAAAATGAGTGAAAAAAATTAAAAAACATTTACTGAACACAGACCTATACCATTTATTTCACATCTGTTCAACCAACCCCATCCTATTAAGAAGAATGATAAATGTTTAAGGGACATGAAAAATGAAACGGCTATAATAAATGGTCACTGCTAATAATTACCACTTAGTTTTGTGTTCTGGTAAATTAATGGCACAGCACAATGACGAGTATTCATGTGTAGTCCCAGCTCATGAGTGCTGAGCAGTGGCTTTACAACACCCTGCCCACTGACGCTGCATCCAATGAAGCAGCCAACTCCGTGTCACGAGCGAGTCAAGGACAAGGCACTCTCTCCTAAGCATCTCCCTAGGAAAGTAGAAGATTTAGTGCCTCATAAAGAAATACTGATGTTTTTCTAATCATTTCATCTGATTCCTTCAGTAAGAGGGTTCACAGAAGAGCAGAAAATGTTCACGTAAGTCAACAGAGGTAGGATTCCTTCCCTGAGCCAGTGGGGGCTGGGAGGAGTAGAGAAAGTGATTCTGAAAATAGCTCAATATAAAATTCAGATAATAACAGAAGACTGAAGACATGAATCTTGGCAATGGGTTTTGATAACACACCCAGTTTTCAAAAAAAATCTGGAAGTCTCTTTCCCTTGCTCTTCCCATTTGCCAATAATACTGTCCACCTTCAGCAGACGGGGCCATCTCAGTTCTTAAACTCAATGTCCCAAAAAGTCTCCTTAGCTTGAGGAGGTTTGTGGATGTGTTCTCTTCTTTAGTGGAGTCTTCAACACAATCTTCCATAGCATCCTTGAGGTCAAACTGTGGAGATACGCCCTGGGTGGAAAGGTGACAAGGGAGCTGAAAATCTTGTCAGGGCCAATGGGCTCAGAAGGTGGTGGCCAAGGGCTCCAACTCGGACTGGTGCCTGGTTAGAAGTGATGCCGGCTGGGGGCTGTTAGCGGGGCCGGTGCAGCTCAACATCCTCATCTTCGCCCCGGCTGACGGGACGAGGTGCGCAGCCATGCAGCTGGCAGACGGCAGTGAGGCAATGCGAGAGAAAAAGCAGATCAGATATTTTTGCTGATTGTACATATGAAAAGGAAATGCACTTTGGCACACGAAAATTGCTATTATACTCCTGAAGCCAGGGAAAAGAGCCTTCAGAGAAATGCAGATGCTTTGAAACAAGCAAGATTCAGTTGCACAAAGAATAAATAATTGTCTGACTTTTGCACCAATTTTCTGAGGAGCAAGCAGCATCCGTCTGCCTGACACCTGGCACTGACAAGAGCACCCAGTGCTGCCTAAGACCCGTTATGGGCACCCAGGGCCGTTTGTAGCCACCTGTCCCCACAGCAGCACAGCACCTCTGTGCTGCTCCCCTGCTGCCTCTCCCCCCGCCTGTTTCCCAGATCCGCTTCTTCATGTTCCCGTCACGGACCTGGAACTTCACTGCCAAAATCCTGTCAAGAACTAAAAGGTTAATAGTGAAAACCTGCAGGATGCTCAGAAAGCCACCGCTCTGCTCGTGCTGTTGACAGACTTTTAGCAGCGTGGCAAATGCTGCTGAGAAGAGCACGGGACGTGGGTTCGGGCAGTGACAGGCACACGGAGGCTGGGCAGAGACGTGCAAGACAAGCTGGACTAAGTGCCAGCGAGCGAGATGGATGCAGCAGGTCCTCCACAAACCACGGCTGTCTACAGCAATCCCATGAAAGAGAATTATTACACTGAAAGTTCTTAGGCTCCCATGCCGGGCAGCACGGTGGCCCCCAGCCCACCGCTCGGCCTTCCCACCCGCACCCTGCTCCTCGTACGGCTCCCACCAGGCTGCGCCTGCCTCCAGGCGAACGCTGAACCAACCCAGCCGTCCTTTTCACGCTTTGGAAAGCACAGTCCCGAGTAACAGCAGACTGAAAAGTCGTTCTTGCTCTTCGCAGAGCTGGGTGCAGCTATCAGCGGTGACAAGCCAGGCTCCAGACGTACAGGCAGGTTGTAAGACTGTCGAATTCAAAACCAAATGAAATACCTTTTGAAGACTAACAAGTTTTCCTCAGATCGAGACTGAAGCCTGTGGAATGATGGGTTCCTGGATAACTTCAAAACCTTTTTCAGATGAGAAGGAAATTTCAGACAACTTAAGAACCTTGAAATGAGTTTCAGGGAAAGAAGAACAGAGGCTTTGCGAGATGAGTGCCCAGCTCCCTTCCCCTGCAAGGATGCCAGCTTAGCTGGGGCAGGACCTGGCAGCGAGGAAGCGGCCGTCATGGGCAGAGCAATGACCAGCCCTGTCCTCTGGGCATGGCAGATGGCAATAAACTGGTGGAATACTGAAGGAAAAGATCGAGACCTTATGTTTGACCCCCCCTTTCCTCCAAAAAAGATGTCAACGACAGAGTGTGATGTGTTCAGAACAGTGTCGCAGGAAACTGGTCTTTGCATTTTCAACAGAAATTAGAGGCTATCAAAGGAAATCTGGATGAAGCAAAATGGGTCCAAGATTCAAGGAAGGCTTGGATCATGGATCATCAGATAACTGCTGCTGCTGTTATCATAGCAATAATAACTGTGGGAAGGAATATGTTTCATATAGACCTCAAAGACCACAATCACTCGCAACAACTCCCATCTCGTATCTGCGCTTACATCATTGACTTAATAAAAAACAAATCATAATTCATTCATTCTAGACAGCCTGGTGGAGCAAGACAGGAAAAAAACAAGATGTTTATTACTGTTTGTGAAAACTACTAAATAGTCATATCTAACAGCTTGAATTCTTCTCTCGCTTCAGAAAGCCTCATTGCGAACAGCAAAGATCTTATCGAGAGACCCCTCGTGCCTGCCCTGGTTTGCAGTGGAAGCAGCTACAGCACATTGCAGCAACCTTAGCCACAGCAAAAATTATCGCCCTTCTTTCTTCCTTCCTTTTTGCACAGCTCGCAAGCCTGCAGAGTTTGTGCCTTCATTTCCCAGGCTTTCATACAGGGTGGGGCACAGCAGCTCCAGCCCTGACCTTGGCCCCCTCGGACAACTCCACTGCCTACTGGAAGCTCCTTAGAAGCACTTGTCCTCGCTCCAACTCAGTGTGCCTGGAGGGTACCAAGCCTTCTCTGGAAGAATTTCAGGGGTCTTTCACGGTTTTGTTTCCTTTGTTGTTGCTTTGTTGCTGTCCCCACTCTGTTCCACAATTGTATTGTGTTACAGAAGATCCCCAGAGCTTCCCTGAATGGCAACGTCTCTAACTCCAAAATGCCAGCTGCAGACATCCAGCGACATCTGACTGCTTCCTTTCTGCTTCTCCCAGTCCACAACCTGCTGCAAGACTGGAGGACCTCATCCCGGGAAGCACAGGACCCGAGGAAGGGTGCTCGATGTCTCAGCACCCCAGAAGGCTCCAAGGGAGGGGACTGCCCTGCCCTGTGACCCAGGAGCGGTCACTGCCGCTGCATTTTGTGCTCTCCAGAACTGTGAAAGTCGGAGGAATCGTGTTCATTCTTTTTCTCACTCCTAGACACGTTATCTCACTGCAATATGATTTCAGTCCCCCATAGAGCTCTCCAGGAGGATGGCATCTTGTACTTTACTCAAAAACCTTTATTCTCTACCAGAAAATTTAAGTAAAATTTAAAATAATCAAGTAGGCAAACCTAAGGGTGAAATATCAAAGGAGAAGTGAAGGTTGAAAATAAAAGTAGTATACAGTAAGATGTGTTTCACTCCTGTTTTTCTGTTTCCTTTTTTGTGTTGGAAAAATCTGAAAGTGGCAGCGTAGCGAAGGAAGCTTTGTATATAAAATATAAAACTAATCATATAAGAGAAAGTTAATGGTGTTGACCCTCAAAAGGAAAATGAGCTTAAAACCTTGCAATAACAGCTGTATGCATAGAACCCTTCGACAAGATAAAAAGAATAAAAGCAGAACAGAAATCCACAACAATTTACTAATGGCTACATTTTTCATGGCAGTTCAACACCTTTCTTCTACAGTTTTTAGATGAGCTATACACAGCAATATGCACTACTTACCCCTGTTTATCTCTAGCATTTAATCTAGGAAAAAAGTATTTCAAGAGCGCTAGACAGGATAAAAATTAGTGCTAAACAACCAAAAAAAAAATGAAGAAGAGAGCAGATATAAGAAGTAATGAAAATTTACTGCTATTCCAAACAATGGTAGTCTGACACGGAGCAGAAATCCCCGTCCCTCTGACAAAATAGGACATAAAAATGAAAGACAAAATTGAAATAACAGCCCACAGATTCTGAAATTGCCTTTATCTCTATAGTATTCACTAATACTGCTCATAGGCAAAGCAAAAGGGTAAAAACTAAAATTGCATAATTTACTGAGCAGACTTTTTCTTGAAAATGGGAAGAAATATCATATCCAGCATAATCAACATAATTTGGAGAAGAGCAGCTTGAACAAAACTGTACCCATTGCCAAATTCCTTTCCTGTTCAAAATTTTGCAGAAAAGCAGCAACACCAAGGGAGGAAACAACTGTTGGCACTACTTCTTCCACGTATGTCAGCGTTATTGAAACGGACTTAGACACCCGTTTTAGGCGGCATCGCCATGCTCGCAGGTTTTTGCTACCAGTAGTACTTTCTGAAATAATAGCTCTGCAGTGAATATTTGGGTGCAAAAAATAGCGAGTGCAGTCCAGCAGCACATCTGCTCTCTGCTGGTTACCCGTCTGCTGACCAGTGCCGTGCCCGCAGGAGGATGGAAGGCCACCAGCCCCAAGCACAGCAAAATAAAAACTTCTTTCCCTTCAGACCGTGAGAGCCAGTGAAACTGAGTACAGAGACACATTTCAAAGACCTTTGCATACAAATGGCATTGTTTTCTTTGGAACATGCACAGCACGTCGCTTCAGCTTATGAAGTATCACCTCTTCATCCAAACTTGCTGGTGAGGGTTAAATTTGCATTTTGGACTATGAAAACTTGTTGAAAAGTAAGAAAGAATAGTAAATAAACTGCTTTTAGGCAGCCTTTTACCTGGGTATAAAAAAAAGATCCAAGGGAGCTTGCATTGAAGTTTAATTGTTATGATTTGCCTGTTCGTTTCCAAGGCTTTTTTCCCTTTAAGATGATTTAAAAAAAAAATCACAGGAAACAGTCTTGAAGTAGCATCTGGCCTCTGCTCCTTCCCCATGCAAACCCACACCCAGCTGAAGACCAGGGAGGGGTGCTCCAGCCCTGCCTTGGCCAAGGGTGGTCACCAACTCCCACCCTGCGCGGGGTCCTGCCAATCACCCAGCACAGCGGACGCTGCCTTGCAGGGTCTAGTGAACGAAGCAGAAAATCCCCCTTGCCAGAGAAGCTGAGATAGCTAGAAATTAGAAATAGCAGCAGTGAAGCGTGAGGAGCCACTGGTGAGGAGTGGGGAGGGTCCTGTTGTGAGCATCACCAAATGCCACCATGAGAGCCCCCACGAGAGTCCTGGACCTGCTCCCTCCTGGGTGCTCCAGGGACGGCTGCCAAGGCTGGGAGTCCCCTCTCGGCAGTGCTTTCCATTCTCCCCCTTTTCCATCCATCTTGCTCCCTTTGCAAAGGGCAGGAAGAAATTAGAATGTCCCTTCAAACCTTCCCAGTACCTCCAGCCTTATTTCTTCCTCAAGACCCACACAATGGTTTGTCTTTCCACTCTTAATAGCACTTTTTGAAAATCTCAGACCAGCTGCGACTCTGATAGAGGAATGGCAACAGCCTCAGTAAAGCACCAATAAAAACATCCTAAGAAAAGCCGAACAGGATCTCGAGCGAGATGGACACTTCTCTGGTGAGATGTACTTCTCACAGAGTCTGATGCAAGTATTTCTCTGTTTTCTTTAAAATGGTTCTAGGGGAGATATTATAAACTGTCACTTCACACTAAGCCAAAGGAGGGAAACTTCTTTGCTAAGAATTAAAGAAACAACACAGTTAAATGTGGCTCCTGTTCAGCAGAGGACACATCCACCCTGACACTTAAAAGAAAACGAGAGAAGCTTTCCTGCATGAGGAAATCCTCCTCATTAAATGATCTGCAGAGAGCAGCTCCTTAAATAAAGCTGGAAATAATCAGAGAAGGATGAGAAATGGCAGTCATCCAACAAGGACTCGCAGAAGTGGAACAAAGGACCAGTGACCTGGAACACCACACAAAAGAAATGAAACTCGTATTTTAAAAGCAGCATCCCCAGAAGCCACTTAAGAACAGGCATTTCACAGCGTCTCGGCGTACTTCATTGAGCACTTTAAAGATCACCACTTGAATTGTGCACTTCAAGTGCATCATCGGACCAAGGCAGCCCTTCTCAACGCCTGCGGACCCCTCTGAGGACACTGCTGGCTGGTGCGGACCCTCCGAGGACACCGCTGGCTGGTGTGGACCCCTCCGAGGACACTGCTGGCTGGTGCAGACCCTCCAAGGACACTGCTGGCTGGTGCAGACCCTCCAAGGACACCGCTAGCTGGTGTGGACCCTCCGAGGACACTGCTGGCTGGTGCGGTGCTGCAAGTGGTCGGTCTGGCAGGTGCAGGTGCCCTTTCCTTCTGCTCCTCGCCCACACAAACCTCGCTTTCCTAAAACGAGGAAATGATGGCTCGCAGCTACAAGCTGAGCAGAGGGTTGCTCACCTGAGGAGGGTGCCAAGGCGGCCCTGCAGATGGCTGGTACCACGCCATGGCTTCCAAGGCTGCTCCACCACGCTCCTGGAGAGCTCCACGGCCCTGCTCCACCTCGCCACCCCTCTCCGAGCCAGTGTCCCCCCACCCAGGACCCTCTCCTACCTGGGGTCTGCACCGGCAGGATGGGGGAGAGGTGGGTCTCCTCCCCTGCCAGCCCCTGCCCCAAGCTCTGTTCAGCTTGCTGCTGTCTCACCGTGGCAACGTCCCCAGTTCCCTGAATTAAAAATAAGCGTTTCTCCCTGTTCACAAATGATTTCAAAGGCGAGTTGGTCTGAGCAATGTCTGAAAAACAATGGTCAGCCAGAATCTCTTTCTACACCCGAGAAGAAAACACAATTTATACAAGTACAGATAGGATGACCTCTTATGGGGTGGATCGTTTATTCCACCTACAATGATTTTTAAGGAATATTTTAGGTTGTTCAACATTTCAGCTATTATTTTTGCTCTAAAAGAGAAAAAACAGAAAAGAAAAAAATCCCTGCTTTTCCTGCCACTGCTGCATCTTTACCATTGTTTAAATTTTGAGGACTATATCGGTATGTTATTTCAGACGTAGATCAAATAGGCAATAATCCCATCGTTCATAGCAAGTGGTCCTTGCCCAGAATGGAAGGACATTAGTCCCTGGTATTGTATTTAAACCGCAAGCATTAGCTCAGGAGATGGTTGCCTGTGTAGGAAAGTAAAAAAATATTTCTTACTTTCTGAGTACGTTTCTCCTTAGATGCTGGACTTTCACCTCTACACCCCTCAGATCACTCAAGTGAATGTGATGGCCTCAGCAGTTTTAACATTGCACTAGGCTTCTTAGCCCCAAACTATCCACCAGCTCAGCAACATTTTTAATGATTCTCAATCTCCATTTCTTATAGGCTCAAGACAAAATGAGATCGAATCTGAGTTATTGTCTCAAGAGTCTGCTGAGGACACGCTAAAAGAGAACAGCAGGGCATTTGAAGCCCACTGCTGTTTCTGCCTGCATTTCATCAGGTTCATAAACTACAGCCTTCACTTTCCAGTCCTATCAATCTTTCATCTCTCTCAAGTACTAAATTGATCCTATTTGAAAATGTCAATGAAACTGGTCAACTTTTTTGATGGTATTAGAAAGTACTCCATAACTTTACAGCCCTTTAATTTTATGAAACAGGAGAGAATAATCCTCCAAAAATAAAGCCCCTCCAGCCATAAGCTTATCTGTAATATATTCATTTTTAGTGACATTGTGTTGAAACAAAATCTTTTTCTCTTTCTGTAAACAGAAGGAAGATCATATTTGCTTTACCTATGAAAACTGGTATTAATGCAAAAATAAACCTACAAAGACAACTGGAAATGTACTAATTAGAAGTCCTTAAGGAGTCAACACTGGCCAAAATTTCTAAAGTCACCTTAAGAGAAACTTATTTCCTTAATTAGGCAGCAGGATTTTGTGCTATTTTTCCTCTCAGTATTTTTAAGGAAGTCAAAAAATATAGCGTGTATCTTCTGCCAGTATGGACTGGAACAGTCCCAATTAAGTCAATGAGCCATTTCCCAGCTGACGTCAATGGTGTGATGTAAATGGCTTCGCTGAAGTCAGCGTAGCACCTCAATTGCTGTCAGCTAGGAGATTTGCTGGTTGTCCCTATCCACCTCCAGAAGCCTCTCCAGCAGCCATGGACACCCCTAGGTTTTTTCCATGGCTTACCCATGGGGTGCTTTCAGGATCCTCTAAGGCACCCAAGGGATGCAGTCACAGCTGGACAACCATCACAGCTCCTCAGCTGGTCTGTGACCCAACCTACTGTACGAGCTGGCACAAGTGCTCACATCCGTACACAGGTGAACCTCGACAGCTGGGTGCATCCTAAGCACTGGCTGATGAAATGTCACCAGGCTTGTTCATGACTGAAACCACCCATCCACTTTGTATTTTTTGGTCCTTCCCCATCTTCTGTAGCTGGCAAAGACGCTACAGCCCCAGGGAGACATAGGACTCAACGATGCAGGCTCCACAAATGGGAAGGGAGAAATGAGGAGTGGCAGAAGTCTCTCAGCCTGGTGCAGCCCCCATTGAGCTTTGTCCACAGGATGTTCAGCAAGCTGCGGGATGTCCTTCCCACCCCTTGGAAGGTAGCACCTTCCAATGGCTGTCACCACTTCTCCCTGTATCTTCTCTGGGACACCAACAGACATGAGCTTTTGGGACTTTACTTCCTCATAGCAAGAGGCCCTGGGTGATTTAAGTCAAGACTGACCATGGAGGTGTGCCTGCGCTCAAACACAAAATCCACACGGGATCAGCCAGAGCCAATTCAAACAGCAGGTTACAATTTGTGCTTCTCTAGGACCTCTCCCTCACCTCAGCTCCTCCCCTGAGGTCCTGCTACCAGACTTCTTGGCAAGCCAAGCTGAGGCAGTGAGGCAGGTGGAACCCCAAACCTTCCTCTACAACCTGGCCTTTGCCAGGAAAAGGCAGCTTTCTTCGAAAAAGTTTTTGTTTCTTGCAACACTTGTTTGATTTCCAGGCTTGCAAACCGTTTAACAGAAGATTGGTTGCAAGAAACGATAGAGGAAGGACGGCAGTGACTGGTGCACCCTCTCCTTTGCATCTCCGGGGACAGTGTCCTCGCCAGTTCGTGCAACCCGCTGCCTCCAGCGAGGTGGCCGGCGTGCGACCGTGACGCCTGTCGCCGAGTCTTCCCTCTGCGTCGCATTCGTGGGGTGCAGCGTGTCCTCAGCCCGGGCCAGGGCCGCAGGCTGCTCCGTGCCAGCTGCCAGGGTGTCCCCAGGAGCACAGGGATGCTCTGGGCAGGATGGCCCCATCCCTGTAGCTAAGGCAGTG
>Ga0181612_110798_pt1 | contig 10211 bp, 7 predicted proteins | sample HoacroProtozoa21_FD_119630 | JGI IMG/M metagenome (GOLD analysis project Ga0181612, IMG submission 119630) | Hoatzin crop microbial communities from Cojedes, Venezuel. Combined Assembly of Gp0051906, Gp0051904, Gp0051908 | reverse complement strand
GGGGGGGGGAGGCGGGGGAAGGGGCGGGCCCGGCGTCCGGTGTGGGGCGGGTCACGGCGGTCGGCCGGTGGCCGGTGGTGGTCGGAGACAGGCCCGGGCCCCAGCCTCCCGGTGCTCCTTGACCACAAATAAAGGCTGATAGCGAGTGGAAGAGCTGGTGATGCGGGTGCCGGGAGGAGTATTCATGTCACATTAAAAACAAACGGGGGATCCATCCTTTAATCCTTTGTGAAGGGGCCCGGCGGAGCGGGGGGCTCTGGGGCGGTGTGGGGACCCTGCGCTGTCGGATGCTGTGCGCAGGGAGCGGGGGGTTGTGAGACGATAAAACATTTATGAACTTATAAAACATTTGAATTACAACACAGCTGTACCCAGCCTCCCTGGTGGTGTGGCCGGCCCTAACTTGTTCCCTGTCAGTGGAGGGACAAGGCCTCTCCCGGCTCTCAGGACGGGATAGCACAGAAGACCTGATCAAAGAAAAAAAATAAAGAAAATAACACAAAACAAAAGCAACCTCGGGCTGCTGCAGGATCCCAAGCGACCGGGAGCTTCATACCGTGTTTACCCCAGCTCGGCTGCAGCAGTGCTCGCCTCGGGCGGTGCCGGCACTGGCTGCTTTGGGAGGGAGGTCGTCACCCGCCAGTTGGCCAGCGCCGTACCAGCGACCGTCGGCTCTGCTTTCCCGTATCATCCTGAAAAGTCTTCCCCCAGCGGAACTCTGCCAGTCCTTTGTCATCTATGAGGAAGTGGTCCCGCCATCTGAGGCGGCTCTGAGCTAAAGGCGCTTTGAGGTGAACCACGTGTTTGTACCAGCCGAGATGTGCATTCAGAAGGAGCTGCAACACAACCATTTTAAAATTAACTTTATTCATTACTTTTAGTCGTCTCCTTTACTATCAACCATTTACATCTGGAATTCCAAAAACTTTAGAAAATCAAAACTGCAAAACCTCAAGAGATTCGGGCTGGTGCCTCTTAAGATGGAAAAATTGTTTCTAGAGTAAAAAATACTTGTCTACAATAAGCATGGAACTGTGTGTTTTACATTAACAAGCAGCAGAAGCAAGCGGCGAGCAAAGAGAGACGAAATGCTAGTTCACCTCCCTCACGCAGGCAATCTTGCCTGTTGTCATCTGGCATGATACGCCTTTGCTTCTGACATTGTCCTTTCAGTAACGACTAGCTGGAAAATTCACTGGTGCAATTCTGAACTCTTGCTTTGATTGACACCAGTGTGGTGGTACCGACTTTAAATCATAAATCAATGTACTGGTTCCTATATATACAATTATATGTATAGGTATACATTTATTTTTCTACATATATGCGTGTGTATACACCTATTCTTATTTGATCATTCCTTCAAGGTTTCATTCAGATCACGTTTTAAAGCTTTTCTCTGACATCATGAAAACTAGAAAGATTTTTTTTTCCTTGCTCCTTTCTGACATTTCATGGCTTAGATCACTAAAAACACTCTCCACAAACACTTGCAGAAATTTCTTCCCATCAATTTTGTTCTAGATCTTTTGCAACCTGTCTTATGCCCCTTGCATTTCTCTAAAAAGACCAAGTCTCAAACAGCCACTTGCTCGTATGACCTTTAATGATTGCAAGTATTATTCCACCCTAATCTGTCAAGTGAAATACTCCCCACCCTTGTTCAGTGACTCTGTCCTCTCCCCTTTTCTTCCTGCTACGTTTCTAACCCACCCACTGGCACATTTTTGAGGGACTTTTTCTTACATGCCGTCCAGAGTCCAGTAGATATTAACCAGGCCTTTCCCTTTGGGTCGCTCCTCTAGTCGCTCCATGTTTTATTCCCAGATAACGTGTACTACAACCACAGTTCAAACAACAATTTCCACTCAGATTTTTCACAGCTGTGCCTCTTCACTGCAGATTTGTATGCTTTTCTAACTAAACTCTTGGTTTGTGTCTCTGTCACCTTCTTACAACTGTCTGGTGGGACTTTGCTGCGCGCAGCCGCCAACGCCCTGTGAGTCCCCCACCTGCGTGGTCAGACGCCCGAGGATGATGTGAACCGCAAGAAACGTGCTTTGAGTCACCTGACTGGTGATTCACCTGCCGGCTATTTGGATCTGCAGGAGCATGTTATTGAAGCTGTGTGTGCGAGTGGGGTTCTGGGGTGTTCAGGCTGTCGCTGTATTTCTGAGCCTGGCCTTCGTTCTTTCGTGTTGCAGCATATGGTGCCTGGGTCGTAATCAGCCCAGACGGGACACAAATACTCCAGCCCCCGATCCCTGGACCATCTGGATAAAAACTGGTTAATTGACAACCCCGATGTCATTTTAAGCTCCGTGTAGTTAAAATAGTGTCGAATCTTCTCCCACAAGTACTCTCTACTTTATCTATTACACTATTATCTGCCTGTATGTAATCATCTTTGACTCAGACCTTTCCCTAGTCCTTTATGTTCAGACTATGTCTAAATCTGTCCGTATAGCTAAAACCCCCATCTTCTCAAATCTCAATTACTGCAACATCCTCTCCTTTGGCCTTGGAAAATATAACCTTGTCTTGCTCGTACTTACTGAGAACACTGCTGCAAAGACCATTTCTCTTAGCCTGTCATTTTCACCATGTTATTCCTCTCTTTTCATCCCCGTGCTGGCTCAGCCTACTCCATCATATCGATCCTTACCTACGTGTCTTTACTTTGAAAGGCCTCAGTAGCCTGTCCTCCCCTTACTTGCTGTTTCCATTCACTGCTGAGATCTAACTGCAGCTCCAGTCAGCTCACTACACCCGTTTTCACAGCCCACTTGTAATATGTTTAAACGGCTTCTTTTCTGCATTCTTTGGGCTGCCCTTTATTTCCAAGGATCCTATAAACAACCCAAAAGTTACTGATAATTTTTCTTCAAAAGTCTCCTTAAAACTGTTTCTTTCCTGTGATGTCTACAATACAAATGTCACATTTCTTTATGCTGCCTGTATTCTTCAGCTTCTCTCATTTCATACTTTGGAAAGCTCTGGGGGCAGGACCACCCTTTGTCTTGATTCCGATCCATAGCAGGGTCTCGTAGCATTATGGCAATGAGAATAATAAATACACATGCGGAACTGAGATGCCAGGGAGAACCTAGGTATTATGAGATCAATGATAAAAAAGTGCAATCGGGGAGCATAGCCATACCTGATAATAATATTGACTTGTTTCCCTACTATTCTGGAGAGTAGGGGGTCAAAACTAAGTGGAGGTGGGGAATCTGCATCTTTAACTCAAGCGCATAGGTCAAGTTAAAGACGATTTATATCCATCTACCTCACAACAATTTTCACTTGGTTATAGTTGCTGTTGTGACAGATTAAATGGAACAGACAATATAGTGTTAAATGTATCATACATACCTAGGTATGTCTGCACGTTCACATGTGTACATTTTTTTTCCTTTTATGAGTTAGATATTAGAAAAGATATGGTATGTCTGTGACCCTTTTGCTTCTCTAGCACTGTGTCACTTACATCCTTTGTTTCCTGTTATTGTCCTTTGTTTGCTAACTCGGTGTTTATTTTTGTCTCTGCTAAATAAAGACTGCCAGATTTAATTCTTTTAAGCTGTACTTTAAGACCTCTTTAACCTATTTCTATCTAGCTTTTCCCTCAATTAGCTTAATCATTTCTTTATCAAGTAACATGTTACCAAATAAAGCACCTATAGCACCCTAAAAAGAAATCTGCCCCTTGCTGCTTGACTCACAATAGCAATAAGGTGAGTTGTGTAAGAGGCTGCTTGTATTTCTGGATCCTGCGACTCTCAATGGCTGGAAATAGCAATTGTATTTTGGGAATCACTTTCAGAAACACGGACTGAACGTACAGACTTGTTATTGTGAAATCAGGCAGATGCGAGCTTTCGTACACCTACCTAGGTTTTGCACGCACAGTGCTGCTGTCACCAAAACCTGGCACATGGCAACTGAAGCAAATATATATACACACATATCTGCCGTGACTAGTAGGCAAATACCTCCTATTAGATGCTGATCCTTTGTCTTCAGAGGCAGATAAAATGAATATCAGGTACTTGCTTCTTCTATATTTAGGTAGAAAACCCCCTATTATTTTCTCCATGCAAATATTAGAAGCAGTTAGTATGTTTTATTTGAGAAATAGCTGCATTTCGCAGGAAGGCAAACTCATTCTCACATGTGTCATACCTAATTTGCATAGTAAGTAAAAGGTTTTAAGAGAACTGGAATGAATTTGGATGAAAAGAACCAAACAAATGGAAGTTAGTAATATCCACTAAATTACCAGAACTGTTAGTGGAATTAATTTTAGTAGCATCAGAACAATGCCCCAGATTAAGAGAAATAGAAGAAAATCCTCTTAAATTAAATAACACACAAAGGAATGAGCTTCCAGTGCACTTAAATGTAAATAGCACTAGAAAGTGACCTGTTAAATGTGTAAATAAAGCTCATAAAACAGAAGGACCTTTTAGACTAATGCCTGTTAAGTGCTTTGCTCTGTGCTCTGAAGCTCTCTGAAGGGCTGAGGTTTCATTCAAACCCCAGAAGAACTCTAGTGACACAAGGCAGCTGAGACTACAGCTGGGAAGTGGTTAAAGTTACAATACCTTGTAAAAGTGTAGCACATGGGCATCAAACAGTTTTATCTGTGTAAAGAAACTGTGTAAGATGGACCCCCAAAACCCTCTTTCTATCGTCAAGGTCCACGCACATACAACTTCAACCACAGATGTGTCTGAGTCATAATTCAGCACGTAAGAGTTATTTTAAGCATTATTTTAAATACGCCAATGAGCACAACAGAGATGGGCTGACAGAACAGCGTGAATACATGCTCTGTGCAGAAATAGTCTGTGTTTTATGGTACACGAGTCATGGCAGCTGATAGGGAAGGAAGGGAAACATTTTCACCAGCATTTACTGCTCACAGTGGAACATTTGTGAGTTTCTGAAATGCAGCACAGCCCCTCCAGCTGTGGTCCCTCCAGGAAGAGGAGTTAGCTTTAAAATTCAGGCAAGCTCCAGGCAGCAGACTGCAGTTGCTGAACCCCGAGGAATCCCCAGGTCACAGGACCAGCCAGAGAGCCTGCAGAAGGATCAGTGCTGGGAAAGCCCTTCCTCTTTCCTCTTTAGGAATATGCATCTGTTCAGATCAGAACACATTTTTGCTTGATTTCCATAATAGTATTTGTTGTCATATTGTCAACAGAAGTGACTGCTTATGCAGGATGGGAGATCAATGAGTTGGCAAGCTGTTACAGGCGCCCCCACCCACCAGAGCTTTGCTGATTTCTCTCTTTAAAGCCCAGTTGATCCATTAATTCGGAAGAAATTCTGCACTCTTAGGTGCTGGTGATGAACTTCAAGTTGGATTGAAGCCTGCGTCAGCAGAGGCTGCCAGTGCATAGCTGGACAAATTGAGAATATGGTTTCTTTTGGGTTCTCCAAGGCTCATGCTTTGTTGATTTTTGTTAAATTTAAATTTCCACTGACTATATTTTGTAGGGAAAATGGGTCTAATCTTATTATTCCAAGGTGATATTCTTTATAATAAAAAAGAAAACCCGCCACCATAGTCAGGTTGCCTAAATATGTCATGGTGGGGAAAAGAGAAACTGGGTTTCAGATGCAATTTTCTCTCACAGTGTTAGAGAAAGTTGCTGTTTATTGGCAGGGTTAAACACAACGGGCATTGATGGTGTTAGCAGGAATCTCCTTTGCGGCAGTCAGTGAAGGTTTTTCTCCCAACTCTCGTGGGACCAAGGATCATTCCTGTGGGACTGGAAGAGCTGCGGTGCTGTGAATCAGCTAGCCTGGCTCATCTGTGCACTCTGGTGAGTAGGAGAAAATCATTTTATTATGAAGCAGAATTTCTGGAGTTGACCTAATGAACGAAACAAACCCCCCACTCAGCTCTGCAAAATCACTGAGGCAAGTGGGGTCTTTGGAAGCTCTGAATGTCACATCAGCTGCTGATAGAAGTGTCTTCAGACAATTGGAAAAGCTTCAAGGAGCCACCTGAAAGAAATAAAGTCTTTTATTGGAGCTAATGCAGTCATTTCTTCCGTGAAGCTTCTTGTGAATAATTCTTGCTGGAAAAATTGTACATGATTTCTTTTCATTTATATTTTAATGCAATTTATTATACAACAGCGACCTCCATTCAGGGTTCAGAAGATCAGGGTACTTACAGTAATCTTCACAGCACTTTGTATCTCCAGCTACAGCTTACATTCACAGCATGAAAAGAATAAGAAGTTAATGTACCAAATCAGAAAGTCTCTGTGTAGCAGCGTTAATCTCAGTGTTGAGTTATTATTTATTAGTAATATTATGGTAGTGTCTAGAGACCAGGGCCTCATTGTGTTGGGCACTGCATAAAATACACAAAGAATACATTTGCTCCCTAGTATAGCTCACAGTTTAAATTCGAGGATGTGGACAAGAGGTACTACAGCTATCACCACTGCCACAGCCAGAGGCAAAACTCTCATCATGCTATTGTACATGCTGACACCAGGAATAAAAATACCTACTGACAGACAATTAAAATGAAAACATTATTCTGGGATCAGACCTCAAGGTGCAAGAAGATGAAAAGAGCCTCCCCGTCTGATTTCATGCCAGGCCAAGCACAGTTGCAGATGGTGTCTTGCTACACTGTTGGGTACATTAGCCATCCGTAAGAAGCTCAAGATGTGTCGGGTGTTCCATTTTCTAAACCAGTTGGTCTGCAAGTTGAAACAGTGGGTAAAATGGTGAGGCGGTTCCATCTCCCCGTGCGTTACAGAGTGTGCCTGTGATGGTAGAGCTACAGATGGCTTTGTTAGCTTTTGGCATAGCAGCAGGAAACACGGGCATGTTTTCTGGCTTACACACTGGTAACCATTCCAGGATGCAATCACCTGTTTTTTGCTACCTCTAGTAAATAATGTTTGGCTACTCCCTGTTGAATGCTGTCCATATTCACATCACCGCTCACTTCTAGCCTGTTTCCTCCGAGAACGAGTCTGATGCAATCCTACCTGTGTGTGTCTGGGCATCCCCCGCTAGATGACTTTGAACTGTTGGTTAATTGTACCTAATTCAAAATACACTAGGGGTCTCAAGATAACTGAGTTGCATAGAGTAGACAGCCAGGGAGAAGGGGTTCACTTTCCAAATACTCACCAGTTCAGTTCTTAGAGCCTTGGATTCGCATCAACCATTCTTTGCAGCCAGACATGCCAGTCCACAGGTTACCGCTGTGTATGCGAAGGACTGTGTGAAGAAAACAAAGGAAATAGATAGGTGTGAGAGGACATATATAAAAAAACCCCTGCAAAACCCCAACAAAAAACAAAAAAGCCTACCTTAGTTAAAAAGTCAGAACAGCTGTAAATGCTGGATCTGTAAGAAATCACTTCCACCGTTCAGGGATAAACTGGTCAAGTAACACGTTAAAGCAGAGTTGTGAATCCATGAGCAGATAGGTACCCTCCTGGAGTACTCGTGTAGCTGAACAGCATGAACTCAATCTCCGAGTGCCTGCCATAATTACAAATGCACAATTGCCCACACAAATTGTGAGACACCAATAAAACACTAATTTTCCAGGTAGATTCAGTGCGTGGCCTGAAATTCATTGGTGTAAAAACTCATTTCCCTTTTCAACAAGGCTTTGGGTTCTCAGTCACTCAAGCAGAAAAACTCTGCCTGTTGCAGCCAAGCATTTACAAGTATTTAGTTTAATTTTTTCTTTGGGTACTCAGTCCCCTGCCGCAGGCAGCACGAACTGCTGCTTCTGGCCTGAAAAGGCCAGCTGTAGGCTAATCTGCTTTGTGCGGCCCGTGCGGCGTGGGGAGCGGGTGCTGCAGGAGGCTGCTCTGGTACCGGGAGGCTCTTTGACCTGGTTGACACAGCAAAGCAAAGACGTGGGACTAAGAACAATACTTGGCACTTTTACAGTCCTAGCTGCTCGAAGCACTTGATCAGTGTTAACCAGTTACCCCTCCAACTGTCTCTGTGGAAGAGGGACTGTCTTAGTTTTATGGGCAGGTAGACTGAGGTGCAGAGCGTGGCGGGGACGCTGGCAGTCTCTGATGTGCAGTGGCGAGCGCACCACTGAGCTGGAAAGCCTCGCCAGGTGAAGGAGTTGCCTTCTTCGTTGCAGAGCAGCAAAGGAGTTGCCCATGGCAATCAGCTGTGCAAACCCACCCCAGCTCTCCACCATCAAAGAGACACCATTCCGTTGCTGCGTGTTCCGTCCCGAGCGCAGGCTCCGAGGGAGGTGACCATGCCACAGGATTTGGGGAAAAGTTGTCCCTGTGCCGAGGGGTCACTTGAGGCTGGAAGTGAATTCCTGGCCAGGAAATCTGTCTCCAGTGCGTTTGTTGCCCCTCTCTCCCTCCCTCCATCCTTCGGTTCGGGTTTGCCCCGGGGAACGTTGCGTTCACCGCGGTCCCGCCTTGGCAGCGCGGCCGTGGCCAGCCTGGCGTCAGAGCTGCACCCTGCTGCCCCGAGCAGCAGCAGCAGACCCAGCCCGCGCCGAGGAGCTGTGCTGCGCCGAGGCTGAGCCGCGCTGCTCCCCGCCAGCACCGGGAACCTCCTGCTTCCCATGGAGATGGGTCACAACTCAGACCTGGTCCTTGTCTCCTGCTTGATCCCCACAGCTCCTCTTTCCCCTGCTAGCTGCCTGGGTACTTGCTGCGTTAGTAGTAGCAGTATGCTACTCCGCTATTTCAGCCACGGGTCATAAGCCAAAAGCCTTAGCAGAGTAAAGATCTGTAGGTCTGAAGCAGAAGCAGGACTCCACCTGCTCTTCAGTATGCACAGGTGGCACTTTCGAAGAGTTTGTTGGCAGGAATATCGGCCAAGAAGAGGGAACCACTCACGTTTTCACAGTGAGTCCAACCCTTCTGGGAACAAGGCGCTGGGTAAAGCAAAGAGCTTGCACAGAAGGTGGGTGAAACCCATGGCTCATCCTCCACTGCCTACCCACCAGGCCACACGCCCTCCCCAGCTGGGATGAGCCAGCTGGCTCTCGAGGTTGGAAAATTAAGACACCAAGGGGCCTGACTCACGGTCCCATTTTGCCCACAACAGGCCATGCAGAAACAACCAGCTTATCCTCCCGGATCTCTAAAATATCCTCCCGGATCAGTAAGACAAAGTCCCTGCTGGTGCACAGCGACCGACGGGAATACACAACCCACTGGCCGCGAGACATGGCTGCCGGTCCTGCTTAACTACACTTGAAACCTCCTCCTGGTGTCTGCCTGCCTCGTTAGGCACTTCAGTATCTTTGGGATTTGAGTCCTGAGCCTTTTGTGCCTCACGGTGCCCCGCTGCTGATGGACATCATCAACTATCCTGAAAGGCCATAGGAAAATATATATATTAAAGATTGTGAGGCTCAAACAGGGGGTTGATGGGGACCACTTAGGCAAATAGTGTAGCCAGCTAACAGGAGAAAGAGAATAATAATTTATGGGCTGAGAAGAGGAGCACAGGTCCTGGTCTGCCAGGTAATTCTGTTTCCCCAGCTGCCATGCAAAGCCGTCAGGGCTGACAAGGAGCAGTCTGTAAACTCGAAACAAAGCAGGTTTCTGCAGCTGGACGGAGACAAGCACAGCTCTACATTAGCAAGGAAAATAACAGATCTCACAACTTTAGTGCTTCAGGCTGGTTTCCCCTGAGGGAGTGAAAACGGGCCGGTCTCACCAGCTCCTGCCACTGCCCAGGTCTGGTCTGTGCCAGGCATTCACCCCGCGTGGCACAGCTCCAGCACGTGAAACCAAGCAGGGCCAGCACTCGGGTCCTTTCGCTCCGTGAAAAGGGATTAAGACAACATCAGAAGAACTAAAAGGCCTTTTTTGATACAAATCCATCTTTGAGCTTAAAATGGCATTTCTGTTTTCTTCTCCAACAAATTTTTTAAAATCTCAGACATTAAATTGCAGCATGATAAACCTTGATAAGGACAAAACCAACGTGATGCACAAAACCCTGAGCGTCGCACTGGTTTCTGGCTCTGACACGTAGGAGACCAGCAGCAAAGGGCCCTGTGGGCTGTGGGGACAAATCGCTGCTGTAGCTGTGGGTTGGTGTAATGGACAGGTAGCCATGATGCAACCCAGACTGCTGTCATGCCAGCCTTGAGAAAAAGAAAAAAAATCCAACTGTCTGCACATCCTGATCTCAGGACAGCGATGAAATGGGGCTTCGTGTCC
>Ga0181612_109208_pt1 | contig 10211 bp, 4 predicted proteins | sample HoacroProtozoa21_FD_119630 | JGI IMG/M metagenome (GOLD analysis project Ga0181612, IMG submission 119630) | Hoatzin crop microbial communities from Cojedes, Venezuel. Combined Assembly of Gp0051906, Gp0051904, Gp0051908 | reverse complement strand
GGGCATGGCCCCGCGCCAGGACGCCGGCCGCGCCAGCACCCCCCCCGCTAGCTCTCTCGATGTTAAACCCGGTCACCCAGTCCCCCCGGCACGGCTCCTCTGTTCAAAATCCCGCCTGCTAATTCAGGTCATTTCTATAGTTCTCATCTGTACAAAAAAACCCCATACTGTTTGGGTTTTTTTCTGATCCGCTGCTACGGATTCTGCTCTCCACAAACTTCACCCCACGCCCTCTGCTTCAGCCCCTTCCAAACGCGAGACGGTCACTTGCAATTTTGCTCTCACTTTTACCAATGTGACGCAGCAAGCAGTTTTCCCAGGTTGTCACAGAGGTGGGAATATCACGCAAGTCACATTTCGATACATTTCAGGGTAAGAAAACATGTGGGATAAGGCCTCTTCTTCTGAACTAGATTTTGGTGGTAGTTAGCAAGCTTGCTCCTGGTTGCCACCCCAATACAGGTATTATAAAAATAGTACAGATCCAGCAGAGAGGAAACTTTGGCGAAGTTCCAAGGCAAACCAAATTTCATTAGTGAAAACTACTTATTCCCAAGCCAAGAGGACGTTTCAGTATTTACTCAGCTCTTGAAGGAGTTTTGCAAGAGTTCATCTGCATTCTCGACACTCGTTTCGGAAAAAGGGAAGCGGATCTTTGTAGGATAGGGCAGGGAATATCCTGTGTTAATGTGGTGTTTTTTGCTTTTCTGACTGTTTGTTTTCACACTCCTGGGAAAAGAAGAGGATTTAGCAGCTTTCCTGGTTGCTGTTAGAAAGTGCCCAAGGGCTTGCAATTATAAAGAAATAAAAATTGTGGCCTGAAGTTCCAGGACGCAGAATTTTAAGCTGTGTGACCGCGCTCAGACTGTGCGACTACCGACAGCCAGCGTGGAGCGTGCCTGCCAGCGATGGCCTTTGTAGAGCAAAGCTGATCCGAGATACAGTGTCCTGCCTCTTGCTTTCGGTTTCCTTGCTGGTGTTTTCTCTCCTTCCTTCTTTCTGTTCTGTCCACTCTTTCTCCTGGGAGAGCCAGTGCAAAGCACACATCCAATGGTTCACACGCCTTTGGCGGCCTGCCCATCGTCGGAGGCAGCTGAAATGTTTTTCCCCGGCGCTCTCCCTCCTCCCCAGGCGCTCGGCTTCTCATCACGTTCCTGCCCTGCTGCACCGCAGTCGGAACTCCTGCCAATGCCTTTGATCCCTGCCACCTACCCGAGCCTGCCCATTTCTCAACCTCATTGAGTCCTGTCCTGCATCTTTCTGTTGCAGATCTCACGCTCGCTCATGTTCTCGCCAGCCAATACGCCTGCACTGTAGGGACTGGAACTCCTTCAGACACACCTGAGGTATCTAACGATCTGTTAAACAAGTACTTGGGGTATGGCTTCACGCTCGGTGTAAACTGATGTCCAGCCATGCTGGTGATCTGCCCTCGGCTGTGTGCTCACGCTGTTTCCACCCCCGCAGCCAAAGCTAGCGATCGTGGGGGGGGCTGCAGCGAGTTTGCTGGTGCATTAAAAAAAAAAAATCAGATAATAATTTTTTTCTGTACGCGAATGACATCGATGCAGGGCGTGGCTGCATGATTACTGGGTCCAACAAGAGGGAGCAGTAATTAGCAGCATGGGGCTGTGGGGAATTGTCTTTTTCAGGAGCAGAAGAGTCCTTAGTTGCCCCACACTGATGGTGAGATACCTCTTCTATCGTTTCCGATTTTGCAGCAGCTTCTGCGAATACTTTCAGTCTCAACTGACATAATTCTAGGCTCTTCAGAAGATGGCTGGGGTAAGGTCAAAAAAGGGCTCAATTAGAATACAGCTGGATCTGAGGCACAAAAATCCAAAACTGTGAGCTGAAAAAACCCAGTCTGACTCAGCGGGCCTCTCCCTTTCCGACCTCAGTGTTCTTTGGGGGATGTCTAGAGTTTTGTGATACGTGTGTTCAAAACGGCCATGAACTCTGCAAGTGCTCTCTGCGCTGCTGCCCAAGCATCACCGGAAATCAGAAATTATGCGGAATAAAAACTGTGTCCTCTGAAGAGCACTTTTGGGTAGATGCGGAACCAAGTACACTCATGCAAAAATTGTATCCCTCTCCAATAAATTGCTATTGCAGGTCCACACCTCAACTTTCCTGCTCACAGTTCCCGAAATACCAAGGTCTATTTAATTCATCTGTTTATTTGGCAAGGGAGTCACTCCTTCACCCATCAAGGGAGGCAGGGCATGAACCTGGTCCTACAGCTGTTTGGCCAAGGCCTGCAGAGCCCTGTACAGGAAGCCTCGGCGGTAAGAAGACAGCATTAGAAAACGCAGTTTGTCCTTTAACGGTGAGGTAAATAACCAAAGTTATACGTGACTTCCATTACATCAGGCAACAGCCAGTACAGCTGCCCGAGCGTGGCATATAGATGAGTGTACCAGCCCTGTGAGTTGAGTTAGCTGGAGAAGAGCGACAGCAAATACACTCCCAAAGAGCAAAAGCCTGGGTTTGACAATTGGAACTGCAAAACAGAGCAGAAGCCTGATCGCAAACTTACTGAATGTTGTTTAGGAAAGTAGGGTGATTTGCTGGCACATTTCCTTCCTAGTGATTCACACCTTATTTCTGTTTATAAAGTTATGTGCATTTCTAGGTCTGTCTCAGGTTTCCTGATGAATCGTGCTTTTGGGCTCCTCCGAGCTGGATGTGGGGCATTTGTGCTCCTTCAGGATTTCTGAATCAACATCTTCTACTTGCCACTGAATGATTTAGTGTTAACAGTTTCATTTGATGTACTTATGGATTTGAAGATTTATTATAGCAATCTTCTTTAGAGGCAGCATCTGTGACAGCTCATTTGACTAGGTTTTAGTCCCATGAATCTTACACCGCTATTAGCTTCAGATCCCTCATCCTGTTCTGTGAAGCGAAAGAAAACCGTTAATGAAACATGTTTATTGCAACACTTATTTTTCCTAGTTTTGTAGTCTTTTATTTTGACCTGGAATAAACTCTCTTTTATCTGGATCGACTGTATGGGGATTTTGCCCTGGCTTCTTGTCAAAATTATTGATTCTTCATGAAAAAGAAAATGAGAATAAAAAGAGCCATATAGGATCGCTGGTCTCCAAAAGCTCTGGAGCAGCGTTGTGTATTACTCGGTGTCACAGGCACATCATTTAACAACCGGGGCAAACGGGATGTCCTGTTCTGTCGTCACACGCGGGAGGTTGAACAGGGCTTGTACAACACACATATTATATACAACATGCACGACAAAAGCACTTCTGTTATGAATATGTAGTATGAGGTGTTAAATTTACATGGAAAGAGAGTAAATTACATCCAGAATAGCTGAAATGTTATGTATATATCATAATTGGTTCACCATTGCTTGACACAAGCCTATTATTTAAAGGTTAAATACTACAGTCTGTGGCTGCACAATAATTAGCTGTACACAGTATTTCTCTGTCCAGTAAGAACCCTTGTTTAATTAGAAGAACTCAGCTCAGCGAACATCAAATGAGCACATGCTACTCTTCTCAAGTGCAGAAATTGAGTTAGATGTGGTTTAATTTGCGTGGCTTTTGAGACCGTGACTTCCACTTATGTTTTCCTCCAGTCTTTTGGGCTGTTGTTGTAGGGTTATTCTGAAGCCTGCTGTGAAGTCCATGGGACTCTGTCTCTACAGGAAGGGAAAAAAAACATGTTTTATCTACTTTGAGACAAAAGGCGGTACATTTATGTAAACTCTTATTCTATATCAAAATACCATGTGGCATATGTTCAAAAGGCTTCTCGAACAAAATAAACACGTCACACACTACAGGTATTCTCACAGCCATGATTTTCCATTTCTTGGCTTATCTCATGAAAACTTCTGTTATCAGAAGAAATTTAGAACATTGAGTATGATGTAGAAATATATCCCTGGCTGCAGTAAATGCCATGTTCCACATTTTTTGGGGGAAAGAAATGTAACTCTGAAGTTATTTGTATTAAAATACTACTTTCTAACCTCTCTGCAGAGAGAAAACGAGTAAGTCAAAGAACAGAGTAATGTTTACACTTCACTAACTCTGTCTAGGTGTATAAATCTCTAAAAACATGTTCGTGCTGGCAGACCCTGTGCTGCTTTACATGTCCTATCTGCAAACAGTCTGGCTCTAACACAGACCATAATCCAACACAGTCCTGATACTGAGAGTAGCCGAGTGCTCTTAACTCTCACTGACAGATACTTTATCCTATTTCTTCTCCTTTTATGCAAACAATTAAGTGATTGCAAAATTACCAATGCATCCATTCTGGAGACTTGACGTGTTATACAGCAGTTTTGCACCAAAAGTAATTAGAGGGGTATATACAAAATATGTATGTGTAGCTATATTGATACACAGAAAGAGTGCGTGCCAGGTTGTAATTTGAAATATGTCTACTAATTTTTACAGACCAAAAAACTCCTGCCATTCCTTAGGCAATATAAGGAAAACAAAAGGGCTAATGAACAATAAACAGTTATATTCTTCCAAAAAAGTCAGCAAATAGGAAGTACCAAATGTGAATACCAGCTACATAAAACAGACACATACATAGCACACTCCCCAGATATATCTGTGAATTCAGATATTTGAACCAGAAATAAGAAAAACATCTGGAGGACTTCATTAAACTGGGACAATTACATAGGAAAAGGATAGGAAGAGAAAAACGTCTTGGCACCGTTGTCCAGATGCAGCTATAAATATCTAATGACGACTCCCTATCATTTCTAGATCGGTAAAAATGTAAAGAAAAACCAAGCTGGTTTGTTACCAGTCTTTTTATAACCCATCTAAAAAGGACAAATTTTCCTTTGAGATTTTTCTGTTAAAAATCCAGTCGAATTTTTTACCTGCTGGACAGAAGGCAAATCCTTAGGGCATGATAATTTTTGTTACTCATCAAAACTGCATATAAGCATGTATTCTGAACTGTACTGACTGTATGCATCCTAATTGGACTAGTATTAAATCCTTTTTTTGGCTGAACTACTGAGACAGCTTTCCAGTATGTTAAATTGAAATGACAGGACAACTCCAATACCAACCATAAATTGAGAAGTTCATACAAAAATTCATCTTGGACCGTTAAAGACATGTGAAGATATGAGTAAGAATTTCAGTGGAATTCCAGAAAAATAAGGGATAACGTTTAAAAATTCACCCAATTATTTCAGAACATTAAAGACGTCAAAAAACATGAATAAGAATTGCACTGCAATTTGGAAAACTCTCACTGTCTGCCTTTACGTATTATTTGTTGAAAGATGAAAATCAATAAGGTGGTAACCATTTAAACATGCTAGTCTCTCTTCCTCTTTCTGTTAAGCTAAATTTAGAGCCTGCCTGGCACAAAAGCACACACAAGCAGAAATGTGGTGTGTTTGTTACATGGGCACATCTGTATTTTGCTTGCAACAGCTAATGGATGAATTTATGGACCACAACATTATTTTCTCAGACCACAGTTAATTTGAAGTATTTAGAATCATGCATCATAAACATTTTGAAATGTGGTCCAGTTACTATTTGAAGATAATTTTTGTTGCAGAAATTAGAAGCTTAACATTATGTACACACTATAGCCAAGCTGAACACCCAGATGGAGTCCTTTTATTACGGCATTCTGTTACCTATCCTTAAAAAACCCCACTCTTCCCATATGAACTACCGGAATCATATTTAAAATTGATGGGATTTTGAAAGACACGGACGTCAAAATTGTTGCTGAGTAAAAGAATTCATGATATGTTTTCTTCTTCCTGCATCTGAAAGTGTCTTTTTAATAAGAGGCAGAGATAATGTATTAAAGCTTTGGGGAGGAGAAGAAGGAATAAAAGAAACCTGGAAAATACATTTTCTCCAACCACCTGTCAGACAAAAATAATGGGCTTTCAGCAAACAGATCTGTTTAAGAGGAGGGAAAGTGCATGTCATATGATATTAAAAAACAGCCCTCAATTTTGCATGAGTTGTTTTCATGCACTGCATTTTTTTTTTTAAAGCACATCTCACAGATTAGAATTTTTCTGAAAGGTGTTAAAGCAGTTTATAATTCCCAACTCAATTTAAGGTGTCCTCAGGGTTTATATTTGTGTGAGACCACGAGTGATAAATAGAAAAACTCATATCAAATGACAAATCTCTGAGGTTGTCCTCAGTGACTACAATCTACCCTCCTGCAGCAGGAAAGGTTACCCAAAATTGAAATCAGCTATAGCTCAGCAGTCACGGAGGTCACTTTAGAACTATCTGTTCAGAGGAAGTATGAAAATTATCATTTCTGAGTTAGGTTTTAGTTACTCCAGACTAGGGCGAGTTTAGTCTCATCGTGTGAGTGCAACGGGGGCATCTGGACCCCAGGTCACTTTTTAGAAAAGGAAGGTCTCTTCCTAGCGACTACAATTTCTCCTTCATGTTCCCTGTCCAAAACACTTTTAGCAGCAAATATGATATAATGCTAATTTCTATATACTCTATGCTCCTCCTATTTACAAAGTAGTTTTACATTTTATTATATTCCATTGTACAACTTTACATAGTACCGTCATGATTTCAATTCATAGTTCAGCAATTCAATACATACTTAGATAACTGCCTTTCCATGTCCTGTTATACATTTAGCTTAAAAAAAATAGTAGAAAACAAGCACAGTGGTGCAATGTCCAGGCACTTTCAATGTTGCTCAGCAAAATAAGCAAGCACCCTGTTTGAAAGCATGACAACTTTTCTGGGGAAAAAAAAAAAAGAATCTTTGCTTATCATGGATTTTTTTAAGCATCCTTTGTACAGTTCGAAGTATTCCTGAGAAAGCACTGTAAAAACATGACTGATATGTTTATATTTCAGCAGTGGGTCTGAGTGAACAGTAACTTCCATCGCCAGATGTTCCGCTGATCGCACAGAAGACGTGTAGGGAGTCATGCATCCACGGCGAATGCATTGTGTCTTCATGGTAGATCTAGTCAAAACAAAATAGCCACAAATTCAGTAAAAGTTTCAGCTCATTATAATAATCAAGCTGTTTAAAAAGGTATGCAAAAGAGATATCCAACCTTGTCTTCAAAGCTGTTTCGCAAAGGCAGCATAACAAAGAAATGAGAAAGAAGAGTAATTTAGCAATTTCTGTAGCACGCATATATACACTGGTCTATGTATTACTGGATCATTTTTAATTACAGCTATCCAGTATAGGAAAGAAACAATTCTCTGTATAGCAATTTTTTATTCTGCCTAAGCAGTGACAAAATTCTAACAGCTTTTTGGTAAGCACAGGGAGTACCTGCAGCTAAATACAGCAAACACTACATCCGTGCCGCGTGGCAAGATTTTGCACTTTCTAACCTGAAGGACGTTCTTCCAGCAGAGGATCTAACTGCGCTGGTAGAGCTGCTCTAGAGCTGACTGTGTATTTGTTTTTCACCCTGTGGTTCACCAGTCAACAAAAGTTAGCTAGCCTGAATTGACAGTAGTGAAACTGAGATCACTGGCCAGCGTAACCAGTTTCTGGACATCCAGCTTTCTGCCACTCTCCAAGGCTTCCTGTTCCTGTTCAGCTGCAGTTTACCAATTTTTTATGTTCACATTTCCCTAACTTAAAAGATCTGTGGATAGGTCACAGGCTGACCCAGTGACCCATCTCAAGCTAAGCGTACTGTATGTGTTTTGAGGGACTGACAATATTTAGAAAAGCATGTTACTTGCAACAAGAACCTAAATTAATGTAATATACTTTTCACGTTTAACAGAGCAGAGGAAAACATGTTCCATAAAGTTTAATTTGTCAGATACTTAAGTAATTTGATGGCAATACAAAGTTCAAGTCAGCAGTTATCTACATAATGTTGTACAACCATAAAATCCAGTTCTTGTAAACATGATCTTTTAAGCTGCCTTTTGATCTAATACAAGAAGAAAGTGAAAAGCATCTCCTTCCCCGTGAGCCCTTCACTTTGACATTTCAGTTGCTGTTATATTTTGCCCATTAACCAAAGACGACACGACAGTGGATGTGTAAATCTATCAAGATAACAGGGGGTGTGCTTTAACAATGCTTCTTTGTTCTAAGATAATCTTAACTATTGTACTGCGAGGGTGCAGAACTGAGTGATTTGGTTTTGATTTGACTATGGCAGAATTCAGAAACCACAGAAGTTCCAGCACCTGCATGCAAATTAAACATCTTGGAAAGGTTTACTTGCAAACAGCTTAAAGTAAGCAGGTGGCAACTCCTACGAATGAACATCTCTGAGCAAAACTCAGCCATGGAGTATACATGGTAGGTAATGTACATGAAAAAAATGAGTGTGCCGAATGTACAAAATTAGTAGTTTGCACCCTAAGAAATGGTGGTCATGAGCAGAATAGCAAGGAAATCTAACAAAAGCGAGGGGGATGCAGCAGTCCCTTGTTCTCAAATGGATCCCCCCTTATACTCCTACAACAAAATTCAGCCCCATCATGCAACTGTTTCCCTGAAACGAGATTCTGCTCTTCCATAACAAGACTCTGTTTGATTCCCGTAAGCATTATTTTATTGTAAATAAACCTAACTTACAAATAGCAGCCTTGTGCAGCTGTATTATTTTGCCACTTCCATATTTTTGCATTAGTTTGAACAAGTGTTCAACTTCTTGTGGAATTTGCCTATATATTTTTAGTGACTTAAAATGTGATATTTTAAATTAGTAGTCAGACATGGACTGTATGTTGATTAACTGGGAGATTTCAAAAACTTTATTCTAAATTTCACATACTACTCATCACAATGCAGTCTGTATCGTTCATTTTATGGGCTTGATACTATAAATCTACAATGAGATTTCTTTTGTCATAATGAAGGCAAAATTAAAGAGCAGAGGTACAGAGATGACTTCAGAAAGCCAGTTTTCATCTAATTTCACAGCGTGACACTAGGTAGAAGTGCAACTGCTCTTTGAATCTTTCACCCCTCTGATGCTACTACTCACATGTGTTTTCCTAGAAAGATCCAAGAAAACATTAAACATAGGTCAGATAAATTAGCACAAATATTTTAACAATGCATATAAATAGCATGTTGGCATTAGTGCAAAATTAAAAGAAAACATCCTTTAATGAAAAATAATAATAAAAAAGGAACTTAAGCTGGATAGAACTGAGGAAATGGAAATGTTGCCAGAAAATTTTGACCTGTGACTTTTCACAGGATTCTTACGATGTAGAAAACATGAGGGAAAACATGGCACAGGACTTCTGATGAGCATGGCAGCCAGGAAACTAATGGTATGTGTCAGCGAAGGATCTGCCTTGAGCATGCTGTACACCAACATCAGGCTGAGACTTTCAATCAGCAGAAACTAGTTTTAGGACTCCACCAAGCGTATTGTTTACTTTTCACCTTCAGTTACTCTCCTTTTCATATCTAGCTATATAACATGAGGAGTTATCAACGTTTCAATTAGTTTTCAGTCAGTTTTCGGCATTAGCTAGTGTTCAAACACAGGAAGCCCTGTGGGCTCCGGACATGCAGTACGTGCCTGTTCGTGGATGATGTCCGAAAGCTCTTTCACCATGTCCCGAAAGTTCGATTTTAGCCCCTCATGGTACTCCACTTGATCCTCCTTAATGAGTCGCTCGTTGAGCTCCAGAGCAATTCCACAGGCTTGTATAAATTTCCTGGGGAGGAAAGGAATGAACTTTGGGTGTTACAACAGCCCAGTCTTCTATCAAAACAAACAGATATGCATATCTCATTTTCCCCCCCCTTTTCTCCAATGTTGGGGACAAGTCACACTCTAGGGGCATCTCTCGCACGGTGGATCAGGGAACGGGGAGGGACTGCAACACAGGATTGGGCTTTCGACTGGCGCTCCTTCGAGCCTAGGTCCTCAGTAAATGGGGCATGCATCTGCAGTGCACCACAGTGGTCTCCCACCTTCTGCCCAACCTGCAGGACCACGCACAGCCTGCAGGTACCAGACCAGCCCAACCAGCTGCACGTGGGGTCATGAAACAGAGGGAGGCCATGGTCAGGCACAGGAGGGAAATCAGTCGCGCAGGGCGTGACAGATCTGGGTGTATGTGATGTAGCACCTGTACTTGAGGACAAGTTGCTAACAGCAGACACACCTTCCAGAAAGAAACATAGATCATGGGGAGCTGTAATACTGTTTTCTTGGTTACTGTTACTCATTTGATTCACTG
>Ga0181612_103694_pt1 | contig 10211 bp, 7 predicted proteins | sample HoacroProtozoa21_FD_119630 | JGI IMG/M metagenome (GOLD analysis project Ga0181612, IMG submission 119630) | Hoatzin crop microbial communities from Cojedes, Venezuel. Combined Assembly of Gp0051906, Gp0051904, Gp0051908 | reverse complement strand
GCTCCAGCCCGTCCATGCCCGGCATCTGGATATCCACGAAGGCAAGATCCGTCCTGTGGCTCCCCAGATACGCCAGGGCCGCCTGGCTGTCGCTGAATTTGCCCGTCACCTCAAAATCGGGGTGCGCCTCCAGAAGATACGCGATCTCGTTGCAGATCGGCATCTCATCGTCGATGATGATGGTCGAATAGCTCATGCTGACATCGCCTTCCTTCTGGCCGGGAAGGTCAGGGTGAAGACCGTGCCTTCGCCGGGCCTGCTCTTTATGTCAAAGGTGAAATCATCCTTGAAGGTGCCCTTGAGGCGCTTTAAAACATTCGCCACGCCGATGCCCCGGGATTTGAGGCTGGTGAGGGATCTTACCTTCTCTTCGTCCATGCCGACCCCGTTGTCCGCGATATGGATGACGATGTTCCTGCCGTCTTCCGTGGGCGAAGCGCCGATGGCCAGGCGGCAGTCGCTGGTCTTGGGGAAGAGCCCGTGGGTCAGGGCGTTCTCGATGAGAGGCTGCAGGGTGAAGGCGGGCAGAAGGCAGGAAAGGGCCTCGTCGTCTATGTTCTCCTCCACGATGAGGCGGTCCCCGAAACGGCTCTTGACGATGTCGAGGTAATTTTCCACGTTGGCGTATTCGTCTTCGAGCGGGATCAGGTCATCATGGGGCGCGAAGGAAAAGTGCAGCATCTGCGAGAGGTTGCCCAGCAGCTCTCTGGCCTTTTCCGGATCCGTGCGGCAAAAGGAGATGATTATGGATAGGGTGTTGAAGAGAAAATGCGGGTTGATCTGGGACTGGAGGGCCTTGAATTCGGCCTCCTCCCTCAGGGCCTGCTGCTCGGCGTAGTCCGCCAGCTTGATCTGGGTGGACAAAAGTCGCCCGATGCCCTCCACCATCTCCACATCGATGGAGGAGATGCCCCGCTTGGCGGTCTGGTAGAAGCGGATGATGCCGATGGACCTGCCGTCCACCACGAGGGGCATGGAGACCCCGTAATAAAGGGGGCAGTCCGGATTGCCGCAGCCGTGGTCCCCCTGGTAGGAACTCATCTTGCCGGTCCTGAGGGCCTGGAAGGTGTCGGGAAAACGTATGGGCACGTTGACCCGGTGGTTTTTGACGGGCATCCCGGCATAGGCCAGCACCGTCTTGGTGTCGGTGATGCAGGCCGCCGCCACGCCCGAATGCTTGACGATGACCTCCGCCGTCTTCTGGGCGGATTCTGGCGTCAGGCCGTGGCGCAAAAAGGGCATGGTCTCGTTGGCGATCCGCATGGCCACCTGTGCCGCCGCGGCGCCCGCCAGATCTGCCTGCTTCTGCACGTCCTTCAATATGAGCATGAAGAGCACCGTGCCGACCACGGTGATGATGGTGGTGGGCAGGGCCGCGACCCTCTCGAAGGCGAGGGCCGCCTCAAAGGGCTTGGCGAAGATGAGGGTCAGGCTCTTTTGCAGGATCTCCGCCGCAAGGGCGATGGCGGCGGCCGCCATCCAGTCCATGCGGGCAAAGCCCATGCGGCTGCGGGCTAACACCGCCATAAGGCCCGCGAGCGCCGTCGCCACAGCGCAGCTTGGCGCCGTGAAGCCACCTAAGTGCCAGCGGTGCAGACCTCCTATGATGCCGGTGGCAAGGCCGGTCCAGGGCCCGCCCAGGATGCCGGCCATGAGGACGCCCACCACCCGGGTGCTGGCAAGGGCGCCCAAAATGCGGACCCCGTAGTAGCTCGAGACGATGGCCAGGCAGGAAAAGACGGCGGTGAAAAACAGGCCGCTCTTTAGGGTCACGGGCCGCACCATGAGGCGGCGCACGGTGGCGCTTCTGCCCATGAGATAGGCGATCATGGCGGATATGCAGACGTTGCCCAGCAGGATGAATAAAAGTTTCATAAATAGTGCCTCTGCAGAGTATTTTGGCGACAGCTCGTCGCTTCTGGTTCTTTTTTACAATTATAGCATACCGCCGCAAGTTTTTTCCCTGGAGAGGAGCAGAGCGGATTTTTTGGATGGCAAAGGAGCGCCCGCCGCCGGAAAAGGCGCTCCGGCGCGGCCCCGGGCGGGATGAAGGCATGCCCGGATAGGCCGTGAAGACGGACGCGAAAATTACCGAGTTGTCGAAAATCGCTACCGAATTGCAGGAAGGACATACCGGAATGCATGATTTTGCCGCCCTGAGGATGAAGGCAGTAATGCCTGGATTTCGGGCGTGTAAAAACATCCGAGGGCCAAAAGCCGCACTGCGGGCGGATCGGGCCTTGAATGGACAGTTTTTGACTCATCAAAAAGATTTAATACTTACATCTTGCTAATTGTGAAAAAAGTATGATATAATTCTTTCGTAATGCAACGACGCGCATTAAAACTTATGTACTAATCGTAAAGAAAGAGGGGGAATGTTAACATGTTCTTCAAAAAAGCGACTGCAACTCTTCTGATCGCGGCCATGGCCTGTGCGGCGGCTGCCTGTGGCGGCGGTGGCGGCGACAAGAAGGCCGACGGCGGCGACAAGAAGGCCGGCGGCGTCAAGGTCGACCGTTCCAAGGAATTCGTGACGGTCCTCACCGGCCCCACCAGCGGCATCTACTACCCGATCGGCGGCGCCTTCTCCAAGGTCCTCGGCGAGATGGGCTACAAGACCTCCGCTACTGCCACCGGCGCCAGCGGTGAGAACATCAACGCCATCCTGACCGGCAAGGGCGAGATGGCCATCGCCATGAGCGACTCCGTCATCCAGGCCATCGAGGGCTTCGGCGCCTATGAAGGCAAGCCCAAGGCCACCGATCTGCGCGCCATGATGGGCCTGTGGCCTAACGTGGTCCAGATCGTCACCACCGAAGACTCCGGCATCAAGACCTTTGCCGACCTCAAGGGCAAGAAGGTGGGCGTGGGCGCCCCCAATTCCGGCGTCGAGCTCAATGCCCGCATGATCTTTGAAGCCCACGGCATGACCTACAAGGATGCCAAGGTGGACTACCTCTCCTACGGCGAAGCCATCGACCAGATGAAGAACGGCCAGTGCGACGTGGCCTTCGTCACCTCCGGCCTCGGCAATGCCACCATCAAGGAACTGGGGACCACCAAGAAGGTCCGCTTCATCCCCGTCGAGGGCGAAGCTTTCCAGAAGCTGACCAAGAAGTATCCCTTCTACATCGAATGGACCATCCCGAAGGAAACCTACGGCACTGACGCCGACACCAAGACCGCTGCCGTCATCAATGTCATGCTGGTCTCCAAGAAGCTCTCCGATGATGTCGTCTATGACATCCTGGACGGCTGCTATTCCGCCAAGGGTCTTGAGACCATCGGCGCTTCCCACGCCACCGCCAAGAAGGAGATCAAACCCGAGACCGCTCTGCGCGGCATCAAAGGCACCTCCATCCAGCTGCATCCGGGCGCTGAGAAGTACTACAAGGACAAGGGCATCCTGAAATAATAGCCCTTACGCGACATGAAAAAGCTCTGCCTGAAGATAATTCTAGCAGCAGCTCTTGTGCTCGCATCTATCTGGGCCGTCAATGACTGGACGGCCGAGACGGTTCTGCGTATCTACGACTACGAGACCAAAAGGATCTATGTTGAAGTACCAGCCAAAGAAGGCGATGAGCTTTTCTTTGGCTGGCTCCATTCTTGGGAGAAAATCCCCTGGCATGAGTACTATCATATCGCCAAAAACGGGGATCTCATCCTGGACACCATATCCTTTACGGGCTTCGGGGCCGGGATACCCGAGAACAAGGGCAAGAAGGTGTGGACCGAGAAGGGCATGATCTTCATGGGGGACATCGGACAGGTGTTCCACGAGTTCACCTGGATCAATTCCCATCTGGCCACGCGGGAGATACGCCTCAACGGCTTTCTCATCACCTGCGGCCAGATCCTGCCCGAGCACACCCGCCTCAATTTAGTTATAGCCAAAAAAAGGAGGTTCTTTGATGAGCGACGAAAGCCGTGAAAAAAATCCTGCCGAGACCCCACAGGAGAACCCACAGGATTCACTGCTGCATAACGAAGAGACCCGCGCCCTGGAAGAAAAATCCCAGGAGATCATAAAGAAACTGGACAAGGAATCCGCGACCAGGACCTTTACCGGCGGCATCAAAAAATTCATCTATATCTTCTGCATCCTCGTATCCTGCTATCATCTCTACACCGCCACCTTCGGACCGCCCGTCACGCTGGTCCACCGCTCTTTGCACGTGGCGATGATCACATCCCTGGGCTTTTTGATGTATCCTTTCTGCAGCAAATCCAACATGAAAAAGCCCACTATCCCCGACTGGTTCCTCGCGATCTTGTGCTTTGCCATCCCCGCCTATATCTATACCGATTATCTGGGCGTGGTGGAAAGAGCGGGCAACCCGTCCCAGACGGACCTTTACATGGCGACGCTCCTTGTCGTGCTGGTGCTCGAATGCTCCCGCCGCGTCACCGGCAACGCCCTGACGGTCCTGTCCATCATCTTCATCCTCTACGGCCTCTACGGCCGCAGCTTCCCCGGCATGTTCATGCACAGGGGCTATGACTGGATCAGCCTGTCGAACCATTTCTTCGCCAACACCGAAGGCATCTACGGCACTTCCGTTTCGGTCGCCGCCAGCTACATCTTCCTGTTCATACTGTTCGGCACCGTCATGCAAAAGTGCGGCATGGGCCAGTTCTTCAATGACATAGCCCTGGCGCTCGCGGGCCACACCAAGGGCGGCCCCGCCAAGGTCTCCGTCATCGCTTCCGGGTTCCTCGGATCCATCAACGGCTCCGCCGTGGCCAACGTGGTCACCACCGGCGCCTTCACCATCCCGCTGATGAAAAAGACCGGCTACACCAAGGAATTTGCCGGCGCCGTCGAAGCCGCCTCCTCCGTGGGCGGGCAGCTGCTGCCTCCCATCATGGGCGCCGCGGCCTTCATCATGGCCGAGATGATCAGCGTCAAGTATTCCACCATCATCGTCTGGGCCGCCATCCCGGCGCTGCTCTATTACCTTGGCATCATCATCCAGGTGCATCTGCGCGCCGCCAAGGACGGTCTGGTGGGCCTGCCCAAGGACAAGCTCCCCAAGACCCGTGACGTCATGGTGGGCCGCAGCCATCTTCTCATCCCGGTCATCTTCCTGCTCTACATGCTCTTCTTCTCCGGCACCACCGTCATCTTCTCGGCCGTGCTCTCCATCCTCGTGACCATCGTCGTCTCCTTCTTCCGCAAGGAGACCCGCATGAGCCTCAAGGATATCCTGGATGCCCTGGCGGACGGCGCCAAGCAGACGGTCTCCGTGGCCGTGGCCTGCGCCTGCGTCGGCATCATCATCGGCGTGTGCTCCAAGACCGGGTTCGGCCTCACCATGGCCAACACCATCATCTCTCTGGGCCGCACCAGCATCCTCTTCACCCTGGTCTTCACCATGATCACCTGCATGATCTTAGGCATGGGCCTTCCTTCGATCCCTGCCTACATCATCACCGCCACCATCGCGGCTCCGGCCCTGTCGAAGCTGAACATCCCCGTGGGCGCCGCCCATATGTTCTCCTTCTACTATGCCATGTTCGCGAACCTGACCCCGCCTGTGGCCCTCGCGTCCTTTGCGGCGGCCGGACTTAGCGGCGGCGATCCCATGAAGACCGGCGTGCAGTCCGTGAAGCTTGCCATCGCGGGCTTCATCGTGCCCTACATGTTCGTCTATGCTCCGCAACTGATGCTGATCAACACCACGCCCATGGAGGGACTTTGGACCGCCATCACCGCCAGCGTCGGCGTCTTCTTGATCGCCGTCGCCGTCGAAGGCTACGTCTATACCAGAGTGCCCATGTGGCTGCGCCTCATCGTGCTGGTGGGCGCACTGATGCTGATCAACCCCGGCATCGTCACCGATGCCATCGGCGTCGCGGTGCTCATCGTCACCATCTTCCTGCAGAAGAGGCGCGCCGCCGCGGAAAAGGCTGCCGCAGCCTGATAAGTCTTTTCAAAGGAAATCAAAGGGAAAAGATCCATTGCTGCCGCTCCTTTGGGAGCGGCAGTATCTTTTTGTGTGCCGGGCATGGCACAAGTCTCGCAGGTGAAAGTCCTGCTGCGGGTGCTACCACCAAGCATAGCGGAGCGCAAGCTGTTGGCAGTAATGCCAAGGGTGAAGGAAGCGCATAGCAAAACTTCGAGCCTACGAACAGAAACTTGATATAAGGCCAAATGGCGGATAAGGTTGCAAAACAAACCGAAGTCCTAAAGGTAGACGTAAGCCAAGAGGGTAAATCAAGAGGTTGTGAAGTGAAAGACTTGTACCTTACCCCGGGAGGCCCGGCTAGCGTGCTCAGGCACGTGCGAAAAAAGCTTATAGCCGGGAGTCAGCTGAGGTCATAGTAGGGACAGCACCAGTCCTGAAGGACCTAATGTGGTGAATTTGCGAATCGCTGGAAGCAAGCGGGGAACAGCCAGAAACCTAGACCAACTTTTCGGGCCGTAAGGCCGCCGCAGGGAACGTAACCCTGTGGTGGAAAAGCGACGGTAGGGGGCGGTTTCTCCAAGTTCTACGGACAGAAAGAGGAGCAACAGACAAATGGAATTAGTGGAATGGATATTAGCCCCCAAAAACATGGAACAGGCTATAAAGGCGGTCAAGGCCAACAAGGGTGCACCCGGCATCGATGAGATGCCGGTGGGTCAACTGCCCTCGTACTTTGCGGAGCACGGTCAGGAAATTGCCGGCCAGATTCGCAACAAGGAGTACAGGCCTGCCCCGGTCAGACGGGTCTATATCCCCAAAAGTAATGGCGACAAAAGGCCGCTCGGCATACCGACAGTGGTTGACAGAGTGGTCCAGCAGGCGACGGCGCAGATACTCAGTCTGGGATACGATAAATATTTCAGCGAGTACAGCTACGGGTTCAGACCCGGTCGGAGCGCGCACGACGCCATGAAAAAGGTGCTGGAATACCTGAACGAAGGCTATACATGGATAGTCGATTTAGACATAGCCAAGTACTTCGACACGGTAAATCACGATAAGCTAATCTCCATACTCAGAGAGCGTATTGTAGACCCAAGAGTGCTTCATCTGATTCGGTCCTTCCTGAGGGCCGGAGCCATGGAAAACGGCGTCGTAACCCTGGGCGAGATGGGCGTGCCGCAGGGCGGACCGCTTAGCCCTATCCTTGCAAATGTCTATCTGGACAAGTTCGACAAGGAACTGGAACAAAGAGGGCTTAAGTTCGTCAGATATGCGGACGACTGCATCATCCTCGTCAAGAGCGAAAAGGCCGCGGACCGTGTGATGAAATCTGTGGTAAGCTGGCTGGAACGCAAACTGTTCCTTAAGGTCAATGCGGAAAAGACAAAAGTGACAAGACCCATGAAATGTACGTTTCTGGGGTTTACGTTCTGGAAATCTAATGCCACGTGGAAACCTGTGCCGGCCAAAAGCAGAAGAGCTAAACTCATGGACATGGTGAAAGAGGTCACTATCCGCAGAAGAGCCAACGCAAGGAGTATCGGCGAGCTCTTCCGCAGGCTCAACCAGAAAATAATCGGGTGGATAAACTACTACCGAATCGGAGTCATGAAAACGTTTTTGTATCAATTCGGCCAGTGGACGAGGCATAAGGTCAGGACCTTTATCCTCAAACAGTGGAAGAGGCCGCGAACGGTCTTCAAGGAACTGCAGAAACTGAACCGTACATACAATGGCGGCTTTTCCGACGAGGATATTTTCAAAGTAGCAAACTCCCGATTAGGCCCATACAGGAGCGCAGGCGGTAAAACAGTGAATTTCTTAATCAGTCCAGAGATATTGGGACGAAAAACAGAGGATCGACCAGGACTGGTCGATCCCCTGCAATACTATCTGAGCAAAGTCTGAAGTAACCATGTAGCGCCGTATACGAGACCCGTACGTACGGTGCAATGGGCGGGACGAGAACCTGAATTTCAGGTTCTCTCTCTACCCTATTGAAGAAAGCTTTCAGAAAAGATGGCGTTTCCAGAGCCAGAAGGCGACGCCCAAAGATACCGCGGCGGCCAGGGTGACCACCAGGTAAAAGCCGTTGGCGGCTCCCGCAAAGGGGACTTGTACATTCATGCCCCACAGGCCGGAAATAAGGGTCGGGATGGCAAGGATGATGGTGACCGAAGCCAGAAAGCGCATGACGATGTTGAGGTTGTTGCTGATGATCGAGGCAAAGACCTCCATCATGCTGTTGAGGATGTGGCTGTACATCTCGACCATCTCGATGGCCTGCTTGTATTCGACGATGACATCGTCCAGGAGGTCCTCGTCCTCCTCGTAGAGACGGATCAGGTTCTGGGTGTGCGCCGTGGTCCTCAGCCTCAGCAGCTTTTCGGTGACCATGTAGTTGCTCCTGAGGGAAGTGGTGAAGTAGGTCAGGGACTTTTGCAGATCCAGCAGGCTGTAGAGCTTGGAATTTTCCATGGCCTGCCTTAAGTGCTGCTCCAAATCGTCCGTCCTGCGGATGATGTTCCTGATGTATTTCAGGTAGAGCGTGGCGGATTTGAAGAGGATCTGGAACAAAAACCTTGTCTTCTTGTAGGTGCTGAAGGTCTTGAAGGTGCGGGCGTTGAACGCTGCGGTGACAGCGTTGGCCTCAAGGCATACCGTGACGATGAGATCGGGGGTCACGATGATCCCCAGGGGCAGCGTGTCGTAATCCTTGTTGCTGCGCAAGAACGGTATGTCTATGACCACCAGGAGATGATCCTCGTCTGTCTCTGTCCTGGCCTTTTCTTCCTTATCGAGGGATGCGGTCAGAAAATCCATGGAGAGATTGCCGGCCTTGGCTATCTCGTCCAGTTCTTCTTTGGACGGCGCTACGACATCTATCCAGCAGCCTTTTTTGAGGTCCGCGATATCCAGTTCGTCCACGCCCGTATTGGTGCTCATAAGAACCTTGTACATGAGGATCGCCTCCTTTCCGTCTGTATTGTCTGCCGGTGCAAAGCCCGCAGGCCCATTGGCCATTACATTATACAACGGGCTTTTGGATTTGCCAATACGAAATTTCGGGCCGCAGACGGCCCCGCAGAGCCGTAAAATGACATTTGCGGGCAGAAGGGTATTGTCCGTGAAAGCCTTTTTGCAGTATAATATTGGTGCGGACAAAAAAGTCCGGTGGACACATTGTGTCGCATGCAGGCAGGAGGGGTGAAAGGTGGACCGTGCGGGCGTTGCCAGTATCGATGTGGGCCGTGCTGCGCTCAAGATAGCGCTCACGAACGGCAGGGACGAAGAGAACTGGATGAAGGATCATTATTCCCGCGAAGGCATAAAGACGGCCGGAGTGGATTTTGGCGGAGAATTCTCCAGCTCCATTCCCAAGATAATCGAAAGAGCAGTGGTCGCGGCGCAGCGGGAAGGCATCGTGGCAAAATCCTATGTGGGTGCCGGTGCTGTGGCCGGAGCCGCGCATGAGGCGATCGAACAGGTCAAGATCAAGGCGCTCGGGTTCAATGTGGGCGGCAAGATCGGCATCGCCTGCAACGGTGATGATCTGGCCGTGGCCGTATTCATGTCGATCGGCATGCTCAATCTCAATGAGATGTGCGTGGGCGTCGCCCACCGCAGCCTCAAGAATGTCTGAGACCGGGCTTTGTGTCACAAAATACTGCAAAGAGGCTTTGCGGCGACGGGGCCGCAAAAATTATTGACAGGGCCTGCAACGCATGATATAATCCCTTTTGTCATTGGCGGTTGACCTTATGGTGGATGTGGTGAAGCGGTTAACACGGCGGATTGTGGCTCCGTTACGCGCAGGTTCAAATCCTGTCATCCACCCCACAATTTTTACCGCCGGCGGCAGATGGCATGGATGTGACATCCGAATTTACTAATTGGGGTGTAGCCAAGTTGGTAAGGCAAGGGACTTTGACTCCCTCATGCGTAGGTTCGAGCCCTGCCACCCCAGCCATTATCTAACGGTCCATTAGCTCAGTTGGCAGAGCACCTGACTTTTAATCAGGGTGTCCCGCGTTCGAGTCGCGGATGGATCACCAAAAAAGTAAACCCCGACAGTCGCTTGTAGAGCGGTTGCCGGGGTTTTCAATTTTAAAAGCGAATTTCCGTAAAAAGGGCTAAAATGGGCGAGTCCCCAAACGAGTCCCCAAATAGGTGGTTAACGAACCCCCAATCTCATGAAATTTTCGTGAGATTGGGGGCTTTTTTATTTATGTTATTATCAATTATTTTTCTTTCAATCCGGCACCTTTTCTTCCTCGGCCGTTTCAATGGCTT
>Ga0181612_179291_pt1 | contig 10212 bp, 5 predicted proteins | sample HoacroProtozoa21_FD_119630 | JGI IMG/M metagenome (GOLD analysis project Ga0181612, IMG submission 119630) | Hoatzin crop microbial communities from Cojedes, Venezuel. Combined Assembly of Gp0051906, Gp0051904, Gp0051908 | reverse complement strand
TTCACTGAGCTCATGAATTTCACAGAACTCTCTGAACTCATGGAAAAAGACTGAACTCACGGAAGTTCAAACTCATGGAAAAGAGACTTCCTGTCCCCTGGCCAATCCCCATTCATAAACTGAGCATGACATCTGTAGTATGGAACATTTCCATTGGCCAGCTTGAGTTAGCTGCCTGGCTGTGCACTCTCCCAGCTCTTGGACACCTGCTCTTTAGCCAAAAGTGGGAAACAGAAAAAAGTCACAGAATCACAGAGTGGTAGGAGTTGTAAAGGACTTCTGGAGGTGATCTAGTCCTTGATTTCTTATCAACAACTAAAAGCATTAGTGTTATCAACATTCTTCTCACACTAAATCCTAAACACAGCAGCTACCGGGAGGAAAATTAACTCTATCCCAGCCAAAACCAGGACAATTATTTAGTAGTCCCAGATGGTAAACTGTTAAAATCGCTGATACTTCTCTTAAGCTCACACTTTGTTACACCCTTGTACTTAACCATCCTTGACACCACAAAATGTAGCTGCAGCACAGATCTACAGCTATGTCATCTGAAAAAACTTCATATGTTTGTGGGTTTGGGGTTTTTTGGGTTGTTGGGGAGTTTTTGTGGGTTTTTTTTGACATTGGACTGTTAGAACAGATTAGCAAGCTAGTAACATTTAGGGAGAATTTTGGGTAGCTCTCCGTATCACCTCACTTACCAGTACATGCATTGTCATATCTCCAGATGCCCAGACTTTTGTCTATTTCAATCTCTTTCAAGCACAGGTTAAATAAATTCATTCAAAAAGATAAATTTATTGTAAAAATATTTTCTAGGACTAGGGGTTTATAGCCCCAAAGTCTTTTAAAATTTTAAGCGTATACAGGAAAATCTCCATCCACTGTAGTGTATAATATGCACATACATAGAATGAGAGAATGATAACCACATCCCTTGTATCAATGGCTTTGAGAAAGATCTGATGGTCTGAAGTCAGTGCCAGATACCACACAACCATCCAGTCATACTTTGTCAGTCCTTATGTGTACTAAAAATGCTTCAGTTAAAAAGAAAGTACAGAAAATAGATAACATGTTCTGGTAGAGATACAGATAATCAGCCTACAAATCATTCATCCTGAAACTAATAACCAGCCCGGGGATAACAGGGGAAGGTCATTAAACTGTGAATGTGTAAGTGGAGTCAACTCAAGAGCGTTTGGCAATTTGAATTACTGCATTCACAGAAAAGTCTTTTTGCTTTGTCATAGAAGATATAGGTAAGAATCCTAAGCAGTGAATCTATGGATGTGAAGCATATATATTTCACTTCATATATCCCACCAATTTTTATATATTTATGAATGTTGTCCAGGTTTACCTCTGCTAGAATTAAAAACTGGGACATGATAAAATGAGATATCAAGTTTCAGAAAATAAAAAGAAACTGTAAAGGTCTAACTCAGATTCAAATCAGTTAATGAGACCCCTTCTAAATCGAATAAATGAGCTCATATAAAGTACAGATTGAAATTAAATTGAAGCATTTAGAAAACTTTTTTCTTTGCATTCATGATTTCTCCTCCTTATACAAAATAGAGAAGTCCACACAGTGTAATAACAGTAAAAATCCCAAAGCTCTCATTTATTTTAATTGCATGGGCAGTCTGAGGCAGGCACTTCCCATAATGAGAATGTGGAATGATCATCTAGTCTGGGACTCATCATCTGGGGTGACTCGTTAGTGTCATATAAGTTCTGCAGAGGAGGATGAGTACAAAGCCAGATCCACAGCGTAGAGAGACAGACTATTCTTCCATAGTCTGGCACTGTGATATATGCATCTAATTTACCAGGCATTTCTTACAATTTTTTACATCATTTTACCCTGTTGTTACATTATACAGTGGCCCCCTTTCTGTTGACTAAGATATCTAAAGACTATATCATTCTAATGTTTCAGGTTATTTAGTAAATAAAATAATTTTTTCATCTGCCTTATAAATTTTTTCTGTTCTTGTGTGTTCAAGAGCTAATTTCAAAAACTTCTGCAGATAGTATGTCTAGTAGTCAGGGGTTTATGATTGTCATCAAACAATTTCATAACTAAGATACAAGGAAGACATGCCATGAATTTTGAATCAAATAACAGAGATGTATCAAGTGATAAAAAAAGTCAGCTGAAAATCTTCCATGTGAGAGCCCTGGTGGAGTTTGTATTAAGGTTGCATATGCTTTTATCACAGTATTAGAGGGTTTTTTGTTAACAAGGCAAGTATACATATTTCTTTTCAAAAATTGAGGCTATGTTTAACAAATTAATATTTTTTTCATTGCAAGCTAAAAATTTTGGACAAAATACATCAAAGAATATGTCATTTTCAAGGAGTCTCAATTTCTCCCTGAAATAAATTCATGTTCATGTACAGATTCACAACTTGTGCTATGTACTATGCTGCAATTTTGACCGTTTCACTTTCCACGCTTCAATTGATTCAAAAATGCACATTAAAAGCAGCAAAAAGATTATATATTTCCAAAAAGAAGATTTTGATACATTTTGATTGAAGTGAAACATTCTGGAGCACCTATAATGGTAAAATTTTTGTCTTGGATTTGATTTCCATTGGCTTCTTTAGACAACAAAAGTTTTTTGCCAGTTTTATCAAATCTTGTCAGTAGGATTCCTATTTATAGTGAATATTAATGAAGCATTATCTCATGACAAAGATCACATTATAAATATGGATATATTTCTCATAGCCTAACATAATTTTGCTGACAAAAACTTGTGGCAGAAAACTGATTTCTAACTCACTGATACAAAATGTCTTAAGCCAAAATCCACTAAAAGAGCCTCATTAACTTCAAGGTAAGCCTTTAACAGATTCAGTACGTATTTTTGACCTCCTCATCTGCTGCCAGTAAATATGTACTAAGCATGAAAAGACTCTAAAAAGCAGCCAGATGTACTGCTTGGATCAAAGGAGCCGTTTCACTCTGAGTCCAGTTCCACAGCACTCTTCTTCTTTGCCACAGGTTGTTGGGACTAGACAACATCAGTCCTTTGTGCCTTCTACTACTCCTCTTCCTTTTTTGTGCCTTTGCCCATCAAGCGGAAGCCTTTTAAAGCATCCAGAGCAGAGCTCTCAAGTCACTTATCTCCCAGGACTGAAGAAGGCACGCACATGGGACAAATACCTGGTGATTCTAGTCTTTTGGTAGGCTCTTATCTGAAGCCCAGGTGGCTTGGTGGGGAAGGCATAACATCAGCATGAAGCTGGAAAACACGTTCTGACCAGAGACCCTCCCAGGTGACACAGCTGTCGGTGCACCCTCATGAGCTTTCTTCCCCTGTCTAATCCTGCAGCCCACACTGGCCTGTGATAAAGGATGAGATAGTGTTCGATTATAAGATTCTTACAGTCAGTGCAAGTGATTCAACCAGACTGCATCAGACTGAGTTGGATATCAAGGGATATTTTGAAGTATTTTTTATTGCTTTTACTTCCAAGACTGAAAAAGAAGACCTTTTTTAAGACTTTGTTTTTTCCCTGCTTACAGAAATACTGCAAATCTGCTGCTGCTGCTATAGTTTAAATGGCCTGCTGCAATCTACTATTTGTGACAAAGTTCAATAAATAGAAAATGTAAAGTGCATCAAAATTGTATTTAAGAATCTTCTTCATCTGCAGAAGACCTGCTTATTAGCTATATTGCACATTTAGCTCCCAGGATTCTGATTATAATCAATAACTAATCAGAAAGTAACTTACACAAATGAAGTTCTGAATAATATAAAACTGAGTCATAACTTTCCCAAGTACATAAATACTAACCCTTTTATTGAAAAAATATGCAGTTAGCACTTTTTCTCTTTTTATTATGGCATCTGTTTCAGAAACAAATTTTAAAAGAGAGTTTTCAGCAGCAGCCTCTACTTTCAAGAGCTTTGTATCTACAGTAGTGAATCCACTTTAATCAGAAAAGTTGGATAAGTGCCCTATCAAAGGCATGGTGCAGGGAAGAACATGAACAGCTGATTGGAATGGAGGGTCCAGGGATAGACAGCCCTGCTTAATAGGCAGCCTCTCCGAAGTGGACAAAAATGAAGCAGAAATCCATCTGCAGAACATGCAAACCAACACTTGTCTCAGCACTGAAACATAACTCAAATGCTATGGGAGAAAGTGTGGTGAATTAAGTTATTTATGGATGTCCAGGGATGAAAGCCTTGCCTATAAAGAAAACCCACAGACACACCGGTGAGGTAAGTACCAACAGTCTAATAAGATTTAATGTGACCATCAAAAGAGAAATAAAATGGAAAACTTTCTATAGCTAGGGCAATCTGCAGGAATGACCTTTACTGCTAATGCCAAAGTATTGAGCCAAATTCAATCCTGGTGTGATAGTGCTGAATTCCAGTACATTACACCAGGGACAACCTTGGTCCATTCTGTTTACATATCTTTACTATAAGCACACAACAGTAGCCAGAGTGTATTGCGTTTGAAGCCATAACATTTAATAGTCCAGAGGTGAATTAAAAAAAAAATAACAGCCAATTTTACTGACAACTCAATTCAACTTAGGTTTAATTGAAATGGCAACAATAAACTGGAAGTAATTCCTGCTTGGGAAATGGCTTTACTACCCACCCAAAACACAGTAGCACAAATCAAACATTTCACTATCAGAAAACAACACAAGCCAGAACCTTTCTCATTTCTTGTGAGTATCCTGATGGTAAAACTCTAGTATCTAACAGCTTCTGAAAGTAGCCTGCTTTACATTTTTAACTCTTTCATGGACAGCTTTCATGCCATCTATTGGACGTGTGCAAACATTAGGTAATACTATTTATAAAAAGATACATGGGTAGTATTAGAATCATTTTAACAGTCCTGGGATATTCTGGGCTTCCCAGCAACTTATAGCAGGTAAACACCACAGAAGGCTACTGTATATGACCAGAGGCTTAAAGTTATGTGCATGGTATGTCACCCTGCACAGTCAGAAGAGTCTGCATTGCATGTGCAGTGAGTCTGGACTGCAAAGCTTCCGTTAATCCACTATTTTAGAGCTGGCAAGCACATTCAGCTTACTCTGTACTAGGTCGGAGACATCGAGACCTAGCTTACAGTCAACTTCAGGTCTCCTTTCCAACCTGGAATCATGTGAACCAAGGTCTAATAAACCCCTAGAATAAAAAACAATCATCAGCCAATCAGAAAAAATAAAATTCTTCAAAATCCTTTTTTATTCTCGTTAAAATAGGAGAAACATTAACCCTAACTTCATGGCAAAATCCTTCTTTTAGTAGTTACTTCTTGTCTTTTTTTCATTGCACTTTTAGTTGGATATAACTTTTTGCTCCCAGTTCTGATCTTACAGAGCTTCTGTAAGATTTTATGTGGTTATGTTTCACCTACATATGGGGCAGGAACCACTCCTTGTATGAGGTTGAGGAGTCATCAGGAAAGGAAGCAGTGTTGGTCCCTCGAGAGATCATAAAATCTTATTTGTTGTCATCAGTATGTGCTCTTTACATGGCACAGAACATTTCTCTGGGTTTTATCAATGGCCCTCATGGCAGGAGAGGAAAAGCTGCATTATTTTCACCAAGATATCATGAAGGAATAGCAGGCTTAGCTCGTGTGGTTCAAGCTAATGGTAAAGTGCTGGGAGCAGTACACCTGCAGTAACTACTCATCCATTCTTCCCCTATATTGACCTGAAAAATCAAAGGGCTCTTATAAAAGGGAGTAGGGAAACAGACTGTAGTTCTCATAAGTGTACCAAAGTGCTTCACAGGATTATTCCCAGGCTGAGTTGATTCACCAAAGACAGATAATTTCTTCAGTAATAGCACTGTATGACTTGGGGAAGTGCCAAATTAAAAACAGCTGCAGTCATGGTTAGAGTTGATCAGAATATTACATTTTCGTTCCAGATAAAGTTCCAACTTTTCAAGCAAACTTTTCCCTTCAACTGAGAGTGAAAACTTAGTTTCATGGTCTTCTGTTCAAAGTGAACAGATATTTTTGTTATTGAGATAAATAAATTCTGCTTCATTTTTTCCTCAAAATAAAAATCCTGGGCCATAGAATCAGCCATGGTTTCTGGCTCCCCAGGAGGAGTTAAAATAGTCTCCCAGTGTTGTGGGAGTCCTCCACTGGGGAGTCATGGGACCTCACAGCAACTCACAGTACCCTTACTTGGAAAGACCTGCTAGTCCCTTCGTATTAGGACAAGGTGCTGGGCAGCAACTAAAACCACAGCTCTTTAGGATTCAGTGACTACAAAGCAGAAGACGGGGAGCGTAGGACCCCCATCCATCCCTGCCTTAAACTGCTCAAACTTCACAATCCTCCCTTCATCAGGTCTCAGGTTCTTGTTCTGTAGGCACTCAGACACCAAAGGCAGTCTACAGAGTAAGGCCACTCCAGCTCTGCATGTTGGATGCCACAGAATCTAGGGAAATGATAGAAAAAAAACATGCAGGATACTGCAAAGTTTGGACCATGGCTCACTGAGAGTTCACCAAAAGGTTTCCATACTCTTACTCTACCTTCTCACTCCAGAAACAGACCCTTTTTAGTGTTTCATCAGAAAAAATTCAAGTAATCATGACATAGTACTAATGGCAAAGAAAGCATTCATCAGAAATCTATCTCAATCTAATTTGTTTACAAGCAACCCCAAATGGGACCAGTTTTTAGCAATGTTCAAGTCAAGTTAGAGTTCATTACACTCATAGTACAGGATGCTTAGGTCCCAATATCTTCTGCAGGTGCCTCCTCCTCATCTAGGAAACCCTTCAGACTAAAATATGAGTTCTGTATTTACCTACCTTTGCTACACTATTATAAAGAATTTCTCGTACTTAAAGTATTAATAAAGAAATAATACCTCCAGAATTTCTAAAATCAGAAGAAAGGGACTCTCAGCTCCTAAATGTCTTTGTTTCGTATTTTGTACTTTAGAGTTTATTTTTCAGCTGTTCCAGTGCTCTGTTTTTGATCCATGGCCTACTAGTCTCAGTCTGTGATGTCACTTCTCCTTGCATATTATGATGTGAAGTCTTGTCACCTACTGAAGAACACACACGTCAAAAGAATCCTTAAGAAACAGCACATGTGAGTAATTGTCAGGCAGATAGCTGTAACAGGGCAGAATGGGAAACTGATATTTCTGAACGTGGTTTCCTGGATACGGAGTTTAGTGAGATGTAAAACACAGAGACCTGGGAAAGCACAACAGAAATTCTACTCCTTGCTGTTTATCTCAGGTTTCATCAAGACGTGTTTATGAAAAAACTCATTGGTTTATTAAGCATCTCATGAAGATGTAAGAGAGATGCATTGGAGTTCATTATAATAGCAATTTCTGTGATAAAAGCAAACATCCACCGATAAAATAGGTCAAAACTACTTATAAAGGAAAAAATCCAGTCACTCATTTTAGATGAAAAGTTTTTTTACAAAGTAAAAGAGTGGAGGAAAAATAGACTTTTCATCTCGTGACCACCATCAAGTTAATGCTAAAGCTAATCTAGAGTTATGACATCATAAACTAAAACTCATTTTTTGGAGTATTCTTTGTATTTCTGTTTAAAATTTTTTAAGTCCTTTATGACTAGAAAGGTGTCTTCAGACAAGAACAGAATGTAAAAAGTTACCAAGTAGAACAGCAAAACAAGTTTGAGTAGTAAGAAATGTCCCATTCACTTTAGTAAGGATTTAACACTGAAATCTGGAGGTGATGATATAAATACCAGTGGTGTTAAATTTTGCATTAACTGCTTCACACTAATCTCATCAGTAATGCTATTACTCCATAACTCTATATTCTCTGCAACTTCTCTTTGTTGTAAAATAGTCCAGTTGTTGCTCCACAATAGGAGATGTCTACTGGAACCTGGACTCAGCTTTGACCTTCACAGTTTCTAGGCGACTAAGCTTATCCAGCACTGGTACAAAAATCTCTGAAATGTGGAAAAATGAAAATATAGTGACAGAGTTGAGTTAATTGATTGCTATAAAATAAATGCAGCAGTACTAGGCTATTGTATATTTTCTTATTATTTCTGCAGAACCATCCAATGTGAAGTTAAAAGAAGTTATCAACAAATGTTAAGATGCTGGCAAAGATTAACACAGAATCCAGGAATCATATAGAAGGCCATAAGGCTTTCTTCATACTAGTTCCCAAGACAGTTTCAGAAACTTTTCTAACCATGATTTGAATTAATGTTTCTCTTGCCTCGAAAAACACATGATTAATATTTATATCTGAATTTTTCAGTGGGCCTATTTCAGGCAATTGCATGGGAACAGAAATTTACACATAAAAATAAAAAGATCTCCCATAAAAGGAAGTGTAATAAAGGATGGTTCTGTGAAGGCTTTCTCACATAAAGGACTAAGAATGTCCTGTTCATGTTTGCGAATAGGTAAAGAAGGAAAAGTCACCTTCAGAAGAGTGATTAGCACAGAATTAGAGAGACACAGGATAAGAAAATGGAAAGGATGATAAACAATTACTTAAGCACAGCCTGCACAAGTGAAATCAATGAACATATGCCTACATCAGAAATTAGATTTACCAGGACAAAAGAGAAGAAATTAGAAAGTATCTTGATAGCCAAGTTAATGATTATTAAAAGATTTGAAACTGGCACAACGCTAAAACTCTAAGATCAGAGTGTATACATTCGAGTGCAAGATCATTAAAATGAGTTAGAAAACAAGTTAGACTATTTTAGTGGATATTTTTATGAGTTTATGAAGTCCAAGAGAAAACATTAAAGGCTGGAACACGGCCAACAACACTAGTTACAGAAGAGCTGCAGTACACTATGAATTTTCACATGCCTTAAGCCCAGTCAAATTTCTTGTAACAGATTACATAGAATATCTTCAGTTTATGTAATTTCATTTCATATGAAAATCTAAGTATTCAGTATGGCTAGAAACAGGAGAATGCGCCTTCCTCAAGGAGACACTCCTTGCTGATACGCTTCAAATCATTCTTAGTACTAGTAAGTCAGGCTCAGTTTTCACTGGTTTCCATGCATACTTCACGGAAGGGCTTGGAAGAGCTGTTAGGGAGAAAATGACAGCTGCTGACTCTTGTTTGGACTTAAACTGGTTCTGGTGTTGGTGTAAATTATCTAGTTGATCTAACATTACTTATAGTACTATGTCAGTAACAATCTAGTAACAAAGGAGTTAGATTCTATTGTGTTAGCAGTGTAAGAAGCACAGAACTGAGCGAATTCATTAGTTTACATATGCTTTCCCACACTCCTTCCTCCTTCACATCTGTGGCATGACTTGGATGAAGACAGAAAAAGTAGAGCAGGACACTGTCTTGTGGGAGCTTTGTGTCAATAAGGAAGGTACCTGTACAGAAGCAAATCTTAAATTTTCATTCACTAGTACAGTCTGTTCCTTTAAAACTACTCAATATCATCTGGTCCACAGATGTCTGATGTCAATCAACATGAGAGTTTTCACAAGGACAAAACTGTAAGATGTTTAACACTAACTTTGTGGTAGTATTTGTTTTTGTTCATTTCTTTATTCAAATTTTCAGAACATAACTTGCTTAGGTCAACAAACAGCTTGTCCTATCAGTGACCAAGAGCTAGTCAGTGGCATTTTCAGCACCTATGTATTGTAAACTACAGAAACCTGAACTACATTTTCACAGGCTTACTCAGAAGTGCAGAAGCAGAGTAGCTGCAACAGTACAGAGTTCAATTCAAGTGAAGACAAATCTACTGCCTAAGAAGGGTAATTTGGACCTCTGGAGGGCTAACTTTGCACATTCAAGGAGCTACTGGGAGGAATCCCGTGGGCCAGGCCTCTCGAAGGCAAGGGGGTCCAAGAGTGCTGGTCACTCTTCAAATGTCACTTCCTCCATGCTCAGGAACAGTGCATCCCCCTGAGAAAGAAATGGAGCAAAGGAGGCAGGAGACCTGCATGGTTAAACAAGGAGCTTGTAGCGGAGATCAGGTGGAAGGGAAGGGTCCGTGGAATGCGGAAAGAGGGGCAGGCCACTTGGGAAGAGTACAGGAACGTGGTCACAGCGTGCAGGGATGCAACAAGGAAGGCCAAGGCCCACCTGGAATTGAAGCTGGCAAGGGATGTCAAAAAAAACAAGAAGGGCTTCTTCAACTACATCAACAGCGAAAGGAAGGCTAGGGACAATGTGGGG
>Ga0181612_149177_pt1 | contig 10212 bp, 6 predicted proteins | sample HoacroProtozoa21_FD_119630 | JGI IMG/M metagenome (GOLD analysis project Ga0181612, IMG submission 119630) | Hoatzin crop microbial communities from Cojedes, Venezuel. Combined Assembly of Gp0051906, Gp0051904, Gp0051908 | reverse complement strand
TGCCATAAAAAAATGGGACGTGAAATGTTCTGTGACGAAAAGGATTTACGCGGAGACTGCTTTTCATTCCTGTCTCTGGCTGAGCCTTACTGAAGGACAGGTGAGCAACATCCACTGCTCTTCCCTTCTCCACTCTTCTTTGATTTCAGAGGCCAGAACTGATTACAGAGGAAATCTGAGCAGCCTACAGAGACTGGGAGCAAACCCCAGTGATCACGGATCTGCCGTCTGGCTAAGGAGCTAAGTATGCATCTGGAGTCCTTGGGTAGCAGCTGGGTCTAGGGTGACCTAAGATGGCCTAACTGTTGTGAGAAATTTTTGTAGTGTACTGATTTTGTGTAGGCTACATATACAGAACATCTTCGCTCACGGTGTGTTCTTGTTATTATTTTTGACAATTTCAAGATCTGTATCCCATTACTGGTATATTTCTACCATCCTAATGAATACCTTATGAATAAGCCATCTTCTCTGCAATGAGTTAATTCCATTATTTCTATTAACCCAATTTCAGACAATTATTTAATTTCTATACAATTCTTTGTATTTGAAGGCTTACTTATTTTTGCCTGCTTGAATATGGCCATATTTCTGATAACCATGCTGAAAATTTTGAAGTGTGAACAGTTCTTTCTCTCAGCCAAAGGGATCTTGCACTAGTTCTGACATATACTTGACTAGTAATAACACGTCACAAGTTATAGGCATCCAGTCAGTCTTCTGAAAGGAAGTATCTTGAAGTTCAAGATAAATTTCTCATATCTTCCCTGAGAACTTATTTATAGCTATCTAATTTTTTCCTGTGTCTTCTATATGTCAAATGCTGTAGTAACATTCCCATGTGTTTTTTTGTAACTCCCATTGATTTATGAAGATCAGGCCTGTTGCTGACTCATTTCAACCTCTGTTCAATAGCACATCATAGATGTATTTTTGTGAGTTTTCACCTTGACTCCTCAAAAATGCTAATAACACATATTGCAGGGTGTACTTGCTTTTGCTGATTCATTTCCACACCTTTTGTATCTTCTGGGTTTTGGGTGAGAGTTTTTCTTCCTATCAGCTTGATGGAAATGGAAGTCATTCCAGACATGGACAAAAGCGTATTTGTCTAATGTTATTTTTTCCCTATGGAACATTTGCTTATGCCAAATATTTTAGCTCATAGTGAGTTCTTCAGTGCTTGCCTTAATAATTCATGGATATCAGTACCATCACAAATAACCCTTCTCACTATTCTGTATTTGAAAACATGTCCATAGCTGGGTGAGGCCTTTACAGACACCAGGAAACGAATAAAGCATTCAAGTCTTTTTTGACATGGAGTGAGAGCTGCAGAATATGCCACAGTGCTGTTTAAAAGATATATGCGTTTTACAGGAACTCTCTGGGTGGTATGTTTGCATTGGGCAGATTTTAAAAAATAGCTCAAAACCTCATGGGAAATTATAATACAAACTTTGTATCATTGTTTTCTTAACTGTTGTCTTAAGGAGAAGCATAGGGCCAGGATAACTGGAAGTATGCAAGATCTTAATCAAATGCAGAAGTCTAAACCTCAGCTGGTCATCCTCAGTTCCTCGTCTAGTCAGTGGTGAAAAGGCATCTCTAATGGGTTTCTTATGTGATCTAGCTTAGGCACCTGCTTTTACGTTAAAGCAATTGCTTTAATTAATTGAAGTTTACTGCATCACAACAGCTTTTTTGGATAGAAAAATATTTTTATTCCTAATTGAGGATTTTTAATTTGACCTAGGAACAAGAACACCTTTAAAGGCTTTTCTGAAACAAAACACCATGTCCTCCCTGTTTTGCTGATTATGTGATCGTGGGTTGACTTTTCCTTTTGGGAAGCTGAAGAGAAAGGAAAGAATTGCTGTCAGTGTTCATCACTGAAAAGTTCTCAACATTTACCTTAATGGCTCCTCAAACATTTCTCTCCCAACCTCATATGTAATTCTAACAGTGTCCAATGAGGCACATTAGGAACATGTCTTTAAGTACAACAATTAAAAAACTTTTAAAGATATTTCATCTGTTGAAGCCCAAGGCACACAGCAGCATCTGTATAGAGCTGCGTATATATACACTGCTTGTCCAGTGTAGATGTATTTTTATGCAGCTGCCAGTAACAAGCAGTGAAATCTCTAAAGCACCATTAGAGACCTTCTGGTTGAAGTTAGTATTCTGCCTTTTTCTTGAATGTCCCCAGCTGCAACAGTTACAAACTTTGGCTTGTTCTGAAAACTGAACTTACTTTCCAGAAGATTTTCCAGGGAGGATATTCCAGATGCTGAGACCAACAAGTGCTTTTTTACAGCATGAGACATCACCTTCTGTGAAGGTAAAGAGAGTCTGCCTCTTGCCATCCTTCAATAAACCATACGATGGTGAAAAAACAGGACCAGCATTAACTTCCAGGCTCATGGATACTGTTTCCTACACTTATTTGCTATAGTGTGGAACTGAATTAAACAGTCTCTAAATATAGCATTGAAAGCACAGTGTGACACATGTCCACTCTGGAGCGCAGTAGCAAAGACCATGTCCTGATCTTCTGGCCAAGATAGAAAATGTTTTTGAAAGACATGGAAGAGAAAGGAAGAGGAGGTTAAGATGATCTCTTTTCATAGAATTTAGGAAAAAAAGAAAACTAAGGGAGAGGTGCAGAACACTGAAATCTTTGAAGGCGTGGAAACTTGGTTATACCATGGAAAACCACTAAACTGCCAGTCTACGGGTTTTCCATACATGCTGGTAGGTTATGAGAGAGACCAGAATTTGAAAACCATGAAAAATTTTTAAATCCTCCTACTAATAATAGTAGACCAAAAATAACATCTGACTGGTTATGACAAATTATGCACAGTGAGAACTGATCGCTTTCCTTAAATATATAAGAGGGATCCTGTGAGCAAAAAATATTTCAGGAGCACCAGGCCTTACAACCAACCAAAGCCTGGACAGGGAAACACGACAGTGATTGAGACAATTCCAGGGAAAGGATGCTATCTGGTCACATCAGGGTGTGAAAAACATATTCTCTTGCTCTAGTGTGCAGACTGTCTGCAGATAGGATGCAAAACTCCTTGGGCTCAGCTAAAACTAGGCAGAGGAATAAAGGCTGCAGTACATGATTGTTTTCAAGGAGTGTAAGATAAGTGATACGTGACTGTTTCAAATGGGATAGTTGTAGGGTAATTTGGAGGTGCAGAATCTTGGTAGGGCATTCACTAATCATATCAGCAATATCTTATCAGGCTGAGATTTCCTATGGAACCAGATCAGAACCACATAACTTGGATATGGAAGTCGCAGAACTGGGACCAATGAGCAAAAAGTAATTCAGAGTGGATTATTTCCTTGGAATGAGTTTGAGAAGAGAAAGGGAGATAGAATGGCTACAAAAAGGTGGATTCAGAAGTAGAAAAAAAATGGGGAGTGATGTATGAAATCAGGTAAGGAGAAAAGATGAAACCTTGCAACCCTAGGAGTGCAGATGCCTATGGATGGTAATGAAGCTGACTGCAGATCCAGGAAACTGAAGGGAAACCCATTGGTCAACCCAATAGAGTCTTTCTCATAAGAAAGGAGGGCGGATTGTCTATATGCTTGTATGTCTCTATTACTGAGATGAAGGCAACTTTCCTTTTAGTTTTCTGTCAGGATGCTTACCTTTCAGAGTATGTAGGAGGAACTGTACCTACATTCTGTGGCACACCACTGCTGTGGATGTGTGGGAAGAGAACATCAAATAAACAATTGCATGGACGGAGGAGTGATTTTGACCTTGAGCAGGCAGTGTGTTTGACTTCAACTAGATGTTCTTCTGTTGACACTGTGTTTCTGATTCAAACGTTTCTGGTTCTTGCATTGTGGTCACAGGACTTTCCAAAGAGCAGTATTTTAGGCAAAAACTCTTAAGATTAATTTTTTTCACCTTGAGAATGGAAGGACTGTATGTATCTGCTGCTCCCAGGACCAAACATGGTGCTGACTGCTTTTTCAAGCAAGAATTTCTGTGCTTTCCAAGGCTTGAAAATATCCATAGTAATATTATGAATATATGATGGGCTAATCATGCAAGACAATAACAGGTCTATGAATAGTGGGAACCCTTCACAGGTGGTTATGACATAGGATATAAACATAGGAATCCTAGCAAATGCTAAGAATATCTTTAAGTAGAATCTATACTGTCAATACGTTCAGTGATCTCAAAGCTATCAAAAGAAAATACCAGGAAAATCAATAAAATAAGAGTGGAATGGAACAGAAACAATGGCTGAGGGAAAAAAAAAAAAGGTAAAATTCATCGAACTGTGAAAATAATGCAGTCACAGCAAATGCCCTACAATGTCATGTGACTGAGACAAACGGGCAACACAGGACTCACTACAGTCTACGTGTTCCTTTATCAGGAGCATAAGAAGCACAGAACGAAAGCACTTCACCTGTCTACTGCTAGTATTAAAAATGCTTTGAGAGCTAGAGGCATGTATCCTGAAAAAGTATGTGAAAATCTATATGCCTTTTAATTTCTACTCAGAAGCAGAATTGTGTGGTTAGAAGTTAGGCAGTCGCTGGTCAAAATAAGGAGCTATGCTGTGGACAACAGTGTGCCCATGCCTAGGGGGTTCACCACCTGCAGAAATTATAGCTGTAAAGCTAAGATCATCTATTTGGGGCAGATATGGATTTGAAATCTTGGTTTCTTGTTCCTGGATGAATGCTTTAACCACCAATGCCCTAATCATTGCTTTCTATATAGTGTGTTAAACTCTTGTTTCCTCCAAGAAACAAACAAAACCACAAACAAAACATAGCAGAACACCCACCCAGCCCCTCCCCCCAATGCTATGTCCAGCACGTCTGAACAATGTGAATTGTAAGTAATATAAATGTATGTAAGTGCACGTTCATGCTCTCAGACAGCCTCCTGGGTTGAGCACTGCAGGGAATTAAGCCCTAGATCTCCATCAGATTTCAGGTTTGGACACGCACTGTTCAGCTCTGGTGTCATCTGGGACAGTTCCTGGATCTCAGCTCTGGACAAAGGGGTTGAGAATGTAGAGACTTTCAGAGATAGCTGAGAGTGAGGGCCTCACTTCCGTTCAAGTCTCCCTGTAGATGACTTAACACTTTTTATGGGATCTACTGTCTGAAACGATTCGTAATTCTTCTCATTTCTCTGGTGTTTCCAATGGTGCTCTCTAGGTGGCAGCGCAGAATGCATTTCTCTGGTACTTCACCTGAACTGCTAGATGTGTGTGTTTGGAAAGATTTGGGTGTTTCTGTTATCGCAGCCACTGTATGTCTGTCTTTCCCCAGATGACCCAGGGAGTCTTCCTTTACAATTGTTCATTATTATTAATGGCACGTTCGCATTTTATTATTACAATCTTACACATTGTTGATTGTCTCGTTCTTTCAATTTACTTTTTCCTATTCATTTGGGAACAAAGCAAACAAATCACTTGGAACTCCTATAAATCCTCTCTCTGTAGTGTATGGGGTTTATTGATGTTTCACCTTCACAAAAAAATCTTTCCACAACCCTGAATAAATTAAATGAGGAACACACCCTCTTCCGTAAACGGAACAAACCATCTTAGTTACTGATACAGGAAAGCGTATCTGTTTATTTAAAGCTGATGCTCTGAAAGTAAGTAAAGATAGATGGGGCTTTAAGGGTGATGGAAAATCAGACTTCATTTCTGCTTCTGCAGATAGTGGCATGACTTCTCGTATCATTTGACTTAATGTTTTTACGTTCTCCTGTGGAAACTGATGTAAATTTCAGGACACCATGACCATGTTGCATTGGAAAACAGGTATTTATTCATATCTGTCATTCACTATAGTCTTTTTAGCTAGAAGTGCACACAATGTTTCAAACATCGGCACGTTATACAATTCTGTGGTTTGGAAATCTTAAACTGTGGGTTCTTTGGCAGGCAAATTCAGCTTTCACAGGCAGGAATACGCATCTTAATTACCAATGTCATTAACTTCTAGAGCAAGTTAAGTTTGCAAACTACGTCTGCAATTCGCCTCTTATGCACTCTTGAATGATCTACTAGCCTTTCCCACTCACTGAAAGCTAACACTGTCCTGGTACCTGCAGATCTAACCATGAAATCTTTGTTTCTTGTTACAACACTCCAATATCAATGACTCTTTTATCATTTGTAGACTCACCATTCTCTCATGGAGGCAAAAATTAGAACACAGAATTTAGATGACCAGTAACACAGCACGAACAAGAATACTGAATCTGGTTGTCAAAACTTACAATCTTAAGTCTGTGATACATTTCTTTGAAACAGCAAAGTAGGAATGATTTATGGTAAACCATCCTTTTCCCTAGAATCCCAAAGGACAACCCATAACTGATTTTCAGGTTAACAGGTAATGTCTCTTTGCAGGAAATGTAAAAGTTAGACCACCTTCCTAAAGCTGACATGGTCCTGAAACTGCTGGAAAGAAGTGCATCTGCCTTGCAGATACTGAGAATGGAAAGCAGCCAGCGGCACCTGGAAGAATATTACATCAGCCTGGTCTGTGTTCCAGCACTTAGCTGCCCACAGCAGCTCAGTGTGACGCACTGGGTCCCAAGCCAGCTTGCTCAAAGACCTTTTGCTGACAAATGCATACATCATTCATGTTGTTGAACAGTGATTATTTCAAGTGGCAACTTCTTTAAGGTACCTTTTCCTTGTTTTTGAAGACCAGTTGTTAGCATGGAATTTATACAAATGTTTTTATGTGTAAAGTTAGTTGAAGACCAATAACAAGAAATGGAGGCAGTTCTATGACCCACTGCAACCAAGATAGAAGACGGCAAGGCAGAAAGCTAGTTGTTTCTTTGTACAGTTGAATTGATACTGCACTAAGAGCTTTTGCATGACTGTTCAGCCTGGTGGACTAGATAGGTCAGGCATGTGAATCACACTGTAGATGCTATATTTACTTTTAAAGTATCTCTGTCACATGGCTATACATAGCTTTTCTCATTCAGGGCAAGCAGCCTCAGCAAATGCAATGCTCTATGAAATTGCTAAAGGACATTGATTACACGTATAACACAAAAATTTACAAAAATACAAAAGAATGCTTTATCTGTACCTGGAGTCTGCATAGCCATAGTAAGTCATTCTATTTTCTCTATCTTGTAGAACAGAAAAAACTTCTACTATGTGTTTTATCTGAAATTAGGATTAAAAGCTTTTAATCTGTTTTCCTATAATAGCAACGTAATTAAAAGTTCAGTGTTATATTTTAGCCTATGTTTTGCCTCAAGGCAATATATGTACTAAAATTCTATTGTGTTTTTGCCAACATGGAGTAAGTTTGAATAAAAGGAATCCAAATTTGGTTAGTCCATGCAATGGTGAGGAAAACAGACAAACAAACAATATTACCCTGTTTATTAAATAATAATACTAAGCCATTGATTGAAAAAGAAGCTTCCCACTGCTTCAAGCCTTTGGCATGCTGATTGCTGGATTTTCTATATATGAAAATGTTGCTTTATTAGACAAGAATAATTTGAAAAATAATTAATGCATATTATTATTACTATTACTCTCATACGGTGTTTTTTTTTCCTACAGAGATGGGTATTCTTGCCATACTTGCTCTACCATTGCTTCTTGTAGGGATCAGTGGAATTATTTATATTTACCAGTCAGTTAGGTGGCTATTGTCCAAGTCAGCTGTGCAAAACAAGGTGGTGGTGATCACGGATGCCACCTCTGGACTGGGCAAGGGTGAGTTGTCTCTTTTCTTCTCAGTTTCAGAGAAGTTTCAGAAGAGCCACCCTTTAGGTGATAAAATGTGCATATATTACGTTGTATATATTCATAACTGCCTGGATAAAGTAGAATTTAAGAAATACATTTTTAAAAAAATGCTATGATTTTTAGACGTACATTTTTAGTCTCAGCCACAGAAACTACTGAAGCTTTTAGGAACTGAGAGCTTTTTATTTATTTAATACAATAGAGTGAGAGGTTTTTAAAGCACAAGAAGAGTGTTATTTTTAGCATGTTACTACTCCAAGATCTTGTTACATAGCCTGTCACTGCAGGGTAGCAGCAAATCAGCATAACCAGGTGTCACCTTACACTTCACATGTTCCTTTGCAACTCCCTGTAAACAACAGGGCTCACGCCTGTGTCCCTGTTCGTATGTCTGCCACCATGATCACCCATGTCACTCCTCTTCCTTTGACATCCTCCAATACCTCTAACTGGTCTGCCTGGCTACGCATAATGGTGGGTTCAGTGGAGGGAAGGAAAGGGTATGTGATAATTTATCTGTTTACATAAGATGATTGCCTGGGTGGCCAGCCATTGAGCATATACTTCTTCTTGGCTCACATTTCCTGCCTACATGGCGCTGTCAGATTAAAGGTACTGGCTCATACATTGCTTATGTACAGTCCTGCTCTAGGCATCACGTGAGGGGCAGTAGATGAAAATGCCTGATAAGCCAAACATAGCTTGAGGCTATATTTTGGCGTTTTCAGTCGAGACTTACTGTATGTTGGAAACCTTGCACTCCCAAGAAGAAAATAGATGGGGAAAGGGAATGCTTTTGCAGAATTATTCCTTAGCAGAACAGAGCAGAAACTTGCAACAGAAATACACAGTATGTTGGCTAGGAGTGCTCTTTATCAGAGCCTGTTCGGACAAGATATGAAATAATTCCAACCTCCACATCCTACCTGGTGCTTCCCTTTCCCTGACACACTTCAGTTTCAGTTGAAGGTAATATGCATTTTTTTCTGATGATTTGTGATATTTCAGTATTTTGGTTTGGAAAGACACGACTTAGAGTTCTCCACCTGGGATTGGGTGTCTTGTAGAATCACAGGATGCCTGGAGGCTTCTAGACAAAAGTCCTGCTTGGAGCAGGAACATTGCCAGTGTCAGATTCGGTTGGGTGTGGCTTTAAGCCAAATCTTGGAAACCTCCAAGGATAAAGAACATTTATTGAATGTTTCCCCAGGTATCTTGCTCCAGCACTCCATGACCCTGGAGAAAGATTCTCCTAAGTTTAATTTCCTTATTAACCTTTCTTCTTCTTTTTTTTTTTGTTTTAATGGCTAATTGCTGTCTGTCTCTTGAGGGTACAAAGGCAATTGCCTCCCCACTCCCTGAACCCTTTTTCACATAGATGAAAAAGGAGGTAACTGAAAGCAATTTTATTTTAATATCCTAAACATATCTACTGCCAGTATCCCATAGGGTGATACTGAGAAGTCATTTTCAGGCTTGAATGATTCCAAATCATGCAGAGTTTACCGTGTAGTCCACTCATGCATATGCAATGGCCATTTGTCCAGAGCTTTAAAATACCAGCTATCTGGGCAGCTGCTGCGTATTTGAGCTCTTAGGCAAGAGCCAAATTCCTTTTCTCCCATGCCAGAATTTCCGGACTAAAGACAACATTCATCAAAGTTAAAAGAGAGAAACAAAAACTATGATGATTGAAGATGTTTACAATGGTTTATGGTTGTTATTTAAACCTGATTCCTGTTTCTTCTCAGTGCTGTAACTCAGAGAAGTTGAGGATAGTTCTAGAGCAGAACATCATTGATTTCCCTTTTTCCCTTTTATTGCTGTTGACACAGTAGTCACATTTTATTCACAAGGTTGCCCCAAGTGTTATGTTTACAGGAAAAATATTGGTGTAGTTGTCCTTGTACTGGCAATAATCTTTTGGGCTTTAAATTAAAAATCCTTCTATGCTAGATAAAAAGAAAATGAAAGACATTCATAAAATCACTCTTATAAATAATGAAAAAGATTACATAAATAAACGTCTCCAGCTGCATAGGTTTACAAAAATAGAAGAGTGAATACAGAAGTGCTTCCATGAGGATATGAAAAGACTAAAATGGGCATTTAAGAAATCTGAGATGGGCATATTAGCATACCTGGATCTACCTGTGGGTACTGAAATCTGAAGATAATGTGTTTTGGTGGTGTTGTAGTTTAACCCGGCAGCTGGCAACTCAGCACTAGACAGACGCCCACTCACCCCTCCCCTTCTGCCCCAGCAGGGTGAGGAGGAGAAATCAACAAAAGGGGAAACTCTTAGGTTGCTATAAAGACACTTTAATATTGACAACAAATTGAATACTAATAATACTACTAATACAACTATTAATAATGATAACAACAATGATAACAATGCATATGC
>Ga0181612_173924_pt1 | contig 10213 bp, 5 predicted proteins | sample HoacroProtozoa21_FD_119630 | JGI IMG/M metagenome (GOLD analysis project Ga0181612, IMG submission 119630) | Hoatzin crop microbial communities from Cojedes, Venezuel. Combined Assembly of Gp0051906, Gp0051904, Gp0051908 | reverse complement strand
TTTTTTTAAAAAAGTAAGTTTGCTTTCTGAAATGAACCTATTGTTGACTAACAGGTTTTTCTTTTAAATTAATAGAAAAATACAGTTAGGTTCTAACACTGAAGTAGATCTGCCTAGCCTCTGTATGTGTATATGCTGCTTAGAATTTGCAGTTGTTTTCATTCCTGTTATTCGTAAGACACTCTTATGCCTAAGAAACCCTTAAAGTGCACTCAGTAATAATAGTATAATCCTTGGCTTATGGTTTGCACACAAATGCAGCTGACACATCAGCTTGCTATCCGTCAAGTCTTCTATTGCTTGATGGCACACATGGGAAAACACATAAAGTGACATGCGTACACACCACTTGCCTAATCACAAATATGGATATATTAATTTGACCCTCCCATTGTTCACAGTGATTGCACTGGGCTGGGATCAGTTGCTTGGAAGGCAAGGGAAAATCGTGAGGAATTCAAAGACCTGGCCCTCTTTCTGAAAAACAGTCCAGTTCCACCATGGTCTGAATACACTGCTGGACCCCATCTACCTCTCTGTTTAATAACATTGAATGCTTAATATAGTATGAGTATATTTCTAATGGCATTCACATTTGGGCATTGATATTAAACTTGCGCAAGACAACTGCATTGAAGTGTTAGTGGCTAATATCATGGTGCTGGATCTGGATTTCAGACTGTATCACGCATTGAAATGTGATCTTTTTCATGAGTGGTACTTTTTAGGATCAAAGATAATATTTTTGTTTATTTTTAAATAGAATTAGGACAACAATAAAACTGAAATTTGTCCAGCAAGATAATGAAATGTGTGAGTGATCCCACTGCATTACTACTTGCACGCTCAGAAAGAGGAATTTACTAAAATACATTCTTGAAGGGTTCCAGATATATTGCTTGATTTTGTGTGTGTAAAAATTGGGCAATAGTTAATAATACAGAACCTAGTGTCTAATGCAGAGTGGCATATGAAGCCAGAGCCATGAAACCACAGGAGGAAAGAGCATAGGAGAAATGGGAGGGCTTCTTAAAATGACAGGCTTGCAGAGTGGGACACAGCAAGAAAAAAAAAAATGACTGTTACTGTCAGAAGACAAAATCCCGATGCTGCATTTGTATTTGCAGAGGATAGCAGATTATTTTAGAGTAAAAACTTAAGCCTTCACCTCCATTGAAAGTGACCGTAAAGCACAGTACGCTTACTTTTGTGGATTTAGGGCTTGGATCTGTTTTCGAAGGGCAGACTTGTGTCCTGGTTGAAGATGTCTGCGATATCTCCTGCATCAGCAACGAGAGCAAAAGTTCCTGCTCCCTTAAAGTGGTTTGCTTTGAGGGTAGGAGGGTTTGTCCGCTGGGTAATTCTGCTTGTTACAAGGTGAAGGGACAAGAAGTGGCAGAGGACTGGAAAGTGGAAACCCATCCACTGCCCGGAGTCGTGTTCCTGGGTCAGCTACAGTCCTGGGCTTTTTACAGAGGAGGCATGGCACTGATGGATATGTGTAGGACAATGATTTAAAGTATAAGACTGGCAGGAGCTTTCAGGGAAAGGAGGCTATATCAAGTAATGTAGAGACCCTGAGCTCGACGTGATCCTCTTCCATATACAGTAGGGTCTGCAGCATGTACAAAGCGGGTCTCAAACATCCATGCTGGCTTTCCTGCATACTGCTTGCTCAGTGTCCTCTGAGCATGGGCCTGAATGTCCCATGGGTCCATACAGTAAAATGGCACTGAGAAAGGGTGCTAAATGGAGGGAGAGGTCTTCTTCCATACTACACCTGTTCTTATAATTTATATTTGCCTCGTGAACCTCTTAGAGGTGTTGATTCTTTGAAGAGAAATCATCTTCTTTCTAATCAGATGCATTACCATGGCTGGAAGGAAATCCTGCATTGTCACTGCAGTTGGTGTAGAGAACTGCGGTCAGTCAGCTTTGGTCTGGCTGCTGTGGCCAGCACTGGCTTTCACATTAATTTCAATGACTTTACTGGCATTCCACTGATCTGATTTTAATACACTATCATGGATATGAATTCCATGTGCGCAGTCTGGGCAGGGTTGGTTTGTTTGTTTCTGTTTTGATGGTTTGTTTGTCTTGGAGATTATTTTAGGGCAGAGCTGACATCCTCATCCTGTCCAAAGCAAAGGCAGACTGTAGCCTCACTGCCACACTGCAAGGATCCCATTTGAAGCTTTCTCCTCTGCCAGAACAGGCAGCCAACTTATAGTGTGGAATCTGACAGCAGAATCTTCCTCAAGTTTGTGGTGGTTTTGGGGGCTTTTTTTTTTTTTTTGTGGGTTTTTTTTTTGTGTGTGTGTTTTTGTTTTTTTTTTAATTGTGGCAACTTGAAAGTGTGCATGTTTTACCGTATACAGTCAATGGAGAATTAATTTCACTGTTGTGCATTCAGGTTTGTGCAGGTTTGTCTATATACATCCTGAATCATTATTTGAATCATGAAGTTTTCTACTTTCTCTATTGAAAGAGTCTGTACAAACACAGATGCATCAATCAGACTGAGTGAATGATCCCTTTTTTTTTATACAACGCTTTGAACGTGCAAAATACTGAAGTATTATAAGTGTTACAGTTTTTTATGCCATCTTCTTCGTGAACATGGATTCTATTTCAAATATAACTGTCTGCTATGCAAGGCTTGTATAACATCCATCCTTGGTGGCAGCTCAATGTATGCATCTTATCCGTTCTCCAAATATTTGCAATTATAGAATTAGGAACCAGGGTGAAAGTGAACTTTTCTGAGCATTTCTAAGAAGGGAGTCCTTGGAAGGCCTCCTTGGGGAACTTCAACCATGAGAATGAAGAGGGCTGCATGTAGAAATAAATGGGCTTTGTTGCTGTCTCCATACCAAGGCTGGGGGGCTGATGTGAAGGCTGTGGCACTTTGCTTCTCTGCTTTCTGTGCAGACAAAATTCTTCCATGGCTGGATCTGCTGCTATTAAACACTTGCTTTCTCATTCAGTGTCCTTTTCAGATGAATATGTTGTTTCTGTTCTCAGGAGCATGCACTTCTCTACCTCAGCCTGCAATGCTGCGGTAGTTTGACTCGTGTGCTACCTATGGTAAACAGCCAATATCTGGATATTTGAGAACAAGATGGTTTTTCAGGACTTTCAACAGCACAAATTCATCCAGCAGTATGTTCAGCTGTTTTCTGACGGAATTGAAAGCAAATCCAAAGTATTTTGTTGCTGTTGTGAATCATAGTAGACACCATTTGACTGATTTTTTTCTTAAATAAAACCAGGATTATCAGTTCACTCTGTCAATGAAACATTTTCTTTCCAACAATTCCATCTGCTATGCCAGCACAATGTACACTATTAGTTTGACCATTTCTGTTAGCTGTGTTGACTAAATACATTTTTAAGATCTTCGATGTTTTCCATTCTTGGGGGGAAAAAGAAGTGTCTCTTATGAAACATATTATTTTGAATTATTGTCACATAATTTAGTGGTTTATATGTATAGTATGTAATTTTTTCAGTGGCAAAAATTAATAAGTGATGAGTTCCAAAGTCTGTCATCAAAAGGTCATAATTCTACACTATAGAGGTCAAGAATTAGCTTTACATAATTTTGCTTTTTGATTCTAATCTTGAAGCATGGGTATATTGACTTTTGGTTGTCCATCTCACTGATTGCAGCTCCAGTCTTGGTATTTAAACAGACATGAAGAGCAACAGGGATTTGGAAGGCATTTAAGACAGCCAGAAGGATGTAGACATTTTTGGAAATGGATGCAAGTGAAGCATGAGGCTAGACTGTAGAACTCAACTGACCTTGTTACCACTTACTGTCTCTCTCTTCCCTACGCAAGCAGACTCTAGTAGATGAACAGAAGCCAAAAACATGATTCTCTGTATCCCAATTTATTTTAATTTGTAGATAGCATCAGGCACAAAGCCTTTCAAAACATAGACTGAGTTTTGGTTTAGACTTCCACCATTTTTTGGTATTTGAAGAGAGGAGCAGTGACTCTATCTTTCTACCTGCATTTGAAGATCTAGTACTATTCAGTACAGTGACTTGGTGTTGTGTCTGTCCACTTTCACAAGGCATTTTCTGATGCAGAGCACAGCCTGGTGAAATATAGGTCAAATACAGCCTGAAATGTTGAGAAGCGAACCCCATTATTGTTAACGCACGTTGTGCTATGCTCTGAGTAAGCAGAGCAGGAGGCAGACACAAACAGCTTACTGCCTAAAAACCTGGGATGGGGAAAGGAACTAGTGGAAAAACAGAACAGCAGAGCAGTGGCTGTAAGTATTATCCTGGTTACATGAATTTTTAGTCTTTTAATTTTGAACGGAATTTTGTTCCTGTAACTAAAAAATTTGGTCAGAGAGGGTTAGGCAGTGATTGTAACAGAAGACTGAGAATCTCAATTTGAAAAGGTCACTTGCTTTGAAATACTGTTTTTCAGCATGATGCTCTAAAAATTATCTATTATTGAAATGCAAATATTTAAAAGGTCCATATATATGTTACCCTTTCTTTTTTTTTTTGTCTTTCATCATTGTTCACTTCTGTTGCCTGATAGCAATGAGCTGAATGTAGCTTTCTATTCATGAGGTGCCTGAGAAGCCTCTGTGCCTTGTAGCACATTGGCCTTATTCATCAGGTATGCCTGGTGCAACACGATTGTTTGAAACTGAGTGGAAGTCTCAGACAATGTTTTTTCTTGCAGAGTCCTGATTCTTAAATCAAGACACATTCTCTCTGTGATTTGTTTTCATTTATTTACAGGTTGAAATGTGAGCATCCACATTGAATACTCTCATTGCATCTTTGTTGTCCTGGTCACAAAAGACATCACATAGCCATCAGGGTAACAAAGTAGATCTCTTGTTTCATGCATCCTGTCAAAGTTCTTCATGTCTTGGTTAGAGAGAGAGGGGTCCTTCCCAGAGGAGGCAACTGAACATCCACACAGCATTAGCCAGCTGCATTTGAAAATGAACTAGGAATAGAATGAACTTCCAGAAGAACAACATTAGAATGGAAGAGAGCCATGAAATGTTTTAAACTGGTGAAACAACAAAGGGGAGACATTGTGGGTTTCCTATGACAAGTAATGCATTGTCTCTTCTTCCGACTCATGGTATCTTGTACATTTTTACGTCTTTTCTTTCTAAAGCATGTGAAAGGATACAATGGATTGATCTGTGATCAAAATGGTGTGTTAAGAGTAGGGTTTTTAGGGTATTTTTTAAGATACTCAGAGGCTGAAATTCTCATTGGTTCATATCCTCAGGAATAAATCAGTAATTTGCTAAAACTGACATCAGTATCTCCATGGGAAGGAAAGGAATCTCACCAGCCCAAACCACCGTCTTTCCTGGATCTTCAGAAATAAAAGCAGAACCACTGAGTTGGAGAAAAACTGCTGTCAGCTATGCTGCTCCTTTTTCTCAGGATGATAGCTTATGGGATGAGAACTGTTTTGGCAGTAGAATTATTGCTCATTGTCAAAGTTGAAATCAGGAATAGAAGACGGGGAAAACCCTGACTACCATCAAAACCTGTGGAGTGGCATGAATATACATCATTTTGGGCTGCATCCTTCTGTGTCCTCCCAGAAGGTGAATGTGATCTGCAGCACTCCACATACAAGCCTTAACTTCTTTTTTTGATGACGAAAGATTCCATTATTGCCATCGCTGTTGCTTCTGCCTGAAGGGTTGAAGACTGCCAGAGGTTTGAAGAGTTGTGCACTAGGTACTAAAGCTGGATCAAATGCTGTAAAGGTGCAATATTCAGGGGCTTTCACTCACCAGTGGCTTCAGTGCTAGGGCTTCTGCCTTGGTACTTCATCTTATTTGGGTCACAACTTAGATCTCTGGTGTAGGACATCCGTACTTCGGTCTGGAGAGCACAACCAAGCAGTAAATGCAGACAGCATTTGGAGGATGAATCCACAAGGGTAGAGTTAGCTAATGGGAGTGAAAGCATTACACTCTGGTAACCCTTGACTTTACCGGTGCTGAGACTTCAGTGCAGTAGGATGTCACGAGACTTGGTTGTAGTGCGAGTGATTACAACATAATGAAGCATTAGTTCCTGAAGTAGATCTTCATTAATGAAAGAAAATCAAAGATACTCTGAGAGGTTTGGAGCTTGAATATGACTTGACATAGTATCTCTGGGATTTTTCCCACTCAGGTTGAGACCCAATTGGAGGAAACATGTCAGGAGTGAATCAATACTTATTAGTAAATATTAGGTCTGATCCTGGTGTTTTATATACCTATAATTAGTTCTTTTTCAAAAACAAGGAACTGGCTCCAGCCGCATTGTACTTCCTGTTGATGTTGATGGGCTTGATTCTGATTTCAAGAAGATTTTTTGTCCGTAGTCAGATACAATGTAGTAAGTGCTGCCTCTGCAGTGCTAGTATTGCATTTGTGCTCCTCTGAAACTGCACAGTTCAGCATTGTACAGAAATAAATTGTGCATAAACAACCTAAACAAGGAAAGGTGCCTTTCCTGTTCATACAGCACAACACTGTCAAGCTGCTGAAGTGGTTAAAGATGTTGCAGGTGCCTTAAAACCCCATTGCAGAGGCAAGGAAGACTCTTTCATTTTACCTGAACATTTTTGAAAGCAGAGATATACCTAGTTATGATTTTTTAAAATCTATTTGTATTATCTATGTTTAAAAACTGTTTGCTGTTAAGGAAATATATTTAGCTTTCTAGTATGTGCCAAAATAATCTGCAGTATTTAATTTTCTCAGGAAGTTAATGTTCTTGGGATGCATTTCTTTCTTTGTGGTGAATGGATTGCTCCTGCCTTCTGGGGTGTTTTTTATTCCTGTATTGTGTTTGGGAAGCTTTTGCTCACTTTCAATCCTCCAGAGCCTGCAGCTGATTGCTTCTCTGGTCTGCCTGTGAAAACAGATTCAAATGCTTATTGCTCATTGCTAACAGGCGGAACAATTTTGTGTTGTAATGCTCATAGTGCTGTATCTATTACCACAGATCTCTGAAGTCTTTTCTATAAAGAGTAGGTACCCCCATGCTTACATCCCCTGGTGCATGGCAACATATTACATTGCCCAGTGCTAATGGGGAAAACCAGTGACATCTGCATCTCCTTGCAAGAACTACAGTATTTTTTTTTCAGTAGTGGCTTCCTCACTTGCCTGGATGAGTTCAGATCGGGGTGTACTGCTGTCACTCCAGGACAAAGAGCCCATTCTCAGGTCTCCTGGGGCTGAGCCAGGCTGTGCATCTCGCGTGCATGGTTAGGTAGCTGCATCAGGGCTCTGGTTACATGGCTACACATACTGGCCAAGATCAGAAGCCTTACTCTGTGACCTCAGATGTTGTTTAGATCCCGCTTTCCAGCATCACACCTCTCCAAAGAAAGGCCAGCCAGTGAAAGACTCTTAGGTTTGGCTGCCTGCATCCCTCTAGCAATTTCTCTGCTTGCAGAGGAACTCTAGTTGTATAAGAACTGGAGGGCTTTGAAGAATAGAACTTCTGGCCTCCATGGTAGTGGGACAGAAGAAAAGCCAGTGCCTGCCAGCATCATTTATGGGACCCAGACTGTTTCTTATTCATAGTTCATGACACTTGGGCTTTTTTGCTTCAACTGGAATTTGTCAATGTTCTGACTATAAAACTGTGTTTAGAGATTCACTGCATCTGACTGCCAAAAGGGAAAAAGGAACTGTGCAGGATAGGCCTGGGGATGTGTATCTCAATCAGCTTGTACTGATGGTGGGTTTGGCCTGGGCGACAAGGAGAGGGCAGAAGCTCCATTACAGAAATCAGAAGCCTTATTTTTGTGAATGGGGTTGGAGTCCAGGGGGTGCTACTTTGCTTTGGGTACTCACTTCACCTGGGTTGAAACTGCAGAGCTAAGTCAGTGGGGCTGCACAAGAGTCCTCAGGCCAGGGACTGCACCAGTGGCAGGGGTACAGAAATTCACAATTTGATCTTGTTGTGACAATCAAACCAGAGTAATGACAATGAAGAGCTGATATTGCTACAGAAACTCAATCAGCAGAATGACAGTGGTGTAAAGCAGACTTTCCTGTGAGGTCTTCTGGCTGTGGTCTGTACAGTAGATTAAACAGTGCTGGGCACTGGATCCTGATCCAATATTGTTAAATTGTTAGAATGGCCCAAGGCATGACTTTTACCTGGTTTAGCTCTCCAAACTCCGTGAGTGTCTTAGGAGCTGGCACAAGAGCAGACTAACTCCAGTGGGCAGTTTAGTGGCAGTATGGGTTTGATAGCATAGACTCGTGTCATTTCATGCTAGCTAGTCTCAGCTAGGGAGTGGAGCATTTAATTACTATTACAGATGTAGCCCTTCAGTCCAGCCATGGCACATCAGAGGAAGTTCTGGTGGAGCTGTTCTCTCAGGCTTGAAACAGGCATGCAATGGACTTACGAATATCTGGGACCTGGTGGTGAAGAAGCTTTCAAGTGGTTGGGTCTTTGGTTTATTGTGAATGTTATTTCTCTCTCTATAAATAGATAGACCAATATGTAATATAAAATGTATAAAAAGTTACTTTAAATGTCATATGCATGTGAATATATACATATGAAGAATTTTAAATAACATTTTTTCTCCCTTTTTCATTTGTACTCCCCAGAATTCCCCCATGCTTGAGAAAGTGGAAGAACCACAGTCAACATATTCTTATTGTAATTGTCCACAGCCAAAACTAACTGAGCAGAGGAAAGCTTAGTGGCCCTGGAGGGAGTCCTAGAATATTGTTTTATTTATATTAGAAAATAATCTTTGCTGCAGCCATGGAGTTTGCAGCCTGTGCTGCACAAACGTGGGTAGCCTTGTGTGGTCATGAATACGTTCAGTTCACCAAGACAGTAACGTTTCACAGATGATCTCTGGGAGACATTGAATCTGGAAATTTCAAGGGGTCAGTGATTTAATTCGCTTTTATCTTAACCCTTCCACCTGTTCTTGAGAAATCGGCTGCTCTCTTCTTGATTTTAAGAGAAAATGACACACTAAAACTGTTTTGCACCACAAGCCATTCTGAGCTGAGACAGACTGCGTGCTTCAGAAGTGTAACCCTACAGCAGCACAGTTGGAAATGGTAACAGGCTGCTTGTGGTTAGCAGTCGTGCAGTGGTTGGGATGAAGCTGTTTGACACAGAATGTCTGTCTCTTGGAAATCTTATGCATCCCTTGTGTCTCCTTTTAGTTTGATTTACCTGCATTGGTTGAGCTGCTCCAGGAGTCCTCAGACAGCATGTGTTCTGCTGTCAATTATTTGCTGTGATGCAAATGAGAATTTTGTTTGATCTCCCTTTTGGATCAGGAAGGGATCACCCAGACTCCAAACTATGTTTTGGCAAGTTACAATCCAGTACCTTTATCTGCAGCACAACCTATATGAATGCCTAAGTGTAATCCTTCGTGGGATGACCATAAATCAGAAATGCATCAGGCACTACAGGTTTAGAAAGTTTGGTGTCAGGCTAAAAATCCGCATCCTCTCGCTCACGTGAACTCCTGCATTCAGAGATACTTTAATAGCTGTCTCCCACTAATTCCCATCGTCTACCATGAACATGCCCCCAAATCCTTTTGTGGAAAGGAAAGGTCTTGTGATGTGTATGACTTTCTCTGCCTAAATACCAGGGTGTGTCTTAATCTACAGTTTCCAGTTTGCTTTGGGTTATTACTGGCTTCAGGACTGTTCACAACAGCTGTATGGCATATTGCTTGGACACCACTCCAGCTAAAGCAGTATTGGCTGCGATTTCTTACATTCCCCTTAATCTGTGTCATTTTATTTTGCTGAAAATCATCAGGACCTCTCTATATATGACATATCCTCTATTCTCAAGCCCTCCAGTTCAAGCTGTCCATTTAATTGTGTTTAGGTACTACGAGTGGGTGTCATCTCAACACCATCATAACTTGGCTACATAGAAATAAGGCATCCAGGGTTAGGTAGTATTTAAACTCCCTTTGTAGTCAGTATCAGATACTTACCTTAGGAGATAATTTTCTTATGGATGGACCTGTCTACCTACTTAGATGAGATTTCTGTATGACTACCATAGATATAACAAAGGAAGAAAAGGCATCTAACTCTTACTCTACTAGTTCTAGTAGCTCCAAAACATACAATATTAAGATATTAGCCAGAGCTTACAATCGGCAGAATTGTAAGACTAGGGACAATGTGGGGC
>Ga0181612_144101_pt1 | contig 10213 bp, 6 predicted proteins | sample HoacroProtozoa21_FD_119630 | JGI IMG/M metagenome (GOLD analysis project Ga0181612, IMG submission 119630) | Hoatzin crop microbial communities from Cojedes, Venezuel. Combined Assembly of Gp0051906, Gp0051904, Gp0051908 | reverse complement strand
TGCCTTTCTACTTTTTCCTACTGCTGGCTGAATAATTGCTGCTCCTCTTTACTCAGCCGGTGCTCTGTCAGGTGAAGCACCGAAAGCAGCAAGTGTAGCAATCGCAAAGTGGCTTTGTAACGCACGAATGGCACTCATCAGTCACTTGTATATTACTGTCCAAGCATCTGCTCTGTGTGTGTGTGTACTTTGCCTTTGCTGTTCAGGTCCAGAGGACCTGATACCACCATCATCTCCACACTTTGGGAGAAGGTCCTGGTACCTGCAAACCAGGTGGGCCAAAGTCAAGGCCCATGGCCTGATTTTGGTGTGCTGTGTCACCACGTGCCCCAGCACACTTTCCAGATCTTTGTGTTTGAACCTCTGCATCTTTGATCTCTGTAACTAACCCAGAGGAGTTTGCTAATCTGATGTTTGCTGTTTGTGTACAAATCCAACATCCTGAAAGTTTTAGCAACATAATGTTATGCCGTGTCTTTAGGTTCTGGTTTACATTTGTTAAAAACATTTATCCTTCGTTTGTGATCTTCTTCTGAAGGTTTTCCCCCATTATGCGAAAAAAGAGCAGTAATTACCTGCTGGTCCAGCCATGTCCAGCACCACAGGAGAAGGACGCCAGTGCAAGCTGTTGGCTTGCTTTGCTTTTCTGTGTTTGGAGCTTGTTTTGAAATATTCTTCGTATTTCTGTTGCACTAACATAGATGGCAGCTTGTTCAGCATTCAGATATTAAAAGTATCCAAGGCAGGATAATGTTCATAGTTCTTTCCTTCTTCTGTATTAGTGATGGACAATGCTGTTTGTAATTCTATTGGTGCTTGTAAAAAAAATTATGTCATTTTACTATTTTTGTTTAAGACATACAAAATACATTGTTAGAAGTTGCTTAGAGAAATGTGCCTTGATGTTATTGTAAGGGAGGAGAGGACAGAATGTGGCCCTTTTTCATACTTCCCACTGCTCAAATATAGGATGTAGGGAGCTGGCCTGGAGGACGTAATGAGGTGGCAACTTCTAGGTAACTATTTACCTAGAAGAAGATGTGGTTAAAATAGGCTTGCGTGCTTGCTTAAAAGAAAAACAAGACATGCTTTGTTGGTTATGGGGCTGGAGTAGGAAAAGCATGACTCACTCAAGACCATGTTTTTCCAAACCCTTTTTTTCTAATGGCAGTGAAGTCTTCATCCCTCTGTGCCTGTGAGAGCAATTATGCTTCACTTGACTGCCTATCTGAGTTGAAAATTCTTCTTTTAGTGACAGCTATCTCTTACTAAACTTTTTTGCAATTTCCCCGAAAACAGGACTCCTGATTCAAGAGGGGCCTCTTAGTGAAACTGCTTCTTAAATAACACATAAGACTAATAAAAATCAGTCTTACAGAGGATGAATATGAAGGCTGGTGGAATTTCAATAGCCTGATCTCAGCTGTATTGAAAACATAGAGAATCTGAATGCTCAGGCACGCACCTGAAAAAAATTCCCCACATCACTTCCCCACATGAAAGTAATCCTGGGGACTGGGACTGGAGGTAATTGTTGTTTCTGTCTTTTGAGCACTTTTTTGTTTTCTTGGAAGAAAATCCTATTTTTCATTATCTCTTCTTCTGTATCCCAGTCTCATCTTTGAGAACATTCTCTCCCTTCCCCTATGAAATGCTCGGGAATAAGTTGCATGGAGAGCATACTTAGCTGCCATGCTTAGCATACTCCCATTCCCAGGAATCAGGAAAAAAGGGCTTATATGCAACACTCCAGTCTATCTTGGATGTATATTTTGCACCTATAGGTAAGGTGGCAAATTTTGCCTGAGATTGTTTTCCCTCCCTATGATGGCTATCCTTTGATTTCTTGGAGGCTGAACTTCCGAGGAAATTCCCCTTGTTGCTTCACTTCTTAGTTGGATGTCAGAGAAAAGTTTGGAAGTAAAATGTTGTTACTACTTTTTGTTTGTCCCCCATTTCACATTCACATTACCTCTCCCTCCCCTCTTTCTGCTTCCCTCTCTAAAGGTTGAGAGTGTCTAAAGTAATTTATGCTCCTGCACTTTTAATTTCTCTGAACTGTTTATAATGTGATTGCCAAATGCTTTTGTGACTGAAAGAAACTACAGAGAACCCAAGGGTGTAATATAAAACACTTTGAGTGAGTTGAAACCAGAAAAGAGTTCGGCTGAACTTGTCATCAAGATTTGGCCTTTTTATAATTTTATGAGACTGTGAAGGTCTACTGGGACAGAAACATTTTTTTTAAATTCTGTTTGTAATACAGACAGCACACTAGGGTGCAAGTCCATTCCTGAGTATACTTCAGCTGAAATAATAATAACCTGTATTTCTATGTGTCTAACCTGCAGGTTACCTGGTAGAAAAATAGAATGTCATTCAGCAGCAGAGTGGATTGTGTATGTGTGTGAGTAATAAACAGAAAAATTTTCCTGGAAGCCCCTCCATTGTCTTTTCCATCTCCCTCAGTATCCCCTCCTTCACCTTTCTTACCTCTTATTTTATTTGTTATCTGGAGGTCTAATATGTATTTTTAAGCAGTATTGCTTTTAGAGGTGTGTGGGGTTATCTGAGGGCAGGGGCTTTACATGTGAATATACAGTGCTACTAACAAAATTGTCTGAGTTTGTGCTAATCAGCTGCAATGAGCTATTACATTCACTTTAAAAAAAAATCCAAAATCTATTCCTCCCTCCCTTGGACTGAAAACAGGAGGGTGTTGAATTCTTAACAGTGGCAAAGGAGAATTGCTCTGAGTTAATTTTCATTACCTGCTTAATTACTATTACTTTCTGAAATCATATTTTAACAGTAAGTATTTGTCTGTCCTGTGCAATAAAAGCCACATGATTTCATCGTGCTATAGGGCACTCTGTGGTAAATTATGTCAATGAATATACCATAGTTATATCTATACATTTACTGCTGTGGAAGTGAAAGGGACTATTTCATTGTCTCCATCGCTCTTTGCGGAGCCACAAGGAGTGGGCTTCTCTATAGTGGAGCAAAGCAGTGAGCCAGACTGCTTTCTTTGGGTGTAAGATTTGGCTTTAAATCAAAATATATACAGTTTCTGCTAACACATTGAGAGTTGTATTAGAGCAAGATCCCAATGGCCTACAGTAAGAGAAGATTTTGCCACTAGTTTTTTGGGAGAAAGATTTATTCCTTGGTAAAGAAAGCAGAGCTGTACTAAGATTCCTCATCTAATCTCTGCAAATTGTTACTGTCCAAGGGATTCTTCAGGGTGTCTCACACCTTGTCTAAGCTCCATGGACCTTCTAAATTTGGATGCTCAAGCTCTTAGTATGTCTGAGACCGTTAAAATTCAGCAGTATACACTGTGTGAGAAAACAATATAAATGTATTGTAAAGTAATCTTTATTCATTCTCTGGGGAAGTTTTCAGACACCTTAGGGATCAGAGGGACAGGTTGTGCTGGATTAAGCTACAGCAATAAGGACATTACTGCTTCCAGGTGTCCATACACCGAGCCGTGAGGGACCAGCAGGAATGTGGTGGAGAGGCAGAAGAGAATGCTGTTCTCAGCATCCTGCCAAGGACTGGTTAAACCCTGCAGCTAAATCCAACAGACTGAGGGTAGTTTAAACTAAGGCACTGAACTTGTGAACCTCAGTGTCCAGAGAGCTGTTGCTTTTTTTGCATGTTGTTTCTGTTGTGCTTGCTGTGGAGACAGTAATTGCTAAGATGTGGAAGAGATGATGTCCGAGAACGTAATACCTTAATCTTCAGCACTTACATCCTACAGAATAAGTCTGTGGGAACACTGCAGGAGATCAGATCCAAAGTTTAGGAACACTGGTAGACTTGTTTCTTCTGCTCATAAGATCACAACTAAACATTTATGTCTCTTTTGGGTATGTTTGTTGTAGTTCTAATTTTCACACTGGATATATAACTTAGCGTACAACTTTTTATGATTGCTTTCTCTTAACACATCCAGTGTATTTGCTATGAATACAAATGTTCAATGCAGAAAATAAGTGCTATAGTAGACAACAAAACCTATCTATCATTATTTATTCACTCAGGAAAGCAATAAAACCCATTTACTACATAATAGACCAAAGTTATTCCTTTTGTTCCACCATTTATTTTAACTGAGTTATACTGGGGGTAAATGTGAACCAATAAATCTGTGTAATAGCTCCTCACCTGCTAAAATGTAGCACAATTCTGAAATTATTCAGATGTGTTTCGGTTGATGATGCAGGACTTTTCTGTCTTTTACTGTGATTCTTTCATAACTCTCAGATCACGCTTTGTTTAGTTTCATGGAGGCAAATGACGGTGCGTTTTATGTTACTGGTTCAATTGTTGTTATAAATCTTTTTGTGGTTACTGGCTTGCTCATTGATGCAAGATAAAATAAACCATGAAACTCCAAGGAACAGCTACAGCAAGGATTAGATCAGAAATGGAGAGGAGCCAAACCTTGAACTAAGACATCCTCCACTTGAATGCATTTACAGCAGTGATCAGATTCGGAAAGGGAGCTGTGTAGCACAGCTGTTGCCCAAACCTTATTTCAGCACTGTGTGTACTCTTGGAATATCCCAGGTATCTGCCACCAAGATGGGGTTAGTACGTGATGGCAAGAATTTAAAGAGGATTTAGGAGTATGTGAGCATTAGCATAACAGAGATTGTAGAACAGCTTGTGATGCCACTTTATATTGTGTCTGTTTAGTGGAAAAATCAGAAAGTGGATATATGTCAATGTGCTTGCAAATCCTGGCTGCTGTACATCCTATTCTTTTAGAGCCAGCTAGATACCAGCCATGTGCATGCAAGATGCTGTGATTGTTTTTCCTTTACTACCTGCTAGGAAGCAGAGATCCCTAATTTTATCTTCAACCCATGCAGGAAATCAAGATTATCTTCCCTTTTCCCCATTAGAAAATTCTGTTGGTGTTTCTGAGCCTTACAGACACCGTCCTTGGCATACTCTTTTTGTCTGAATTCTTGTCTAGGGTAATAGACACTCCATGAACCTGGAGTGGCACATGGCAATCAAAAACATTCAAATCAAAACAAAACCAAAACCCCAAACCAAAACAGCACTCAATAAGAAAGGAAAACAAGCTTTCCCTGCAGGAAATTCTCCCTTTCACAGGTTTTTCAGCATTTGTTTGGAAGACATGAATGAGCGGTAGTCTGTCAGGTACTGGCTGAAATACCTAACTTAATTTTTTTAGGCACACACCAGTTAGTTTACTGAGGGTTATCTTATTATAATTATGTTACTCTGTGTATGGCACTTAGCTTGGTAAGTTAGGAGGGTGCATTTTTTTTCACAGAGGATTTTATTCATATACAAAGGCTCTTTCAGTGCTGAGTCTCCCCACTCAACTTTTGTGAAAGCTGAATGTGAATAAACTTAAGCTGTACTGCTGAGTCTAATACAGAACATAGTGCTAACAGTGTTATGTGAACACTAAGCCAAATACAGAGGTCCCTCTGACTCAATAGTCTCTGGTTTTACCTTAAACTTTCCAAACAGTTGGACCTTGGGACCTCTTGGGCAGCCCTTTTGAGTACGTAAAGTTACAATGGGTTATTGAATCAAAGCCCAGATAGTCTGAAAAGCAGAAGTCAGCATAAATCTGACATGCCCAAGCCTCCAAACTATACTTCAAGGTATAACTTTACTGTAGGTAAAATCTTACCAGGAATAAATGGGGCCCTTTACTTCTTTTTTTCCCCATTGTCACTATGAAATTATGATGATAGTCACTTTATTGCTCTGCATGGAGCTGCATATATTATTTAACTTGTATGAAAGATTTCCATCTATTCACCTACGTGGGCAGCTTTTATATGATAAAGTTTTATTCTGGCAGGGGACTATTGTCAAGCTTTACTTTGGTGAAGTACATTAAAAGAAATTCTATCATCTATGTGAGTGTGCATTGTAAAATTCTGGTTTGCTGCCTGGATATTGCTTTCACTAAGGCTATCGATGCAAGAAAATTTTTCAGTAATCTTTAGCACAATTTTGCGGTGTAAATCAAATTATAAGTAGAAGATAAACTCTTGCTATGGTTTCTGAAAGCATAGGTGTGAAATGGATTTGAAATCAATGTTAAGACTATCTTGTAGAGTGAAGGACTTTTGCTGTGTTACAAAATCCCGTATATACAGCTGTATATCTCCAGTTCATAACACATTCTGTTTCAGTGTCCTTGTCACTAAAATCAGTTTGTCATGTATAAGCACTAATATAAATACTCCTTTAGTTTACTAGCATACATTTTATTCTATTAAAACAAACATCAAGTATTAATAAGAGATTGAAGTGAGATTGGTTTTCTGACAGAAGGGTAGCGGAGAGAAAGGACTTGTTACGTGTCTTCCTACTATCGACTGCTGTCACGGCACCTGTTGGTTTGGGGTTTGAGCAGGGAAAGTGGCCATAAAAGATTTTCAGCCCCAGTGCTGACTTTAGGTGTGTTCCTGTCTCTTGGGAGAACAAATAGCATTCAATTTTCCAATCTTTATTACCTTAAGGTAGCACTCTAACGGACTATTACAATGGAAATGAAAAGCAGGAAACACCATTTCAGGAAATCAAGAGCTCTGACTACTTTGCCGTAAGTTTTTAGGAGGCAAAACTGTTCACCCTTTTAAAATCCTATACGACTCTCTGGAAACAAGACGCTAATAATGGGGCAGAAAAATTTGTTATAGTTGTGCTGAGCTCGAGATTCAGATTTGCCTTGATTGTAGTGAGATAATTCATGGCACGTTCCATCAAATAGGCAGTTTTTTTCTGAAAGATTGAGGAGTTCAAAGGGCTGTGTTCCATTCTTTAATGTCAGTGTTTCTTTGGAGGATGTGGTGGGACAGCTCAATACTACTTAAGTCTGCTACAGCTATGGGCAAAATAGATTTGATGTACCATGAGTCCTTTTGCACTCTTTCCCTCATTCTCTTTCGAAGTTACTTGAGGAATCGGATACCTCTTTTCAGGATTGTCCCGTTGTCACCAAGACACTTGCATACTTTGGACTGTGCTTACCTCAGGTTGTAATCCCTCTCAGCATTGACCATGCTGCACAGGCTTTTCCATCACTCACTTTTCCACTTCCTCAGATCAGCCACGTAGCTTCATACCTGCTTCTGCTCTGTATTGTCTTCAGTCCTGTTTCTGACCATCTCATTTCTTGGTTTCCCTTCCCATCTTTGGCTTCTTCTCTTGGCTGAAAGTGTTGTCTTCTCTTCCTGCAGCTACCCATCAAACCCTGGCTGTGTCCTTGGACTTCTCTTTGTAGGCAGTTCTGGTAGTGCCTGCTGCTTCTTTCTGCTGAGCCCTCACTGATCATGTGTTGAACTTCTGGTAACACAACATACTTAGACACTCCGGTGCAGGTCTTTGTTTTAACACATGAGATTAAGGGTCAAACTTCATTCTTTAGATGATTGCCACGAAGTAAGGAGAACAATGATGAGTTAGAAGCTCTATAAAACCAGCAGCGCTCTATAAAACCAGCAGCTTAGTAAAGTTTGACTGTTGAGTGAATTAGAATAATGGGAACAACCGTAAAGCCTTTAGTGCAAAAATGGTCCTTCTGTTGACCAAACACCTGCCACAGTGGGATCTCCCGTTTCTAGTGGAGATCTCCCATTTCTCTAGTGAAAGGTGTCCCTGTCCATGGCAGCAGGGTTGGAACTAGATGATCTGTAAGGTCCCTTCCAATCCAAACTACTCTATGATTCAGTGATTTCATGACTGTAGTGCTTTGGCATTTTCTTATTAAAAAAGTAATTTGTGAAAATAACACAAGCACTCAAGCTGAAGACTGAGAGTCCATGGAGAAACTGCATTCAGATAAAGAATTTTAGCTAGATAACAGGCTCCCGTCTTGTTTTCTTCTTCTCGTTTGATATTCTCTTTTGGACTTTATTGGCATGAAAGAAGAGAAGAAGGTAAAGTTCAGAAAGCTATTGCTGTGTTTCTGGTATAGATGCTTATGTATTGCTGTAGAATTTGTTCAGAGACCTGGATTATGGCAGTCCACAGCACTGGCCAATGGCTTGGCAGAGTCTCTGATTTTTCTATAAATGTAGGCCACATAGGCTAAAGTCAGCTTTAGTACATATCCCTCTGTTTTATAAAACAGTATGAGCAATGGTAAAAACACTTCGAGAATGAGCTACACTAGAAATCATGCTGATGACTTAACCACTTTGAACAGTGGTGAAGCTACACTGACTGCACTCCAGTTTCATTTTCTTCCCTGCACTTTTCTAGAATAGGAATTAAAACTGTTTTTAAAGAGCATAACAGATGTGTCTCAAGGAAGATTTAGCAATTCCCCAAGAACTCCTAATATTACTGAGAAAGTGGAAAGAAGAAAGGGAAGAAGAAAACACTTCAAATCATAAAGCACATTTTAAAACCTGAATGTCACCTCAGAAGAAATATTACAGGCAGCAATAACCAAAAGAGTTGGACTAACACAGCACTAATCAATGTGAAAGGAGACAGAAAGAAAACATTCAAAGAGAGAAATAAACTTAAGATCAAATGTATCATTAGTCTTCTCAGTTCTTGGAATAGTCTCAAAGGCAATATTTTCTTCAAGAATTACTGAGGAAATGTAATGGAACATGTAGTCTTATTAACCTCACTTTATGCTTTTTCTTTTTGTTGTCAAGATCTGATAGTGCTATGTCAGAATCATCTATTACAAGCTTGTCCGCTTCAGTTCATGACTCCTGGGCATCAAATTTTACGTAATTCTATTTATTATCAGTATCAGCAGCAGAGACAACATTCGAAGAGAATGTACTCTTCAAACTCCACCTTCTCAAACTTCAAGCATGCACTTAATAAATCTTCTAAAGAACTACCCCCATGATTTTTCTAGGGTCTGAGTGAAGAGTTTTGTAAAGGGCGTATTGCAGATGGCAAAGAAGCATTAAGTAAATATATGTATATTCACATAAATATGTTGAAATTCCTTAAATAGATCAACCTCTGAATTTTGCCCAATTTACTTCTGCTGTAAGTTTTCTGTTCCCTGTCTTATGGTTCTCTTTTATTGGTGCATTTGTGGGTGCATTACTGGCAAGCAGCTATAGATGGAAATCCATAATCATATGAATGGTCAATAAACAGATAAAGGCTGGAGCAGCTACGGGATCTGGGAAATGTCCATTAAAAAAACGTTACAGGGGAGGCAAGACAAGCAAGGGGAAAAGTAAGCATCTCTCATCTGACCAGCAAAATACAAACAGACAACAACTCTTCGTTCTAGATTTGCAACAGACACAATAGCATCTAGTACAGATTGGGAACAGTTTCTATTAACTTAACTACATTGTACTGTCTAATAAAATAATATGAAAGACAAAAATAGCCAGCACCTGTGAAGCAGAAGGGCGAAGCGACAGTGGTTATCCTTTCCAGCAGGGACTGACAGACAAGCGTGTGTCACTTACAGAACAGCATGCGTTAACAAGATCTAGATACAGGGAATTTTGTACTGCACTGTAAATCTCAACATGTGCCCCTTAGAGGGGTATACTCATTCCCAGGTATTTTGCAGGCTTGTTTCTTGGCGATCTATCCTATGTCTTCCTAGCGGATCAGGACTGAGTCAGAACTGGAGCTCTGTGGTTGTGGTGTGGTGTTGCTGGCCTCTATTGATTTGCCTTACTGCTGATGTGTAAAGATAGTTCATTTTTCCACACTCATTTTCTTTGAATGCAACTTAGAGAGTAGTGAATAATAAGCACACTGTATTTTGGAACACTGATAAGAGGTGAATGACAGCACTCATTCCTTTCCATCCCCATACTGTATGGAGTATTTATCGTGGTCAGCTTATGTAATTTAAAGCATCTTAAATTCATCTACAATCTCATTCAGAAGTTGTCGTTTGTACAGCTTAATCCACATAAAATTGGTCACACACTGCTTTACCTCTTGCAAAACAGTGTCTATATGCTACTTACGTGAAGGGATTTCACATTTTTCACAGATTTTTCATAGTTTCGCGTGTTCTGCCATAGAGCAGATCTTAATTTCGTAGCTGTGGATGGTTGTGTGAATCTTTAATTGTGAAAATAATTGCTAGTTTTAAAAGACAAGTAAATCAAATTAGAACACATGTACACACAAAAACATACTGAGCAAAGAGCATTGAACATTTTTCAGACTAACTGTAAGCTAACTGCAACTGTGA
>Ga0181612_117273_pt1 | contig 10213 bp, 8 predicted proteins | sample HoacroProtozoa21_FD_119630 | JGI IMG/M metagenome (GOLD analysis project Ga0181612, IMG submission 119630) | Hoatzin crop microbial communities from Cojedes, Venezuel. Combined Assembly of Gp0051906, Gp0051904, Gp0051908 | reverse complement strand
TTCTGTTAAACTGCCCTTATCCCGACCCACCAGTTTCTGTGTGTTTCTTTCCATTCTCCTCTGCACGCCGGTGGGGGGAGGAGTGGCCGCGTGGCGCTTTTGTTGCCGGCGGCAGCCGAAACCGAAACAGGTTTAAAACCTACCAATAGGCCTATCTGCATGAACTGTCTTTTTATGTTGTGTCATTCATAGTCACGGTCTCCACAGTACCACGCAACAGCAAGCTCCAAAATTTAAACATGCCATGTGAAATTTTTCCTTTCATTTCTAAACTTACTACCTGGCAATGTTGCTGGGGGCTCCTGGCTTTTCTAGTATGAGAACAGTAAATAATGACAACTCTTCTTCTCCTGGTCATTTATCAGTTCGCAGCCTTCCCTCATCCCTCTTCCTCACCATCTATTTTTCTTCTCATCCGCAGTCCCTGCATCCTTTCAGTCTTTAAGCAGCATGTATAGCTTATAAGCCACAATAACACCAAGGCTTTACCTGCACATGGACTGAAGCAAACTGTGACAAGTTATCTTTTGTTCAAATGCAGTGTTGTCTTGAACCATGCATGCTGGGAGGGCTGCTTGGATCCCACTCTGCAATACAAGAGCCTAGTGAGGTAGAGCAGACAGAGAGAAAGATACTCCAAATAAATACAGATTAAGATCATCAGCCTTGAGTGAAGGTGACACAGTGGGTTCTGAGCCAAGCCAAAACATTCTGTAAACAGGTTAAATAATTAAGCAATTATTTTGACTGTTTTTTGTTACCTCTAGCCAGAGGATGTCTTTGATGGATGTCAGTATATTTTTACTCACTGTAAATGGCATTATGAGGTGGCTGTTCTGTTATATCCTTAAGGTTAACAGATTTTATTTTTTTTACCTAGCTGTATGGGAGAATCACTGCATATGCTCTTCATGAAGCAGCAAGTTAGATTACCTGAAGATAACAGGATTCATAAAATGTTTTAAAATCTTAACGTAAAGCAGGAGGAAGAAGTAGGGGTGGTGGGGAAAAAAAAGCACCTCCTTCGTCTCTTCACAAGTCACATCAACTATATCACTGCTAAGGAAAATTTTGGCTGTGTCTAGTAAGGAACCTGAGATTGTTTCAAGTAAAGTCCACATATGGGTCTGCATATAATGCAAGCAGTACTACTGAGATGATGAATACAATAAAAGTGTAAGCTGTGATTAAACTTAGTGAGTTTATTTGTAAGCAGCAGTGGATGGCAACACTGTAAAGTCAGTTCTACTTCTAAGCGGCCGTTGCTGAAACACACTACAAATCAATGTGCTTTTTTCTTTAGTAATCATACTCACTTTGTGGTGCCAGCATAGTCAGGATCTATAAACTCTTAATTTCCTCCAGCCATCCGTGTCATCAGAAGACCATTTTTTGAAAGTATGTATAAAATGCCAGAAGGGTGAGCACAGATACAAAGCTAAAACATAGTTAATAAAGCTTTAGAGGCATCCAGAGAGTAGTTTCACTGATTTAATGCTTCCGCATACAAAGACAAAGCAGTCAGTGTGAAAGAATGCAAGATAAGATGACTACTTGGCAACTAATGTAGAGCAAGACTTCTAATGGCATTTTCACTAGATTTCAGAGACACTATTGTGACTTTTAGGCCTCATTATATGCAGCCTGTAGCCTGTTATTACCAAAGTAGGCTTTGAGAACAGGAAGGGTAAGAGGAAAGTACATTTACTGCAAGGTGTGCAAATAGCCACCTACACAGGTTGGCTTTTTTTTCTTCCTTCAGGTTACCTCATGGTCATGACACACTTCACAGATATATGTAAAAGAATGACCAAGACTTGGACCTCTTGCTCTGCAATGCTACTACCTATTGAAATTAAGGCTAGAAGTAGCCAAAAAGTTTAAAATATTAAACTATTCCATGGATATAGCACATGCTCTAGATGAAGGAGGATTTAGGAGCCCATTTCCCTTATATATCAATGGAAGATAAACGCTAAATACTATTGTGGACCTGGGCTGAAACTTTTGCATACCCAGAATATCACAGCATTTAATCCCTCGAATCTAGAACATCCACTAAGAAACTGCAGAAAAACCTGAGGGTGCTTATTTTACTGTAGGAGATAGATGCTTTTCCTCTGTGCATCAAAAACTCTCTGGAAGTTATGCTGGGACACAGATCAGCAGCTCTGATTTAGCTGCTAATCAGCAGAACGAATAACAGCATGACAGAAGAAAGTCAGGCATACAATTCCTCAGACAACAGAAGCCCATAAGCAAAAAATGGCCAAAGCTTTCTCGTGGTAGCAGACCAGATTAATCTGTGTCTTACTGCATCCTTCCTCTTTCCTGCCCTGAGTTTGTCAGCACATCGTACAACTGCCATCTCTGTTACCACAACTGGTCGAAATAAAAAAAGAAAATTCAAAAAAACCCTCATCTTTCCACTCATTTCTGCTCCCTGAGAGTAATGAGTTTTTCCTGCTAATTACACAGTACTTTCTAAAATACCAGATCCTCCACGCCCTTTCAGTTTCTCCAGACAGTGCAGGGTAGTTATACTGGTGCTTGAAAGATATGAAAGAATGCCACACACTTCCTAAAACATGGAAGTAATTCAGGGACTGGAAGTTAGAACTCTGTATATGAAATAATACTGCACAGCAAAATCTGTTCCACTAAACTCACAAGTTGTAGATCCATGAGTTAAACAAAAATCTATTTTCTAACTTCTTGTAAATGTGACTGGGGAGGAATAGTAGATATCCCATACACCAGTGCTCTCTCATTTTATACTGAAAACAAGATTATATTAAATGATTCTGAAAACATCACAACAAAAAACTGAATTGTCTGACCCATCCTTTCGGTTGAGGAAAGCGGAGAAAACAATCTGAAAAAAGTACAAAACACCAGTAAGCAAGCGATTGGAGAGAGACAGAGATCCTCGCCAGCCTCGCCAGCGCCTGCCTGCGCTTACTCGGTCCAGCAGCACCATCCACTGCCCGCCGGACACAGGGACACTCCTGTCCCCTTCGGGAAGCAGGAATGGAACTCACTCGCTGCACCGACACACAGAGGAACTCGCTATTTAACTACTGACTCTAAAAGACTGGAAACAAGCCTTTCCGATTAGCTCTTTTTGCTGAGTATAGGAGGAAATCTTTCTTGAAATCACAACTTGAAAAACCTTTTGTGGTTTACTCACTTTTTTGAAGGAGGTAAGCGCATGGCCAGGCAGGTAGGCAATTCTTGCTGTCGAGACAGGGAGGAGGCCATGGGTGCCCTCCTTCAGGGGCCAGGGACAGAGACCCACCAGTGCTGCACCCAGCCAGACGTGAACGACAACCATTAACGCTTGGGATTCAACTCGGGCCTCGCGGCTTGTTCCAGGGGAACTGCTTCTTTGACAATAATTAGTGAATTGAAAACCGTGCAGAGAGAACAGGTCCATCAGCACAGCGATCTCTGTGCAGTGCCACCAGACACGTCCCCGAGCGCAGGAAGCACGCGCAGCTGCTCCAGCAGGCACCAGCTCAGTCCTCGCAATCTTCCAAGGCACTGTCCACGCAAAGGTGGCCCACAGGTTACTGTCCACCCGTTGTGACCGGAAGGCGCACAGCCCCCCTAACGACAACGAGATCACTAGCCCAGAGACCCCTCCATGAGGTTTCAGTGTTTCTGTAGATGCTTTTTGGAACTGGGACAAAAGTAACCGTACGATTAAAACCTTTACTGAGTCAAAGAAATGAAGCCTTCCATTTACAAGTCAGAAATGCAGTGTCAGTAGTAATGAAGTACAGACACTCGACAGGTAAGTTATCTACAAAGCGCTTTTTAGTCACATTCCACGTACCTATTCCAGGCTCTGGATTCTTCTCAACATTTTTAACATAGTCTTTTTGAAGAGTGGGTTGGTTTCCTTTTTTCATTTAAAACTTGCAAGACACAGAAAGCATTAATTTCAGAGGAGAAAGTCACTATTTCTGATGAAAGCAATCCAGGGCAGCTGCATGTTCTGCACCAGCCACCTCACCTCTCCTCGAAAGCCAAACAGAGGAAGATAAGAGCCTGCCTGTCCTAGGTGTTGGAGCGGGGGTTTTCAATGAAGAGTAATTCATTTCTTTAAAGAATAGAAAAATGTATGGCTATGGTCACAGTGATGAAATGGAAGAAAAGAAACTAACTGCAGTCTGAAAAGATTATATTTCTGAGGCCCTTCACTATGCTTCCGACAAGACAAAATCATCCTCAGTGTCCACACCTCTATTAATAACTTCAGCAGAGAAACCAGCATCTGAATTAGTTAAGGACTGATCTAACCTCATTTCTCCATAGTCAGTCACTCTCCAACAAGCTTGAAATGAAGAGGCAGTAAAAAAGTTTGTACCCTGTCACTGGTCCAGCAGCCCCACTTCTCACCAGCCCATTCGTCTTTGGAGGGTCAGGGGAAGAATACATCAGCTTTGAATGCTATCAAGTTGATTTCTAAAGGATGCCAAAAATACCTATACAGAACACAAAAGCTTATCATCCACACTTCTCTGTAATGACTCACCAATGCACTGGACATATTTTGCTCATCTATGAATTTTAGATGTACACAAAATCAAAAAGGAGAAAAGTTATTGTTGCTTAGGCTTTTCAAGCATAGTATTGCCTTATTCATAAAATACTGCTTTCAAAACAGATTTCAGCAAATAAATTCCCACAGGGATTCCAGCTGTCAGAGTTGAAATGGGATAAAGAAACAATACGAACAGCAACAGATTGGGTGATCTGGTGATACATGTCCACAAAATCCTGTTTAATTCCTAAAATTAAGTTTGTGCTTCAGCACAAGTCTTCTATTTTAGATTTAAAGGCCTCAACCAGGATATTTTCTCTAAATGGCTAGATTACATAACAAGAAAACAAGCAGCTCAATTTAGTTTAACGAGCATTTATCTTCAATCCAAACAAAACAAAATTATATTTTATATGCATCAACAAAAAATTGAGGAAAAAAGCAAACAAGCTAGTAAATTCCTTTTGTCTAAACAAATAAAGAGCATATTTCTAGTAGCAAAACAGTACAGATAAAACTGTTCAATTACTTCAAAAGAGAATTTCAAATGCTTCTGCACCATTTGTATCTCAAAGCTTTCTGCAGATGCGTATTATACAGACCCCTAAACACAACTCCTGTTCAGAGTTACTATTTATAAATTCTGGCAGCTATTTAGATCATTCAGTTTAAGCCATTAGCATCAGGTTTGTGAGAATGGTCAGCCTTTGTTGGAATAGCTTCACATGCAAGCCAATCATCACAGATTCTTCTGCCTCTGGTGAGGGAAACACAGCAGGAGCCTTCTTTACACAGCACACACTGAAGGACACACATGTCAACTGAAAATATGCAACAAAAACTAGTCATGAAGATCAGATGTTATTTTCCTAGGAATTGTAAGGAAACTGAAAGCAGCTCAAAAATTAAATATAGCGTCTAACCTCCAGCACAGTAGACAGCAGCAAATGTGGCACCTTATCAAAGACTGTAGAGGGATCTACTGGGCTGCAGCTACAGAGCAGTTCCGACATCCACACTGAACAAAGGGGTAAAAAAACATAATAATGCATATCCAGGAGTGAGGATGATAAAAGTGATGCACTGCAGAAGAGCCAGCACAGCTTTTGAGGGAAAAAAAGTCTTGCTCCCTACATCTGCTCAAATTTTCTGAGAAGTCAGTAGGCATACAAACAAGGAAGACAACTTTCTCTAGGTAGATCTGATCCCACACAGCCATTTTCACAACGATTTTCATAGCTGCTTACCAGCAATTATTTTGTGCGTGATTTTACCTCATCAAATATTAACTCATGGGAGGGACACCCCAAAAACCAAAAAAAAACACAAAAAAATTTTTATCATTACACAGCATTTCTAGGCACTGGTCATGCTAAGCTTGCAGTGTGTGCAGCTGGCCATGATATTCAAGGATGACTAAATGCAAATTAACTGTCCTTGCTAACACATTTCGTAAAGGCCTGACAAAAAGCAGAACTGACAAATGCTGAAAATTAACCCCAAAGAGAAGAAAACAAAATCTGAATGCATAATATAGTTTTTTCTTCTGCCAAACATCTAAAGATCTAAATAAAAATATTACTGCTTGAATATTACTGTTATATCATGTTACTTGGAAAACATTTGATCATATTGCAAAACATTGTACTGTACCACTGACAAGCTGGTAAACACAATACAGACAGCTTAGATATATCTAGACTGACCGTAAGTCTTTACGCATAAAGTCTTAAATGTATTTTATGTATATTTGAGTTTTAGAGTAGCTTCTCTACATCTGGATTCTGCCTCACAGTCAAATAAAAGTGGAAGAGGAAATGTTACGATTAAGGCACTGTCATGAGACTCATGCAATATGATTTCAAGCACCACCTTTGTCTTCACATTCAACCTAAACTTCTAATTTTGGGTCTGTACCTGCAGAAAGCATTTTGAGAATCCCTTTGCTAATATTGTGAGGCTCTCCCAATGCCAGGTGCAGTTTGTGACAGCAGACACCAATCATGAGCAACCCAGCTTGGGTCCCATCTCCCTTTTTGCAAAATTTCTTCTCACCCTGCACACGTTTCTGCCCCTTCCCTCCACCAGCACACACCAGATGCTCCAGTGAGTTACTGAGGGCATCAGGCTGTAGCTGCGTGGTTGGATTCTGCCAGCCCAGGGCCCTGGATCAGTTCACCCAAAGGGTCAGAAGAGCTTCAGTGCCAGGAGGTATGAGAGATGGGAACATGTAGCCTGAAGAAGAGGGCATGGTGGAGATGCAAACTACACCCACAGCCGTCCCTGCATAAAGCAATGACATGGAGAATTCCGTAAACTGTCCAGGAAGACCAGAGAAAAACATTTAACTGTCTCATTAAAAAAAATGTTTTAAAAAGATCAATTGTGCTGGTTTTAAGTCTGTAAGTCTTAAATTTGGACAAAAAGAAGCAGGGAAGAGAAAAAGTGAGAGCGCATGAGCAGGAAAGAGTGAGCGCATGTGTGTGAAAATGGAAAACGAAGGTTTTAGAGTGGATTAAGCTTTAGTTAATATACTTAATTCTCAAAAGAGCTTTCATATTTTATATTGGAAACCAAGTACTTATTAGCAAGAGATCATGACAGTAATAATTCAGAAATACAATATTATCAAATCGAAACTTTACATTTATTCAATATGAAAGTTTGAAAGTTCTCAATAATCTGTGAAGAATCAATTTCAACAGGACTATTACAATGCGCAGTTTCTACAGCTGATGTATGTGACTAACTGATAAGCAAAGTTTAGAACCATGGTGTTTAGACCTTATAAAGCATGAAACAGAAGTCTCTTCATTCTTCTTCACACGTCAATTTAATTTTCAGAGCCAGTCATCAATGATGAACTAAAGCAGTGAATTTAAGGCAGCCTATATAACAGACTGGTGCTTCTCTCGCACTGTGCTTTGTTCCCTGCTAACCTGATGAGAGAGCGGTGCTGCAACCATCCTCTTTTCACTCAAGATCCCTGAAGTACGGATCACTGTCTTGCCATCTCTTCTTCAGCTGCTTCCACCCCAGAAATCTTCAACTGGTCCTACAAGTGCAGCATATCTGCTCTACTTTGGCACTGTGCAAACAGCTCTCCTTCCTTCCCCCAGCTTTGGAGGAGAAGAAAAAGACAAAGCAGCACAAAATGAGAATGCAATGCCCAGCAAGCACCAACAATATTCCCGCAATACTGAACAGCGGCATCATCACAGCACCCATATACTAGACTAGACATCAAGATGTGCAGCTGAAAAACATCATATAAACTTAGAAGCCTACATAACAGTAGGAAAAGTATACCAATGGTTTGAAGTAGTGGAATCATATTTAAAAAAAAAAAACAAAACAGATCTTTGCCCATTAAAAACCACATACAACTGTGCTGAGAGGGAAAAATTTTATTGGTCCTTTAGATCTGCAATTTCCAATTGCTTGTATTATGTTCAGCAAATTCATTCAAATACTACATACAAAGGATATATTTTCTTCATTTGCAATATCAGAGCTAACTTAACATTCAGTGGAAATGTAAGGAATAAAAGCAAAAAAAGAATCTGCAAATTATTAGTGAAATACATGATTATTTTTTTTTCCTATTTCAGCAAAAAACTTGCAAGGAACTGGGTTCTGTGCTCAGCACCCATCTTCCACGCAGACGGCTCTCGCATACTCACAAAAGGCACTTGAAATTCCTGGAAGTTGGGATGTCAGGAAGAGGAGGGACCAGCTATCGCTTGGATAACAATATGCTCATTTTTAGTAAGTGCAATACTAGTATAAATTCAAACAGCCACAAAGCATTAAGATACAAAAACTTAGCTAGACATGCTAACTAAAGGGCTGCAAAGCTGGAGTACAACAAATCCTTCGTGTCACTGTCACCATTACTCATCTTCTCCACCACAGAGGAGCAGAAGTGCTTTCCTGTAGTCCCCAGATGTATCTTTCTGTTAATGTAACAGACCAGTCACATGAGTCACAGCCACAGAAATATGCAGAAAAGCAGCAGCCAAGGAGGATTCCAACAGATTATACATTTGTCCCACCCACAGGAAATCCACTTGGATGACTCTCCACTCAGCAATGACGCAAGGAAATTCTCTGTCTCTTATGTTAGAGCTGTATTTACACAGACAGACTTTCAGAAACACAAAAAGCCTCTGAAAGCTTTAGTAGAACTGAGCTACCCATTACATATAAGAATGCATTCATCTGCAAGTGAGACAATCCAAAGGAGAAGCGCAAAGCAGCACCAAAAGCAATCACCTTTTAAATGTGCAAAGCGCACCTGTCATCACATAGAAAGGCCCCAGCCCCTCTCTCTGTAATTAACGGGAAGCTCTGCTACTAATTGCGCAGGACAGCTGTGTGGGCCTGGCTGACAGTGTCAAAAGCAACTCCACCCAGCCCAACTAAATGAGCATAATGTTAGGAATGATAACAGAAAATCCTAAAAAGCAGCATTAAAATATTAAAAATAAAATACCCCCAAAATATTCCTAGGAAAAAGAAAGCATTTTGGCTTCAACTTTGCACCAACAGCTGGCTCTGGATTTCTTGCTGGCTCTTTCCATTCCTGCTCCTTCCCATCCACTCAAAGGAGATGATGACTCAGACTGATTCCACAGTGAAATGCTTTCCACTTTGAAACGGTGCAAAAGGTTCCACACCACAATCCAAGATTTAAACTTCAACCTTGTGGTAGTTTGGACTCCCAACCCCAATATTATTTTCTCAAGAGCCAGCACCCTCTCTGAAGCACTGAAAATCAGTAGGAAGCCAGACAAGAAAAAGGAAATGATGCAGTAGCTAAAAATGGTGTATGAGTAATTGCAATTTCAGAAAACCACATCTGCTCTGGTAGTGAACACTGGAAAGAAACCTTTAGCTTTTCATAGGAAGTGTTCCCCCACTTCAGTGACACTGTGTGGTACTTCACAAAACTGAAGACCAACCACCACCACTCTCAGAGCGCACTGTGTTATCCAGCTCTACTCACATCCACCCTCTTCCATAAAAATAAACAGTAGAAACAATGACATCTCAATCACCCCTGTTTTCCCTGACAACAGAACAATGATTTTACCTGAATCACTTGATGCAATGATTTTGCAAAATTCTTTCGGAATTCTTGTCTAATATCCAACAGATCAATTTCACTTCTTGAAACCATGACTCTGATCAGGGTATCATCATCCGTGCCAGCCCCCTAAAGAGAAAAGTTTAAATAATATTAAAATATGAGTTTATTCTGGACAGATGCTGTAGCAAAACAACAAATACAAACAACCAGAGTACAACATGAAAGCACCAAGTGCAACAAGTGGTGACTCAAAACACTTCTGCACTACATTTCTACTCCAAAACAGAGAATATTTGAGACTGTATCACAAGATATTCACACTGCAGTGTGGAGAACAGAGGACTGACCATGCAAGGTGCTCTAATCCCTGGACTTCTATGAAGCACCGTATGGTCAGACCTCTTATTTCATATTTCTTCTCACAGGCTTCAACTGTGAATGCCCATATAAATTTAAAAGAACCAGTTCAAAGACTACACAGTAGTGTATCTGATCACCATGATCAGAATCACGTGCAAATCACCCTTTCAATGTAGTTTGAGACTGCAGAATTGCAGTCAGTTCTGGAACCG
>Ga0181612_152862_pt1 | contig 10214 bp, 5 predicted proteins | sample HoacroProtozoa21_FD_119630 | JGI IMG/M metagenome (GOLD analysis project Ga0181612, IMG submission 119630) | Hoatzin crop microbial communities from Cojedes, Venezuel. Combined Assembly of Gp0051906, Gp0051904, Gp0051908 | reverse complement strand
GTGTTCAGTCTCTCTGCTCATCAGAAACCTTTGAGAGCCCTTTTTTCTCACTCTTTCATTCTCCATCCATTAATCTGTGTCTTTCCCTCCTCAAAGCTGATAAAGAGCTATACAGACTAAGGCCAGTTAATGCATGCAGTGGGTCATATTCTGCCCTCAGATACAAAGTCAGGGCTCAGTTCCTATTGAATCTACAAGGATTGCAACCAATGGAAGTTTTGGTTCTGTATTTGAGGGTGAAATTTGGTCTAGCTCGTTTAAGGAGATCATGTAATTCATTGATGGCTGCACGGTTTGTGCTATGGAAAAGAATGCTAAGGCTCGTTATAAATACTCAGCACAATGTGCCTGCCACTGTGGAAGGTGTAGGCAGAATATACAGCACGCTAACAATTGGTTTAAAGACCAAGGTTGCAACTTTTATTGAAACAGAATAGCTTAAACTGCAATGTTACTTGATAGATAAACATCTCTGCAGACCTAAGTAACCATAAAACCCGAGGGCTCCAATCACGTGCTTCAGATCCCGTGAAGATGTTATATCCAAGCTGTACTAATACCAGGGAGGAAGGTAATTTCTCAAGGGTGTCAGTGTATCTTTGCTTCTACTCTGTTCATTTCTTGGGGAATGCTGTGAAGTTTTGTGCTTTGTTAAAGTCAGATGCTGGAATAAAGAGATCAAAAGAGTAATTTTCCTTTTACTTTTTTTTTTAAAAAAGGGGGAAAAAAGAAAAATCTGCTTCTATGTTTTTTGGGAAAATATGTTTTACATATAAACATGCAGTAATAGAAAGATTGAATTGAGAAACCAAATCGAGGATCCCAGAGTGTCTTATTTTTATTTCAACTTTGAATAAATATTCTCAGGAACTTTTGCAGTCATTGTTTCAGGGATGGCAATACTGATGTAAGAGAGTGAAAGACTTTATTAGACATATGATCCAAAGACAGGCAATTGAAAAGTTCCTAGGGACCTCACTGTGTATTAGTCTGATTAGAGTTTCTCTACTTCCCAAACAATCTTTTACATGGATTTGGGAACAGGTTGTACGATGTTATATGGCAATAGCGTATGGTAGCAATTTCTGCCTCATAGCTTTCATGCCAGAAGAATATCAACTAAATATAAACCATGCCTTGTAATAAAATCCTATTTAATGAAACACAGCGGTTATACTGTTTTGGGGGTATATAACCAGATTAATTCCCTGTGTACTTTGCTAGATTTTCCTGCGTTTTTTGACATCTGTGGTGGAATTCAGCCCCAGATTAAGACACTTAAGGTCAGGTGTTTGAGTGTGAAATATTCTTCAAGAAGGGTAAAAGGGAAGATCTAAGGAAGTACAGGCTACTCATCTTCACTTCAGCCCCTGGAAAGGTGATGGAACAACTAATCCTGGAAAGTGTTTCCAAACACATGAAGGACAAGAAGATTTGGAATAGTCAGCATGGATTTCCAAAGGGGAAACTGTAATTAACCAACATTTTACAATGAGGTGATTAACTTTCTAGACAACAGGAGAGCTGTGGGGTGTTGTTTACCTCGATTTTGGTAAAGCCTTTGACCCTGTCTCCAACAACATCCATACAGATGAGCTGACAAAACAGATTAGCTAGGTGGACAGTGATGTGGATTGAAAACTGACTTAACAGCTGGATCCAGGAGGTTATGATAAGTGGCATGAAGCCCAGTTGGAGACAGGTAATTAACAGTGTTCCCCAGGGAGGATATTAGGGCCAATACCATTTAATATCTTCATTAATGACCTGGACAATGGGACAGAGTGAACCCTCAGCAAGTTCACCATTGACACAAAACTGTGAGAAGTGTTGCGCTGCTGCTTAGAGGGATCTCCACAGGCTGAAGAAATGGGCTGAGGGAAATCTCATGAAGTCCAGCAAGAGGAAATGCAAAGTCCTGCACCTGGACAATAATAACCCGAGCACTTGTGCAAGGTCAGTTGCAAAGCAGCACTGCAAAAAAGGAACTACAAGTCCCGGCTGACAACAAGCTGACCGTAAGTCAGCAATGTACCCTTGCAGCGAAGATCAAAAATGTACTAGGCTGCATTTTGAAGAGCATTGCCAGGAGGTCGAGGGACATGGACCTTCCCCTCTACTCAGCACTGGTGAGACACATCTCTAGTGCTGTGTTCAGTTCTGGATTCTTCAGTAGACGAGGGATATGGACTTGCTGGAGTAAGTTCAGTGAAGGGCCACAAAGATGATTAAGGTACAAGAGCCTGTTTGACATGAGAAGAATTTGAGAGAACTGGGACTATTCAGACTGGGGAAGAGATGGTTCAGGGAGATCTTATTCATGCATACAGACACCTGAAGGGAGGAAATGAAGAATAGGCAGCTAGACTCTTAACAGTAGAGCCCACTGACAGGACAAGAAGCAAGGGCCACAACTGAAAATACAGAAAATTCCACTTAAATGTAAAAAAAGCTTTCTACTGTGAGAGTGGTCAGACATTAGAATATGCTGCCCGGATGCATTGTGGAATCTCCATCTGTGGAGATATTAAAAAATTAATCTGAACATGATTCTCAGCAACCTGCTCTAGATTCTGCACAATCTCCTCTAGATGACCCTGCTTGAGCAGGAGGGTAGGTGCTCTCAAGTGGCACCTTCCAACCTCAACAATTCTGAAATTATGTGATATTCTTTAATGTTCGAGGTATTTAGGTCACAGTAAAGAAGACAATGACATACGAGAAGCTTAATTGCTGTCTGAACTCAATCAAACTTGATTAGGTTACCCACATGTAGCTATCTGGTGCCATTTTACATGTCCTAGGATATCTATGACATGCAGGTCTGACAGATATGGCAAAGGACATATGAGAAATTTACACTATTCTGGAGTCCTATCTGGAGTCCTGTCATGTTACTTTAAGGCATCTTTGGCAATAAAATTGACCATTCTGCCTGCATTGACTACATCTCTGTTGACTGTAATATGACCTTGAATACCTAATTCAGTACAGAACTCTAAATTTAGGTGTTACAGATCGTGATGGGTCAGACAACACCTGTTGTGAAAGCAAGTTGGTCAATACCAGAATTTGTGTACCTTAGACACTATAACTCTCTGTTTAAATTGGAATGGGGTATAAAGGATTGTTTCCATTCAGCTCTAGGTCTTCCAGATGAATAATTAAGCGTATGTAACAATCTATCCTTCTTACTTACCAGGACATATATTAGAAGGTTCCTTCCTCAGCTTAAGTAAGCCAAAATTATATGGGGGAAACTGGCATAAGTTTTTTGAGGACAAAATGGAAATTCTTAAAATTAGCCGATGTTGATCATTGATGTTGTTGAATTTCAATTTATATTTCCCTAAACCTACTTAATATGGTAAATATATTAACGAGAATTTGATCCTGGCCTTTGTGTGTTGTGAGTCTAGTGATTAGTGTTGCTATAGATGTCTTTCATCATAGTTTCTTGAGTAGTTATAACATCTCAGAATTTTCTTGCAAGGGTGCATCCTTCTCTATCTTGGGCAAGTTAGATTCTGATTTTCAAAATATAGAATCAGATACTATATTTCAAAACCATATTAACATGAATAGTCAGTAACATTTGATGGTTAGAAAAATGTCTGCTGTACAATCCAAAGTGTTAGTTGTACAAGACAAACCATAAGAAATATTTGTCACTGTTTTTTTAAAAAAATGTTTGTTGCTCGCGTAGTTCAAAGCACTTCATTGTCAGTGCTTTAGGCATAAAAGTGTTAAAACCAATATTGAGAAATAGTTTCACGGCAGTAGTTGTTTTCACACTGGAAAGAACAGCTCACCAAAACCTTGGGGAAAATAAAATCTAACTCTATTAATTCTAATAAGCTAACATGATGATTAGAAATAGTTGATTAAATAAAGTTGATCGCACTGCGAGGGAAACCTTAACCTGACAATGCTGCTGAATTCAGATCTTATGAGCTTAGTGAGTTAGCAGTTAGTTTACTTCTGCTAAACTCCCACTCCTTTGGTGAGGTCATATTTCTATTAATCGCAGACCACATCTTACCAGTGATCTTGCAAACATTTAATTATGCTGATTTCTCCATTTAAAAACGTCTGCTCGGTGAGAATTCTGTCTGCATTCATGTGACTGTGTCAGATACGTCAGTAGGCTGTTCAATGGTAGGTATCTTTAAAAAGAGTCAGCTTTGAAAAAAACATGAATCAACATCTAGCTTCAAACAGAATTAGGCTGGAGTTAAACTGATATCAAAGAAGTTAGGAAGCTTGACTTGTCTTGGTATGAAAGATAATCATAGAGTTGTTTCAGCAAGAAAGTTTACAGCTAGCATTTTGAAAATCAATGCACTTATTAATCTGTATATGGATTTTTTTATATTTACTTAATAATATCTAATTGCTTTTATTTGCTGTGAATTTCTTTAAAATATAATTTTTACCTTTGTGCTTCTTAAGTGTCTTAAATTATGTTTCTAGTACTGTATACTTGACCATACAGAGACATTGATTTAATCTCTAAGAGCCAAAGCTTGTTTCTAGATTTTTCTTCATCAGTAAATGTGCCATTTCCTCAGAATTAAATTTGACATAAATAGGGTTTTTAGCCAAGAAATAATTATTATTTACAATGCTGGAAAATAAAATGATATAGGTAGGATGTTATGCTGAATTTAAATGAGTATTTTGGATACAGGTGCAAGTCCCTGTCTAGCTCCCATTCTTTGCATCTGTGAATATTCATTTGTAGAATTAAGGATCCAGACAGAATTCAAGCTGGAATGATACAATATAGGAAAGTCCCGATCAGATGTCATATATTTTCAAGCAGCTTTAAAATTGTAGCAAGTCCATAAATTCTACAGGATTTCTTGTCGCACAACCTCTGAAAGTCACCCAGAGATACTAAGTCAGGGAAATATATGCCCAGAGTAACTTTTACACATGTTTAAGAGTTTGCTCTAATAAAGAGAAGTATCTGGCTTTGTAGAGAAAAGAAGAAAAAAAAAAGGACCCAAGAGTTTCTAAACAAGACAGCTGTTGGCACACATTTTGAAAGTTTGAAAAAGAGGACATGGACTGGTTCACTGGGAATGTGCAGGTCATATTTTTACAAAAATAACACTGCACAAATCATTACCCTGTCATGTTTAATTCATGAGAAACACCACACGGACAATATGCTTTGTTACATTATAATGAAATACTTCTATCTGTGAGACTTAAAATATGTGTATTTGCTAATGGTCAGAACAGAACATATTGTCTGGAACATTCTTTGTCTAGAGGTCTTATCCAGCAAGAACTCGCAGCACCCACTGAGATCAAAGAGTTCCAAATTTGCTTAATTCCTTTCAAGCTGTTCCTCTAAGTTCAACACATTAAGCTGACCTTTAGTACACTAAATGATGACTTCCTTGTTTGTTTGGTTTTTTAAGGAAGTTGTTTCTTCGTGCTTTTCCCGGAACAAGACTTTGGGGACCCTGGTTAATTTTCTTTAAGGAATGTCAGTAACTAGTTTTTTTAGATTTATTTGGTATTACCCAAGCATATTTTGGTACAATGTAAAATACAAAATAAATTGCAAGGATGTAAAACTTAATGCCATCTGGGTTTTTGTAGCACTCAATGGAGCTTACAAAATAATTATTTGGTCTCATATGACTGCAACATTTTAAGTAGTAATGTTGCAGATGAGTTTTTTTCTAAACTCATTCAGAAGCAGAATTTTTCTTTTAGAAATATAACCCTGTCATCTTTTTAAATGATAAAAATCTACATTTTGAATTAAAGAAAAAAAGCCTTCAGAATGGTGTAAGGGGAAAGCGGATCTCTCTGTTTTAAAAGATGAAACATTTCATCAGGAAACAGGTCAAATCTAGAGTTCATCAGATTCATAACAAAATTTTAGGTTCTCTTTTATGAGAGTCTTCTGAGTAGCGGAGTTGCTTTATATCACAGAATCACAGAATCACAGAATGGTATGGGTTGGAAGGGACCTCTGTGGGTCATCTAGTCCACCCCCCCTGCCGAAGCAGGGTCATCTACAGCAGGCTGCACAGAACTGCGTCCAGGCGGGTCTTGAATATCTCCAGAGAAGGAGACTCCACAACCTCCCTGGGCAGCCTGTTCCAGTGCTCCGTCACCCTCAGACGGAAGAAGTTCTTCCTCATGTTCAGACGGAACTTCCTGTGCTTCAGTTTGTGCCCATTGCCCCTTGTCCTGTCACTGGGCACCCCTGAATAAAAGCACCACCAAGCTGCAGTGATAGGTGGAATTTCGCTTATATTAAAAAACATAATATACTCAATCTGATTCTACATTGTAATTCTATTTTGGACTTCAGCAAGGATTCTTCTCTTACAATGCAAAACAGAAAATGCATTTTCAATAACCAAAGAAATAAAGGAAACAGATAAATGAAATTAATTTAGTGAATAAATTGATTCAATGACAGCAAAGTACATTAAAATCACATCACAGGGATGTTTTTCTCACATAGAAAGTTGTTCAGAAGTTTGTCATTGTTTACTTACAGAAATACTGATGTTCATACGTAATCTTATACCATACACAAAAAACCCTGCCCTGCCTGATCTTTACACATCTTTCTTTACTCACATTCTAAATCATGAACTGAAATACCAATTTGTAAGTTGTGACCTATCTCCACGCTTACAAACTTCTGCCATCTTAGTCACCTCTGCAGATTATAAGAACTTATTCATGGTGCAGAAACAATTCACTACAGCATTCAGCGTTCTCAGCTCTGTGCCTCCCAAACAATGGATCGAGAAAAAAAACATTGTGCTAGCAATGGCTGAATTGATGAGGTGAAAATAGTCTTGCTAGAGGAGAAAAACATAATATTATGTGTCAGTGCATAGTAAAGTGAAACATTCTTGAGAATATATACTAAGAATTTAAACCATGTTACAAAGCCACAGATAACAGGTTAAGTGGACAAATGAAATATCTTCTACTAAGATTGACTTCTTGCCTGAAAAACACGAACTCTGCTAGTACCCCAGGTCTTGACTCCTGTCAACCAAGAACCCTTTAAAATACTTAGCTATAGTTACCCTGAAATAGTCCAGATCTGACTTTGCTCATATTAGAAATTAAAGAAAGCAAACTCTGTTGTGACTCCTATTCAAAAAAAAATGAGGGAAAAAAATAAAGATGAAAAGAAAGGGAGGAAGGGAGAAAGAGAAACAGTGGAATCCATAACAAAGTTTGTAGAATATCTGGTTTTCTGCATTTAGAAAAGGTAAACACTAGCCTAGAAAACAGCTCATCTAACTTCTATCAACAGGCCTGTACTCGGCACTTGTGAAGCTGCACCTCGAATATTGTGTTCAATTTGGGGCTGCAAGAAACACATTGAGGTGTTGGACATGTCCAAAGAAGAGCAATGAAGCCAGTGAAGCGTCTCAAGAACAAGTCTTATGAGGAGCGGCTGAGGGAACTGAGGTTGTTCAGTCTGGAGGCTCACAGGAGACCTTACCGCTCTCCACAACTACCTGAAACGAGTTTTAGTGACGTGAGCGTCAGTCTCCTTCTCCCAAGTGACAAGTGATAGGACAAGAGGAAATGGCCTCACGTTGCACCTTGGGGAGGCTTAGACTGGATACTGGGAAAAATTTATTCCCTGAAAATGTTATCAACAATTGCATCAGGCTGCCCAGGGAAGTGGTTGAGTCACCATCCCCAGACATATTTAAAAGATGTGTAGATGTGGCACATAAGGACATGGTTTAGTGGTGGATTTTGCAGTGCTAGGTTTACAGTTGAACTTGGTGATCTTAAAGGTCTTTTCCAATCTAAATGATCCTAGAATTCTATGGATTGTTTACTTCCAAAGACTGGTTTAAGAACAACGACAACGACTATTTTTATGCAAAAACATTTACAGAATGATTTTTGCCTTGGTCTTTTTCTCAAAAGAACAAAACATGAAAAAACAAACCCCTTATACTAGGCTATTTTCCATAGGCAGTTTGTTAACGTCTTCTTTTGCTGTCCGTTGCATTACTTGAACAACACTGGTGCTGTGCAGCTATCACTTTTTAGGATAGGCTAAACCTATGAGCATGTGAGTCACACACCAAAATGTTCATAAAGCCATTGCACCATATACCACACACTCATCAGACGACTCCCAGGACAAAGGTCTCCAAAACCAGCTTTCAAGCACAGGGTCCCAGCAGTCTTACAGAAAAGCACCACTCCTAAGGAGAACAGGTAGACGGGATGATGAGCAGCTGAATTCTGGCACCACAGTTACTGTCAGTCAGCATCTTTTAGTGGCTTGCTTCCCCCCAGAGCAAGTTATTTGGACAACATAGCAATGAGAATGATCCTATAGCTCCACTGCCATGAGCAAGACATAGGCTTACTAACACTGCTTATATCTAAAGAGACAGCTCTGTTTCAGAATTTCACCTTTTCGGTGAAACTGTGATACATTCAGGTTGGGCCTTGCCTTTAGGATCAGGCACAGCTGAAGCATACTGAGTACTGCAGGTACTAAAATAAAAGCTAGAAATACATTTGCAAGTCTGGAGCTAACAGGTCAAATCTGACTTCAACATTGCAAGGCACCTTTTCTCTATTATATTACGCTGCAATTTCTCCCTTTATGGCTTTTCTTTTCCTTTTCACTTTATAGTTTTGTTTCAATACTACCCAATATACTTGTTGCTAATCAGATTGAGGCATGACTGACTGAGACAGTGAATTTGCAGTACACACAGGACAGTAATCCAGCTGCAACTAGTTTAGCCTGACTGCACTTTATTATAACATTGCTGATGGCAATACAATCGTATTAGAGGAAGAGATGGAGAGCTGAAATGGTTATTTTTCAACAGTAGTTGGCATTATAAAATGATTTGATAATAAAGTACAAAAACTTCCTGAAGCAATAAAAGCACTAGGCATTTCCCATACTAAGATACGGCATAACGGCACACAGTTGTCCACAGTTCCTCTTTTGGAAAAAAGATGATGAGAACTACAAAATGTCTTTGTAACACGTAACACTTTTTATCACACTCAAAAAAAGTAAAATTAGTATTTGGAACTCTGAAGAAGTGTTAAAAGTCAACAAAAGCCTAAAGATGTCTTCCTGGTGGAAGCTTCCTTACTAAGGAAAGTACCACTTGGTACACTTCCAGATACCAGACTAATGTCCTGATGTTGACAAGCCACTTTTGAAACCAAACAAAATAGTAAAATCATCAGCAGGGCCAGACAAAGTGGTTCAAAATGTGTTTTTCTTCACAAATCACATTAAAAACAATAGCTTTATCTGCAATTAGTGAAATGAGTGGCTTACGATGTCCACTTCAAGTAGCATTTCAGGTGCTTTACACAACCTAGACCTCAATCCCCTTCAAATGGAAAGTGAGAAGCAGAAATGTGACATCCCCACATACCTCCTGTATTTGGTTTGGTGAAAGCAAACTGAGAACAACAAAAGATTTCCATCATAATACCAATTACTGTTTTAACAATCTAACAGTCAGAGATTATGCAAAGCATTAGCCAGTAAACATGCAGTCATTTCTCATTTTTAAGGTTAAGAATTTCTCTGTGCTTTGACGTGGTGCAGCTTCGATATCCAGAACTTTCATTCACATTGTTCTGTCCAGGCAACTTGGCACTCAAATGCCTTAGCTGCAAGAATGTTACAATAAAAAGAAATCCCTGTTAAAACTTGTGGTTCATCCTCTTATATCTCTGTTACAGACTGCTAGAACAGACTAAAATGCATTATGTATACTCCATATTAAGAATATTCCACATATTGACTGGTTTTACATCCTTCACAGGAAATGTTTCACTCTTCAAATTTCAGTCCTGTGCTAGCCTCACAAGCACTCATCACTTTGGGCTGATATTGAAGAAAAACTAATAGTGACTTTATTCTTCCAAATACACTGGCCTTAGCAACAAGATGATAATGTCTAACATAACTGTCAATTGCTATTGGAGTGACAGTGGGGTCCCAAGAGCTGAGTGTATTGGAAGCTGAAGTGAGCCTCACTGGGCAGGACTGGCAGAAGCACCCCATTGTAACTGGCCCCGAGGCTCCGTGCATCCTTGGTATACACTAACTTAGGAGAGGTTATTTCAAGGACCCAAAGGGGTATTGATGGGATTTTGGCATAGCTGCTTTGGAGATGGAATAAATTAAAGAGCTGTCCATTTTGCCT
>Ga0181612_138788_pt1 | contig 10214 bp, 10 predicted proteins | sample HoacroProtozoa21_FD_119630 | JGI IMG/M metagenome (GOLD analysis project Ga0181612, IMG submission 119630) | Hoatzin crop microbial communities from Cojedes, Venezuel. Combined Assembly of Gp0051906, Gp0051904, Gp0051908 | reverse complement strand
GAATCCCCATCCCTGGAGGTGTTCAAAAAACCTGTAGATGTGGCACTTCAGGACATGGTTTAGTAGGGATGGTATCATTGGGTTGGTGGTTGGACTCGATGATCTTAGAGGTCTTTTCCGACCTATGATTCTGTGATTCTGAGCTGACTATATACAAGACCTAAAGATAATTCTGCCAATAGCATCTAAATTTCAACTGTTCCTGTGCATCTGTTGCTCCTGGGATGTGCTAGCTTCTCTTCTCTCTCTCCTAGCGTAGTAATATCTGGCACTTTGAGAATCTAAGAAGGGGCAGCGTACAGAAGTGTCCTTATATTCTTGGATTTGGCTTCAGTGGTTGCCTTAGAGCAACCAAGAGCAGAAGTTTTCTTTTTCTCTTACTTTTCTGGTGCTTGTCCTTACTTGGAGAAGGTGGACTGGAATATTGGGAGGCACTGAACTAACTGCTAGGGTTTTTTTTGAATGTTGATAGCCACATGATGCCTATGGGCTCCTTTTTCTTCTCACCACATCTAAATGTATTGCGAAGACCCCCAAGTCCTTGTCTTAACAATCATACGGTCTTAAGCAACAGGAAGAAAAACAGGTGAAGAATGAAATGGGCACACACCTGAATTACAAGAGGTGCATCCAGACTCATTGTGTGGCATTGGCAGAGGCCAGGAGGTGCCTGGTTCCGTGTCCCCTGGTCCTGCGCGCTCTCAGTGGACTTGGATTTTGGTTTGGTTTGTGGTAGCGTTAGTTATATCCCACATATTTTGCAGATACTTGCTGCCAAGGAGCTGAAGCACAGGTGGATAAACAAACTGGTAGATGCTGGAGGAGGGAATGTCTTTTGTGTTTTGGATTTGGGGGTTTTTTCCCCTCCATTTCCAAACTATGTCACATATGAGTCTTTGAATTCAGAAGAGGTAGCAGCCTTTCAGATGAGTTTTGGATGCCACCAAGAAGGAAACACAGGATGGTTTCATGAGGAGCTGGTGGCTGGTCTGTTCAGAAATCATGGCGGTGTTCGCTTGATGCTGTGATATGAAATCCTACGGCATTTCTAAACCTCTCTGCACTTCCTGTTTTTGTGTTGCAGATGTAAAGGCATCATTAATATAAGCATGCAATATGCTGCGTGGGTAATTAAAGCATTCTTGCATAGCTTTCCCTTGCAAAGTAGTACAGAAAGTAACAACCATATGTGACCGCAGTTAGAAAAGGGTTGTGCTTGCTAGAACTCCGCAACCGTGTAGGAGACCCATTGCCATCTTCAGAAGGCACTTGATGGCTTCTGAGTCCCAGTTCCTTTCAGCAAGTCCTGGTTTTCTACGACATTTTCAAAGAAGTCCTGCAGCTCAGCTGCTCAAGTGTTCTTTAACCCTAAAAGTCCACAAAAAAGGACAAAACCCTAACTATAATTTTACAGCAGGTGTTACCACGGCAGTTGTACATGAGTGACCAGCTAAGCATATAAAAAACAGAGCAGTAAGAAGGCTGTACGTGACGGGACAGGCATTTTCAAGTATGACGGTGCTCACTTAAGGTTTTTTCCACTGCCATCATGTGTACTTAGCTTTCGGAAATCAAGGTAAATAGGCAAGCTGTGGATTGTTGTACTCCTGTGTCCCTGACATTACTGGACTTCTGGAAAGTATTGTGATGCTGTTGTAATATGACAGGTGGTCTGTTATGTAAAGAAGGATGGCTAAGCAAGGCGATGTTTATGTTCAAGGAGAAGAACTACATAAATAATTCAAAGGAAATGTGATTTCTCCCACTTTCAGACTGCTGTATTCTTGGGAAGGTCTCTAAATATGCATAGAAAGTGCAAGGAAAATAGTTTTTTTTAAATTTGTAATTGCATATGCCATTTTCTCCCTAGGGAGCGAACAGATGAACCAAAATAAATAAGGTTTATTTTACAGCTTTAGTGATAAAGCTGCTTGACCTGAATAATGATGGAAAGTAATGAATGCAAATGTTTGCAAGAATTTGTCACATATCTTTATTATGTAATCAATACAAAATAGTTGGGAATCCATTCACATAGCAATGGCACACCCTATTCAATTACTATGGTTAACTGTAAATGCAATTTTATGAGTACCACTCAAGCCCGCTACATGTAAGGGATGTTCTTAACAACCTTTTCCTCCTTACCTTCGTGTCTTCATTATACATTCAGAAAAGTCTCTCCTTTGCTTGAACTTTGTATAGCACACTGCGTGAGAAGGCAGTTTGAAGTTTTATTTGGGTTGATTTGGGGTTTTTTTGTCAAAGTTGTGTTAGTTTTGTTCTTTCCAAAGCTGGAAAACAAAGGGTTAAAAGGAGATTTTGTATTTCTCTATTCCCACACCAACATTGAAATTGACACAGAATTTTATAAATGTTACATCTGAATACCATTTCTCTTTACAGGATCTTTTACCTCTGGGACACTGGCTTGGATCGGGATTTTTTTTTTTCATTGCAGCAGCTGTTCAGTGCATGAAATAAGCTAGTGGATGTGGTCCAGTTTATAGTGGCAAAGTGTCCATCTGAAAAGCACCATCTCAGCTGGCGCTGAGTAACATCCTTGTCTCAGCAAAACGGCCAGAAATTGAATGAGCATGAATAATGAACCCTTTGCAATTGTCCAGGTCAGGTTGACAGCAATTTTGCCTCTGTGTATTGATAAACTTGGCAAAGGTTCTGCATTTCCAGGCGTGCAGAGGCCCTTCTTAATGATTAATTCTTTAAAATGCGCTGAGTTTGAAGTCGCTGTAGTTCCTACTGCTGATTAATACGATGATGTAGTTTTGAGAACATTTCAATACAGAAAAGATCTACTTCTTACCCTGAACAGTTTTCATTTTAAAATCACAACTAGAGGAACAACGAAAGTGGCTTTGTGTTGCAGTAATCCAGAATGTGAGGTTTAAATAGTATAGATTGTCACATGACCTAAATTTTCAAATTTGGGTAGCTAAAGTTAGACACTGAAAATCAGGCCAATTATTTTAGTCTTCCTACCCATTTTTGCAAGCACAGAAATATACTGTAAAGCCTCATACTCATTTTCTGTGGAACTAATGATGGTTTAGTTTTAACTTGCTGCTTTTTCTCTGAGGAGCTCTGAACATTTTTATGAAGTGTGTCAGTGTCTTGGTAGAGAAAATTTGATATTGAAACACAGGGAAGTTGAATCTATGTTCTCATCTTAAAGCACAACTGTGCTTTCAACCCAGCCTGGAGTCTTTGGAGATATTTGCAAAGAGGATTATCTTTCCTGGCTTCCTCCGTAATCAGTGGAGAGTGAGAGGCTCCAGTTCTGAAATGTCCTGTTGGAGCCAAACGTTGGTGCTCTGCATCATCTGTCTGAGGAGCTTTTTGTCTGGTGTCTGTAGAGGGAACCCAGGGCACTGGATTCCTGTGCCTAAAACTAGCTTTGTGAGTACATTCTTTTGTGGGATTAATGCAGTATGCAAGGATGGTGATTCTTCCATGGTTGCCACCTGGAGGACTTTTGTCCTTTCAAGTCCCGCTTTTTCTTATACTTGGGACATTCATGGGTCAAACTTTATAAAATGCCCGTGGGGCATTTTAATAATCAGTGGGGCTCATTAATCCTGGTTTTGTCAAGTATTTACTCAGGAGTAAGCATTTCCCTTGGAAGGGCCTAGTGGGACGCCCTTGGGTTGCACAAAAACGAGACCAGATTTTTCCATCAGGTCCATCTTTATGTGGTCCATCTTGGTTTGAGTCAAGTTAAATGGAGAATTAGTTGACTGGTCCCAGATGACCCATTTGTCCAGGCTGAGCCCTAGAACTGCTTTCAGCATCTCCATCCGAGCCAGCTAGAGAGCAGTAGGCTTAGAGAAAGCAAAAGCAGCATCCCAGATGCAGGCTTGTCTCAGAAGCTCTTCATCAAATGCTGGAAGCGAGGATGGAGATTTAGGTTTATGTGGTTTGGGAAACTTCCAGTGAAAATATTCTCTTTGCAAAATGTCAAGTCTTTGTTATCACAGTTGGTTTTGTATAAGTACGCCAGCTTTCTGTCAAGGAATAGTCCTTTGCTCAGGAGTGGAAGTGAGTAAAAAAGAGATTGATGTAGATGAGCTAGCAAGCTACCAAGTGGACCACTGTCTAAACTGACCTGATTTGAGTAAGAAACTTGAACCTTAGTGTCTTTTTATCAACAAAGTTCTCTGCCTGCCGAATTGTTTGGTGGTTTCCTGTGCAATGGTGGAAAGCGTAGGGCCTTTCCATCGCTCCTGTACAAAACCGCTGAGCTCAGGACGCACAAGGACAGTGCAAGAGAACTCTGGTCTTCAAAATCAGAAGTTTCCTGGCCTGTAGAGATCATAGTAATTCTTGTGTGTAAGTCTCATCCCATGTCGTCACTGCCCCTCCTTCCCAAGACTGTCTTAGAACATCCAATTGATCCATGCAGACCGTTGCTAACCTTAAAGTAGATATTGTTCCTTTAACGGAAGGCTATGGATACAGGTCTGCACTTCTCTGGTGACTCTTACTGTTTATTAACGTGCTATACAGCTCAAAAGACTGCTTTGCAGTGCAAAAGCCATAGAAGGTGGTCTACAGACTGATGACTTCCAGTCAAAAGCTCAGCCTGTCCTGAACAACTTTTACTGAATAAATTTGCTTCTCATTTCAGACTCATTTGAGACCTTAGGCTGTGCAAGGTCTTCAGAGAAAAGACCGTTTCCTTGTACTGTGTTTATACAAAACCTAATTCTGGGGACCCTGATCCATGAAAGATCTGAACAGCTCCTGCAGTGCAAATAATCATTTGGGAAATACAGGCTTAACCCCTGCAAAAACGAATGTGTTTGCTGGTTGTTGAAGGGTGGAAGAAAAAAAAAGTATACATAAAGAAAATGGCATCTGGTAGATTGCTGGAAAATGGACCAGTCTCTTAGGAATTAGTGCTAACAGGGCTCTAAGTTTCTTTCATCAAAATTACTGCAGTCAAAAAAAAAAAAACAACCCACTTCACATTTGTGCTTAATTTCACCTCTGTTTATTCTCCGCTCCTGTTCCCTGAAGAATGTAGATGAGGTTTAAGTTAGTCTTAATAGTAATAGGTTTGGAATCTAGCACACTTTCACAAAATTAACTTTGCTTCTGTTGATCTGGGAATTAAAATGCTTAATTAATTTAGCGAGTCCTGGTTTGACAGCCAAATAATGCATTTTGTGACTTGTACTCTTAGGTCTAAAATTCTTATCTGCAGTTCTCCCTGGATGTCTCTGACATTCAGGGCAGCTTGGAGATCTGCATGGCCTGGAAAGGAGGAAAATGTGCATGAACGTATATACATACAAGTACTATCATATAGTTTATATGAGTGGCTATGCTGTGTCCAAGTCTGTCTTTAAGCACTGCGGGAGTAGGTAACTATGAAGAACCCTGTTTCTCCCTCCTTTTCAATATATGCTTGTTTTTTCCTTCGTTTTACTTTCTCCTTTACCAATGCAACTCCACACAAGCAAGGACTTTTTGGTGAAGGGAAAAAGGCTTGGAGGCACAATGGATTGCTGTGCTGTACACTGGGGCTGGGGGAAGGGACCAAAAAAACCCAAGCATGTCTGTATTAAAGGAAGAGATTTTTCATCTCCCTTCTTCACACTGGACATGATGTGGTAGTGGCTCCAGGGAAACCCAAGAGATGCCTATACGTACTCCAGAGTTGTGTATTTGAGAACTTGGTGGCTCTTTAGAGTGTTCTCATGTTGCTGGTTCCAGTCATTCTGCAGATGCTCTGTATCCTATGGACTTTTTACGCTAAAAACGTCGGGGAGCCACACGAACCATGCTATGATCAAGTGGCAAGCTTGCAGACTGTGCTAGTGCATGATACACAGAGGACTCGTATGGTGCCTTTGGAGTTCTCGCCATCAGAGAAAACACATCTCTTCTTCACATATGTTATAAATGTATATGATGCCCCCAAGCCGCTTCTGTTTGTGTTGGAGTGTGTCTCAGGAGTTACTCTGGTTCTGGGCTGTGAGACTCTGCACTCAAATTGCATGGGCACAACCCAGGCAAATAGCTACAAAACCCAGCTACAGAAAGACGCCAGGATCCTCAAGGCTCAATAAAACTAGTTGTAAAGTGCTGACATATAAAGCAAGTTGAAATAGTTTTGCTTAACTGGTGTCCAAAAATGCTTTTTCCCGTTCAGTGTCACTTCGGAGTGGTGCAGTCCAGCCGTTTTACAAGGAAATCACATAAAAGCAGGTACAGCTTCCCCAGCATGAGGCATCCCTGGATTCCAAGTTATGAAGGCGAAGAGGTTCAGCCAGCCCAGTAACCTCGCTGGATGAATACCCCTCAGTGTATTGCAGCATGCTAAAAACCAACGCAGTAGATTCAGATTAACTTGTGCTTTGTTTTTTTGCAAACTCTGAAGATTTATGTCGTATCGGAGCTCACTGAAATGCCACGCAAAGACCATCGACTACAAAATTCTGTTTGTGTGCCCTGCTGAAAAAGCAGGGATTTCTACCCACGTTAGATGAGTGAGATTTGTTGAATTTCTTTTCTCTGCTGTAATTATCGTAAGTAAAGATAAGTCTGTAGATTCTGTAGCTGAGGCTAACTGTGTTTTGTTTGGGAAAGGAGGAGAAGTGAAAGGCAAGGTGTGTTTTCATGATGTAGCAGCGTGACACTGCTCCTTCCTGCCCCCCCCTCCCGTGCATTGCTTTCTAACGTCGGTTATTTCAGCGGTAGCTCTTCTTTAATATGGTTCAGATAGCAAAATTTAATATTTCTGCTTCTGTTTTGGGAGGGGTGGGGGAAGAGTTAATTTTGCTCTGCTGTTGTCTAGGAAACAGTGGTTGTACTTACTTCCCTTTTGAAAATAGATAGTGAATTCCACATTCAGGGAGCAATGAATGAGATAAAAAGCCACAGATTAGAAGCTTGAATTAGACACCATTTGAGAGAGGAAGGAGAAGTTGCTGTGCGATGGAAACTTTTAGGTTGCACTGAAGTGAATAGGAGTGGGGCGAAGATCCCTTTCTAAAGAAGGTGCTCTGGGTGTGTTGGCACTGATTCAGCAAAGCGTTTAACAAAGTGCCTAATTTTAATGATGCAGAGCCCCAGTGAGTCCGCGGTTAAGGACATGGTCTGGTTTGTACATCAAGTACTTTGTCTATCCCGACTCGGAGAATTCAACCCGGTGCATACAGTGCTGAAAAAGGAGAGAGACACCGACAATTGCAGTTTGGGTGCCTGTGCTGAAAACAAGCTATCCATCCAATTGAGGGCTGTAAATACTGAAGTCGGAGATGGAGTTAATGACTGGGAACAACAGAACAGGGAATAGGATTTAGGAAAGAAAAAAAAAAAGCCTTGACAGTTGACATGATGGGCAGTAAATGACAAGTGCATTTCAGTGCAAGCTTGAGATGATTGTACTTGGAAGGAGCTAAAATATAAAGCAAGGGCTGTATGCAACACTGCACGTTCAACTGGAAATGTAGGTTATGTACTTGGTAGTAATTCATGTCCCAGCGAACAGGAAAAAAAAAATCTCTTCAATTCAGACGGGACTTGGGCTGTAGATTTTACTGACTAAAAAGCTCTGGATAATTCTTTTCCTATGTATTATTAATAGTTCTATTACATTAAATCTTAGGTGCTCAGAATGATCCTCTGGAGGTGTTTCTCCCTCCCTCTCTCTCTCCGTTGTTCGCAGCTGAAGCCTGGGGTGACTGTGCTCCTGGGTAGGTGAATCTGGGCTTGGAGAACAGCCGCGCAGATGCATATAAAGAGACACAATTTGCAGGACTAATTTCTTGCAAGCGATTCAGCAGATGTGTTTTCAGGAGGGATTTTAGTGTAGTCAAGGAGGTGCTGCCCTCCAAAAGGAACAGTTTGAAAAATTGCAGAGTTCTGGGAAAGAAATGCTAAAACAAGTGAGCAGGAAGGGGGAGGGAGTGATTAAAAAAAGGAACATGTTGGAAGTGGTGAAGCAGAAAGATCCTGGCAGGGAGTGAAGAGCGGGTGTTCTGGGTGTGTTTGAGGGTGCAAAAAAGAGCAGTGTCAGAGACAGTAATGCAGGGAGTAAATATGCTCTCAGGGTTTGCGATTACTATGTCGTGATTAAAAAACCCACAAAAACACTGAAGCCCAAGACAAAAAAAAAAAAGTCGCATGGAAAATCCTGAAAATCCTCCTGGCTCTTCTTTTGTATTACTGATCACAAGCAGTCCCTTGTGAAAGCGGTCAGTATTACTATACAAATATGCATGCCATGCTTCTGACTAGCAAATTCCAGCCCCCCTTGAGGGGGGTTTAGAGAGACGTTTTGGAAATATAAATGCAAATTCCAAAAACTGAGAAGGAGTATGAAAAATGGAGAATGCTCAAGAGGATTTGTGATGGCTTTGCAGAATGGAAGTAGGGTATGAACTCCCAGGTTGGAAGATGTTTCTGAAATGGCATTCAATTAAAATTATATATACTAGAGGGTTGACAGTCTGCATGTTTTCAATTGATCCAGCTATAGCTTGGAGTGCGGTGGGCAAGGCGCAGCACTTAGTTGGATGTCCTCCTGGGGTAGTCGTTAGTCACCTTTTCCCTTCCTATAGGGTAAGGAGAGCCCTAATGACAGTGGATATAACGATGCCTTGAGGGATGCTTAAGGAGCAACACAGCTCCTGCAGCAAGGTGTAGCCTGATTCCCTTCATCTCCTCTGTTTCCTCAGCGTGTGGAGGAGTCGAGGAGATGCCTCAGAGGGGTTGTCAGCCCCCTCGTCACAGCTCCTTTCCCTTGAGCATCCCAGAGCCCATAGGCAATTAGTGGCAGCTTCCTTCGTGTGGCCGCGAGTCGAACAGGAGTTCCACCGCCTTGCGCAGGGCCAGCAGTCATTTGGCCTCCGCTGCAGAGAACCAAGAAATGCGAGTTACCGCTCAGCCTGAGCTGTGCGTTTGGCCATAAGGGGTTACCTAGCGAGTCCCCTGCGAGACGCATCTGTGGCTCCTGACAAGCTCTCCCGGTGCTGCTCTTGCCTTGTCTGTCTCTGACATCAACTTTCCTGGGCTGCTGCAGCCTTATGTAACTGCCCCAGCTCTCCCAGCAGCCTTTTTTTTGGGGAAAAGCTGCTGATTCACCGTGCACACAGGTGCTGCGGCGCGGCTTCGGTTGCAGCTCTTGGGTTGGGCAGCACCAAACTCCTCTCTTGAGCAGAGCTGGGGAGAAGTAAAGAGAGGAGAAAAAGTTGGAGCTTGAGGAAGGTCACACTGCAGCATCCGTGTTTCTACGTCTTCCTTAGAGATGCTTGCAGGGAAAAGAAAAGACAAACCTGATGGATGGCTGTATTTGCAAGAGGATGGAATGCCAAGCAGGGGGTACTGGCACTTAATGGACCTGGGGTTGCATCCGTGCTGCTTTCAGAGGTGTGCCCCCAGCGGGCTTTAATCCTGGCTGCCATGGCTCGTGCTAACAAAAAAGACATGATGGCGAAGACCACAGGGTGAGACCCCACGTGCCAGGGCCCGGCAGAGCGGTGCGTGATGGTGAATGCCGGTATTGGTGCCTCTTTGCTGTCGCGGTTGATATCGTGGTGATAATTAGCAGAACGCAGCGTACCATCGGTGCGTCTTGCCCAGCCACAATGCCGTCTCCCTGCAGTGGTATCGACATTCACTGCGTGCGGTGCTCGCTCGCAGTGGTTTTCCACCTGTGGATCCCTGAATCGCAGGGGGCCGTAGACTACAGCTCAGATTTTCTTGAAAAGGAATTAAAATAGGAATTACCGGCCCTGGGTGAAGCAGCCAACTCGGAAATCCGGGGCTATAATCTTGGGTTCTTCTGTGCCCCTTCACGGAGGAGTAGGGGCACCCCAGGGATGTTCATCTCTTCCACCCAGCCGCGGCTGTACGGCAGACCGAGCAGATGGCCTTGGAGGGCCGTGTTGTGTCCAACGGTGAGAGAAGGAGCCAACAGTGTGACCTACACAGCTTCAGACATCAGGACTTCATGTGTCTGAGATGGGACAAGGTGACGTGCGGAGAGGTCCAGGGGCATGAATAGGAATGAGGAAAGAGAGGCATTTTAAAACTGTGCTGTTTTAATGCATGTTTTCAAAGCAAACCAAAATTGAAGTCCTAGCATAAGGCAGTCTACAAAGACACCAGACTTCAAAAGCCAAAAAGGAGAAGATACGTGGTTTTCAGTGTACAGAATTCGCAATATATGAATACATATTTTTTTG
>Ga0181612_118569_pt1 | contig 10214 bp, 7 predicted proteins | sample HoacroProtozoa21_FD_119630 | JGI IMG/M metagenome (GOLD analysis project Ga0181612, IMG submission 119630) | Hoatzin crop microbial communities from Cojedes, Venezuel. Combined Assembly of Gp0051906, Gp0051904, Gp0051908 | reverse complement strand
TAGACTCAGCGCCGCTGATGACAACCCTCTGAGTTCTGCCATTCAGCCAGTTCTCTATCCACTTCACCGACCACTCATCCAGCCCACACTTCCTCAGCTTCCCTAGGAGGATATCATGGGAGACTGTGTCGAAAGCCTTGCTAATAGCCTCTCACAATAATTCTGATAGCCTCTCACACTCCTGCAGAAGCATCCAACATGGGTTATGTACATATTCTCACCAAGGCAAGCACCAGCTGCAGCTTTGTGACTCCTGAGTCTTGTCACTCCAGTGATGTGAAGTAATTCTGGAATTTCCTGAAGAAATGTGCATTTAACCATTTTATGACTTGATAAAATGGTACCTTGTTAAATCAGAAAATCTCTATGCTTTCTGAATCCAAGGAAAATTATGGGAGACAAGATAAGATCCAACATCTTAAATTTGACATGATAGTTAATTTGAAAGCAAAATACATTTATAACTGTCAGAATAAAATACGAAAAATGCTTTTCAGCATTTTGAGGGGAAAGAAGAAGGAAAGGAGAATCCTATTTATGCAGACTTGAGAGAGCATGAGACAAAAAGCAGTAGTTTTGAAAAATCAGAAGCTAATGTTTTGCATCCTGACAAAAGGTAGAATGTCTTCTTTGTCTATTGGATAAAATTAAAACACAATCCCCCCCAAAGTATTGTATTTTACGCAAAACAATACTTAAATGTTGAGACGTGATTCAAAATCAGATATTCGAATGCTGAATTTATCTAAGGTACTTCTTAGCCACCTGCTTATACTTTTCCCTCTTATATTGTTTTCTTGATTTGTGTCATAGTAACACATAGAAATCCCACTGCAACACTTGCTGAAATTCCTTTACTTAGAACAAAAAAGTCATTTCTTGCTCCAATGTATATATTTTTCACCATTTCATTTTAAAGCCATTATTAAATATAGTTCCTATATTTCCTGAATCTCTAATAAACCTGTAAAACCTTTAGTGGGATCTTGGACTATGCAACCTGGTAAGATTATTTTTGGATGGAGAGTAAGATTTCCTTAACTTCTGGATATCATCCCAAATTCACTGAAGGTTATTCCATATTTATTTGTGTGCTTTTTTTTTTTTTTAATACCCACAACGTCAAAAGAAATAATCATTAACGGGATAAGACTATTTTGTTAAATAACTTCATTTTACCCTGGTAAAATTTTTACCCAACATTGAAAATGTGTATATTTATATGCACGTGCACATATTTTATGTGAATCTGTGAGCAACATTTTTAGGCCATCAGTTCTTTCTTTTGGTACATTTTATTATGCTGCTCTTTGAAGCAGAAAAATTTGCTATGGTACTTTTATTGATGTTGATTATAGTGATGTCTGATTTCATTTAGCATTCATACTGCACAGTAAGTGTCTTTTATAACCACCTTACTTTCACAGATGATTTGTCCCACTGTAAAATCATTAAGGACATTCATTAGAATTTGTCACTCTGTTCCAGCAAACTAATACTTTTCAAAATAAAGGTTCAATTGTTTGCGTTTAATTTTAGTCATGTTTTCTTTTAGGCTTTAAGCCATTTTGTATTTAACATACTGTTAAGTGACTGTAGCACTGCTTAGCATCATGAGAAGTCTTTGATTATTATTCCTGGCTGATGGTCAGAGTCAGATTTAGACTTACCCTATTCCTAGTATCTTCAGTGCCAGCACCCTTCCTCCTTGTTTTTAAATGATTAATTCATCGTATTCTAGGTGTATGGGATCCCTAAGCAAGTATGTTCTTTTCTTCTTGAGAAGGTGCACTGGAGTTCTCAGGCCCTTCAGATCTCATTGACTCTGTTTTGGCCCTTGTAGATGCGTAGACTACAAAATGGGTGAAAAACTGCAGAATGTTGAACTCATAGGATAGTGGCCAATGGATCAATATGTCAGTCAGCTAAAATTGATGTTCCTTGGGGGTTGATACAAGGTCTCACCAATGGCTTTGATAATGGCACAGAATGTAACCTCAAATAGTTCGTGGATGACATCAAACCAGGGAAGCAGATGATATCCTAGAAAGATGGATGCCGTTCACAGTGACCTTAACAAGCTGGAGGAACGGACTGACAAAATTCATTAAGGTCAACCAAGACAAATGCAAAGTCCTGCAGCTGAACTGAAATAACTCCATTGGGCTGTAAAGTTTAAGGACTGACAAGATAGAGAGCAGGTCTTCAGAAAGCACAGCAGAATTCTAGAAGACAACATGTTAAACATAAGTCAGCAGTGCACCTTCGTAGTTATAAAACCTTGTTGTATTCCAATCTGTGTTAGTATAGGCATAGCCAGAAGTTCAAGGCAAGTGACTATGTTCCTTCATTCAGGACCTGTGAGACTGCATCTCGCATACTGCACCAGATTCTGGACCCCCATTATAAGACTTCAGGAAGTCAGTGACTAAAGAACATAGGATATTTGAATAGGCTAAGTGAATTGGGTTTAATTATCCTGAAGAAGAAAAAACTGAGAGGGAGACTAGTTTCAGTCTTCAGATTCTCAGCAATGCACAAAAAAAAAAAATAAAATTATAAGTTTCAGTAAGAGAAATTCTAACTATATATAACCAAACACCTTAAAAATATTAGTGGTGAAGCATTGGAAGGTGCATGAGTTTTTGTGCAAGGAAGCATAGCTGCCTGAGCTTTTTTGGTTTGGTTTTCTTTCACAGCAGAACATAGATGTTATGGAATCTCCCAAACTCACCTGAGCAGCCTGATCTAATTTTAATGTTAGCCTTGCTTTGAGGAGAGGCTTGGATTAGACAGCCTCCAGAGTCTGGTTTTCCAGACCAACCTGTCCTAGGACTCTATGATACTACTGATTACATTTCCATTAAATCTAATGCCACCTATGTTATGTTGGACACTTACTGTTAGGTGCCTGCAAATTAGAGTATATACATCTAAGCTATTCACTTTGTGACTCCTATCCCCTTTATAGGCAGTGAGGAGAGCACTACTGGAGACCAGTTTATCTCACTCTGAACTAGATTTTTAAAATAGATCTAATTTTTACATATTTCATATAATACTTCAAAATAGATTTCAGAGATGCTTACTGATATCTATACATTATGAAAGTCCTAATATGGCAAAGTTATGTAGATGTTAACACCAAAGTTGGGTAAGATGAAATATACCCAGGGCTTTTTCTTAAGTTATCTACCATGGAAGTGACACCTACTGTAATAAGAAAATCTCTTTCTTCCCCTGCATCAAACATATGCGCCTTTCTAAAGAATATTTATGCTGTTAGGAATAACCTGCAGCACTTAAACAAATTTTACTTTGCTGGCAGCCAGAATTAGGATGCCACCCTTTCTGGAAACACCTGATGAGTATACCCACAAACTAACAGGTGAGTGTATGGAAACCTCAATTGCTCTCCCATGCCTTCACCAACTCTTTGGTTCTTCTCAGACTACAGTAACTAGCTGTGTTTACTATGTGCAAAGAACCAGAAGATGTAAGTGGAGAGAGCAACTCTAGAAATCCCAGCTGTGATAAAAGCAACAAATGGAAAAGGGGAGACCTGCATACACATATGTAAGGCAAATAGACTTTAACCATCAAGGGAAAAAAGTCTTGGTCCAGAAACCACAGCATTCAAAGGAATATATGGACTTGAGTAGATTATGGATAGAAGACAATATGTACAAAATTGCCAGTGCAAGAACCTCACATAAGCCACTAAAGGCAATAATAGGGGTGAGTAGTGTGAATATCCATTAACAGACTATTAACCTTAATGCCTTGCTCTTATTAAATGATGTAAAACATGGTGTCAGAACACACTACAGGAGGTGGCTTCTGAGCAAATACTCTTTTCTGAGAAAGGAAAGTCAAGAGCAAGAACATTTTTCAAAACATGCAGTATCTGTTTTTTCCTCACATCAACATACTAAAATACCTTCAGACCCTAGAAATTTGTTCCTGCTGGTATGCAACAGGATTCTGCCTGGCTCACACTGACTCACTCCACATTGTTGACAAAACATCCATATGGTCGTTTGTACTCTGAATGCTGTGTTAGATTTGGCATGGAAGTTGTTGCTGCAGTGTTTCTCAATGTTTATGCCACCCTATTGTGTCCTGTATGTGCAACGTTATTCTTTTCTTCCTCCATTTCCAGTCTGCTATTGAGCAGAAGCAGTCTTTGATTTTGTGTCCAATATTAATTTTCACCAGTGTTTCTATTTGATCAGATGCAACAAGAATGAATGTACTCATCTGCAGTGTGCTGGAAGGCTAAAGCACTAATTAATCATAGAGCAAGTATAACGGGATTTATCAACAGTTAACTGAAGTTCTCAGCTAACTAGGGCGTCTAGGCTCAATAGATAAAAGGCACCCAGTTTCTGGATATGCCCAAATCCACAGGGATTTCAGCCCAGATTTAATGTCTTCACATCTTAGGCTGAAGGGTAATGTATTGGTTAGAGGTGTCAGCAAAGTTCAATCCACATTATCAATTGACAGGACTTGCTACTTAGCCTTTGTCTTAGACAATGTCTGCTGCCATCTACAAAAGAGATACATCTGAAAAAATCTTCCCATGGTGTGGCTGCAGGAAAAGGTAGCCCTAGAACTCTTGACACACAAGACTTTTTCAAGGAGTTATGCTTATTTAGGTGCTTTGAAAAAGCCACCCCGAATTATTACACACAGCTTTTGAAGTGTAAAAATGGCTCAGAGGTACGCAAAAATATTTTTAGTAGTATAATTACTCCTACAACTATGTGTATGTTCATATATTGGCTGAAAATGCACTCTTTGCCCTTAGGGTATAAAGTAGATATATATGCATATGTTAGGGTTATTATGTTAGAGTATTATGTATGTATGTATGTTTTTCTTATTCACATGCAGATTCATCTGTTACTGTCATCTTCTCCTTTGCTTGAGTTACACTGTTTCCTGTTCCGCCATATCTTCACTTTCAAAATATGTCAAAAGAACTTCATTTATCTTCTGTTTATTTTCCTCAGAGTTACTACAAATTATTTTTACCCTTAAAATTTGAATAAAAGGGAGACATTTCTTCACTGCCGATGCATGAAAATTTGCAGCAGGGATGCCATTATTTTTGTCAATTGGTTTCTGATAAATGGAGCACTTCAGTTTTTCCTCATTCATATGTTCATCCAGAAAATAAATTCCTTTGTACCTCTGCCTTTCCATAGCAATTTTACAGTAAGGGTGAAGTAAGTGAGTTTAGACAAGATCCCTTAACAAGAGTGGTCTGTAAAAATTAATAGGAAAAAATAGATGGAAGCAGGATATTTATACAGAAAGTGCTAAATTTTATCAATTGTCTGAAGGTACAAATATATTTGTCTTTTATTCTATACAATATAATAGGGAACAGTAGTCCTACATAGGAATTCTATAGATTGGTATTCTATAGGTTTGTCATTCCTAATATAATTCTGTAAGGCTATTTTGTCAACAAGAGGAAAAAATCTGTCACAATAAAAATTTCCCTACCTTCTGCCTTTACTTAGCTTCATTTTTTGGAAATTAGGACATCATCAAGGTGAGTTAATTATATATACTTCAAGAGTGGCAATGTTAACAGATGTTAGGAGCAACTGCCTCTTCCACCCTCAGGGACCTGGACTCTCTCCCGGTCTGAGGGATGAGGCTGCTGCTTTCCCCTTAATGGGTTCAGCCAGTAGCAAAGCTAAGCACATATCCCAGAGGCACAGACACATACACACACAGATACAGAGGACATTGACATTGCTGGTCACACAGACAGCCACAGACAAGGCACTGTCCCCAGCAGCACCCACTTTCAGGACCCACACCGGACATAGGCACAGACAGCCATGTCCTCTGCTCCTCTTGGGCTGGCAGAGGCAGAAGGTCACTGGCATAGCACGTACACCACACTCTCCATGTTCACAAGCATGTGCAAATTCGTGGATCCCACAAGCACCAGCATGATGCCTCTGCCCACTCAACACACCTGCACAGATTCTGTCACCCCTTACCCACCCCATGGGTCCCCAACTAGCCAGTTGGTCCAGCTGGGTGCTCGATGCACACATGCAGCACTCACATTCATCCCACAGGCACCCCATGCTCGTTGGTCCCCCTCAATACCAGCACAGACCCTCCACCTTCCTGATAACCCTGCCCTAACCGGGGTCATCTGGCTGGTCACACTGGGGTGACCAGGTGCAGGGCTCAGCCAGACAAGACTGGCTCCTTTTTACCTGTGACTGGCCCCTTTTATACCCCTGTCAAACCTCCTTTTTGTTGCTTCCTGATCCACTCCTCCTGCATGTTCCCCCATCAGATGGCATAGTCCAACAACCTTCTCCAACACTGGGGCCCCTTATGTTACATCCCCATCAGTAGCAAAGTCCTGGTTTGTCTTCAGCTTCTTGACAGTCCATCAATTTCCATGACTGCCCAGGTTTGTTTCTTGTCTTTGTCTCCATTACGTTCATCTGTCAGGTCTGTGTCTCTGTATATTTTGTTTCTGTTTTCCACCTTTTCCTTAGTTTCCCATTTGACAAAGTCTCTGATCAGATAACCTTGCTGCAAGAAGCATTCCCACACTCCCACACATTCTCTTCAATTAGTGTGACTGACCAAGTCTGACTCCCTTATCATTTGTCAGTCAGGCTTGTGTCTCTGTGTGTTCTTATTTATGCCTTCCTCCATTTCTTGTTATCCCCTTTTGTATTCCAAAGGTCCTTGACCAGACAACCTTAAAAGAGCTGATTTTTTCTGCTTCCACCTACTCCTTCAGGCAATAGCTGAACAAATATATAATTAGCCTCATAGCAGTAAGGCTTCTGCTGTGGTCATATAGGTCTAGAGAGATGGTGAAGGCAGGTTGGTTGTACCTATTGTCAAAATAATTGATGTAGTCAAAAAATCAGAAAATCACCTGTGAAATTCTTCTTACTGAATGGAAACCAACTATGTCCCAGAAACAAATGCGTATTTTCCAACATGTTTTCACAACTTCACCAGGGGATTTTCCCTCCTAAACATAATAATCAAAATCCATTGATTCCTGTGTTAGTTTTATGCATCCACACTCTAGAATACACTGACCGTCTTCAGGAAAACAATAGTACCCCTATAAAACAGAATGAACTCTTATGGGCAAACAAAAAAGAATACATGTATATAAAATTTTTTTGTATGAATTCATGTATCAGTGCTGTACAATTTGTACCCCAGCTAGCTGCCCATAGTACCCTTACAGCTAACGGACAGAAATAAGTCTCCTTGAAATAAAATCATATAGCTCCTCTCGTCCTAAAGTGGTTGTAATAGAGAGGTCAGGTGAAACTGTTTGGAGTGCTTACTGTTGTCCAGTGGTTTTAATACTTCTTTAAACAGTTTGATTTAAATCTAGACATTTACACTGTAGGCATTTACACTTTAGTTGAATTGCACCCCCAAAACTAAGGGAAGAATATTTTTTCAAAAAGCGTCCTCTGAACTTCGACTTCTTAGTTCTAATTTTCAAAGAAAACATAACACTTTCAAAGGACAAGCATGAGATCAAAATGTCATTGATGACAGAAAACCAGGAATAATTCATGTCTGATATTGTGTAACTGCACAATTTTCCACGCCCTTTCCCTGTGCCTCATGTGTGACAATTACCTGTCCATTCTTTGTACAATGGAATTAATGACTTTATCATCTCTCCTTCATGAATACCAACTGCTGCACCCCAGTTAGCAATATCTTTTTTTCTTGTAAGGTTAAAATGATTGACACAAGCTAAAATCAGAGCAAGAGTTCTCATGTGGTATTGGAAACTACTGTTACTTCACACCTTGAGTGTCTTACAGCTTGTTTTCTTTTTCCCCATGACTATATCTGTTAGCCTAGTCTCTCTAGCCCACAGATATTTGGAAAATAATACTGATCTTACCTAAAATAAGGCTCTGCTTCCAAATACCATTAAGGAGAAATCACAATCCAAGGCCTAATATTTTTGAAGCAGTGGAGTATATTTATCTGGATTTAAACAAAAACTTGGGAAAAGTTCCCCAGAAGAAGCTATTATAACACAAAAAATGTAGGCTGGTCAGGAAGAAGGGTAAATGGGAAACTCTGACGTTTTATGTAGAAGGAACATCTATCAGGATGGGAGGAGGACACAAATGTTTATTTTCAGGGATGAACATTGGACAATCCAGTGTAATAAGTTTGTTCATACTCTTCGTGGAAGACTTTAGTGTAGGCTTCCAGTGATTTGCAAATTTCACAGGGCTGTGAGTATTGAAGGAAAAAAGTGGAGCAAGATGAGCTTGTAAACCACAATCACAGAAAGGGGATGGAATATTAACATGTACTGATGCGCAGAGAAAAGTAATCTATTTAGAAACTAAATCAAGGAACTGCTGAAATAAACTGGATGCCATAACTAAAGGCAATTGAGGCAATAATTAAGGCACACTTGCAAATCCATTTCCACTCTCCATGTGGAAAATCATTTGTTTTGTACAAACAAAATTTATAGGCCAGGGTTTGTAAAGCATGAAGAGTCACTATACACCTACATACCACACTCTGTAAGCCTAAGTCTGTATCTCTTGACAAACTTCCTCAGATCATGTCCTAAAATAATGTTGAGCACCTATGAGCACAAAACTATGTTTACTGAAATTATTTCAGTTTATAATAGAAACTCAAAGAAGAGTAGGGAAAAGTACTTTGTTGTCAAGAACTTTGTAAAGACGAGTCAAATTCATAGCATACCTCTATAGATGAGTGCAAAAAGGGAGGAATGTCTCTTGAGGGGAACTGGGCCCTGAGGGTGATGATTAGTGGCATGAGGTCTAGTTGGAGGTCAGCAACTAGTGCTATAACCCACAGTTCAGTACTGGATACAGTCCTGTCTCCACTAATGAACTAAACAATGGGGCAGAGTGCATCCTTAGCAAGTTGGTCAGTGACACAAAACAAGGAGAGGTGGAGGAAGGGGGATGAGCTAGAAACAGACTCATTACTAGTATCAGCTCCTGGCTTCATGACTGGAGCCAACATGAGGGCTTTGTTTTTTATGAAAACAAGACTTTCTTCAATGATTATAATCTGTTAGAGAAGGATGGGATCCACCTGTCTAGAAAAGGCAAGGGGACCTTTGGCAGCAGGCTAGCCAACCTGGTGTGGAGGGCTTTAAACTGAAGGACTCAGGGGGTGGGGGGTAAAGTCACAACGCTCAAGCCATCCCATCCGGCTGGGGACTAAGGGCGATCAATCAGAGCATGGACAAATGCTCCTCAGCTGCGTCCCAAGCTGAGAAGAAGACCAACAACCTTAAGGCTGAGCATGGACATGGTAGATCATCTTGCACCCCTCCAGGGAAACCAGCATGTTCAAGTTCCTCCCTGAAATGTCTGTACACCAATGCATGCAGCACGGGCAATAAGCAGGAAGAAATATAGAGCCATGTACAAGTCTCAGGGCCATCATCTCACTGCAATTGCAGAGACATGGTGGGACAGCTCATGTGACTGGAATCCAGGAGGCAGCAGTTAATGACCTGCTATGCCACGTGGACACTTACAAGTCTAAGAAATCCACGCAAGAGTGCCGAGGGAACTGGCAGAGGAGCTGGCCAAGCCACTCTCCATCATCTATCATCAGTCCTGCCTAACAGGGAAGGTCCCAGACAACTGGAGAATCGTCAGTGTAACACCCATCTACAAGAAAGGCCGGAAGGAGGTTCCCGGGAACTACAAGCCTCTCAAACTGACCTCAGTGCCAGGGAAGATTATGGAGCGATTCATCCTGAGTGTGCTCACCAGGTATGTGAAAGACAACCAGGGGATCAGGACCAGCCAGCAAGGCTTCATGAAAGGCAGGTCCTGCTTGTCCAGCCTGATCTCCTTCTATGACCAGGTGAGCCACCAGTGGGTGAGGGAGAGGCTTTGGCTGCTGTCTGCCTGGAATTTAGTAAGGTCTTTGACACTGTTCCCCACAGAATGGAGTTAAATCCACCCGGAGGCCGGTCATCAGTGGTGTTCCCCAGGGCTCAGTTTTGTGTCTGGTCTTGTTTAATATCTTTATCAATGAGCTGGATGAAGGGATTAAGTGCTCCCTCAGGAAGTTTGCAGATGACAGCAAGCTGGGTGGGAGTGTCTACCTGCTCGAGGGTAGGAAGGCTCTGCAGAGGAATCTAGACAGGCTGGATGGATGGG
>Ga0181612_113600_pt1 | contig 10214 bp, 6 predicted proteins | sample HoacroProtozoa21_FD_119630 | JGI IMG/M metagenome (GOLD analysis project Ga0181612, IMG submission 119630) | Hoatzin crop microbial communities from Cojedes, Venezuel. Combined Assembly of Gp0051906, Gp0051904, Gp0051908 | reverse complement strand
TTTTTTTTTTTTATTAAAAAGGAATCCACACATAGACACATAGCCTCCCAGCTGTTTCTCATATTCTACTCAGAAATGGTACTTATTTTCCTTCAAATCCCTCCTTTTATTATATCTTGCTCACTTAATAAAAAAAAACATAAATCATAAAGCCTTTGTAACATGTCCATTACCCCCATTTGATCATTTGATAAGACTGTCCTCTGAGCTATTAACTTCTATTGGCAAATCTCTTAGGCCAAAAGAATTACAAAAGCTGGATTGTAACTGAATGTCCAGCTCCTCAGATGGTGTAATCCTTAAAACGACAAGTCATAAAAAAAAAAATCTCCTGTTGTAACACATCTGAGAATCTCTCATATACTTATTTAACCAAACACAGCGCTCAAAGTACCAGTTTTGGGCTAATATTCTGCCTTTTTTTTTCTACATAAATAATTATTGTGATCTAACTCATCCAAAATCCCCATTCACTTTGAGTAGCTGGAGACCCTTTCCATTTTTATTTTCACCTTGACAGTTCTAACTCTCTCGTTAGACTGTTGGATGGGGAAAACTGCATGGTTAGGGCACGATGCTACTGTTACGCTCAACTTACTTCAACTTCTTTGCTTTCTCATCTGCAGCATTTAACTTCCTCAGCCTCATTCGCTCCCGCGGTGTCATTTTCTGTACTTCAGACAGTTCCTGCAGAGTTTGCAAATGAACTTTCCTCTGCCTGAAATTGAATGCATGCAAATCCATCTTCATATAAAAATGTAAATATCAGTATTTTGATTTGATATTGAAACATACTGACATTTCAAATGGAGTAATTAGAAAGTCACAGGTACTATAACAGACTAAATAGACCTTTGTTTGGAAAGCAAATGCCTCTCTTAAATTGAAACACTTAGACTTAGATTAATGAAGAATGTGAATCATTTCAGGTGAGAATGGAAACAGGTAAACTCAGCTCCTTAAAAGAAGAAATGTTGAAGCACAGTGAAATATTTATCCTGTCCGGCTTCATTACTGAGCATATTCCAAGTATAAAGGCAGTTTTTAAGTGAGAACCACAGGAAAAAGCAGTATCACCCATACATTTTACACTGATTGTTACAAGCTGTCTAGAATAAAAGAGAATATTAATGTGTCTTTAATGACAGTTATAATTATCATGTTGTCCTCCTGAATTTCTAGTCCTAATCAATAATAACAGTTCACCAGTAAAGTGGTCTCCACAGACCACCTCTGAAAGCTGAGCATGAATTATTGACATATGTATCTCAGCTGTATTTATCAACATGGGAGAGCAATATTAGTCCTATATGAGGAAAAGGATATTAATCCTAGATTTTTGTCTCTCATCCTACAGTAATTACAAATATTAAACCACAGTTTGCAATGCCTTGGCAATCACATTTCACTTACATCACTTTTTCTATTGTTTATATTTATGATACCAAGTATTCATTTCAAATTACTGTTTTTGCTCTTATGAGATGAATTCACTCCTGATCATCTAAGGGCCTAGTTTTGTAACCATATAAATTGCAACAATCTTTCTGGACTATCATTTTGAGATCAGGATTTTAATAAACGAGAAGAGAAATTTTCATTATGCTTTTCAAATGTTGACTATAGATGGAAATAGTGTAAAGATATGCTATTAGTGTGAAATATAAAAGACTAAGGACAAAGACAAGAGGAGCTCAATTATTCATAGGAATGGAAGTAACTCTTCAAGTATGAATAATGTATACATACTTCTTGTCCCCTGTAAAAAACTCTAATTTAAATTATAAGAACCTCTTGGGAAAAAAAGCCATTTTTCATCCAAGTTGAAACTGAACTTGTACAGCTTTATGCTTACTTAAATATTTAAAATTTATGACTTGCATGGGACTGGAATAAAGTAAGCCATTAGAGGCCTTTACTAGAAGCAACTAGACTCAACTATACATGGCAAAAATAAATCCTATTGAGAAAAAAAAATCATAAACATAAAGTAGCAATGATTGGGGAGGACGCCATAACGAGCAGCTTCTTGTACGCTCACTCAGACTTGAGTATTGCTTCATTACAGCAGATGTGGGAAATTCACTACATTTAAATTATTTCTCCTCCACTTTTCTGCTCTCTCCCATTTTTCACATATTTTTATTTCATTTTACCTACAACTCTAGATCTGGGATTGCAGAAATTATTTGGCATTTTGCTTACCAGTAGCAATACAGGCAGCTAACATTCTCATAATTACAACGAAAGTCATAACAACATTAAGACTTTATGCATATTCCAAACACTTAGCCAAAAAGAATCAGACTGCGACACATTTGAAGAAAATTTATGGTGAAGTTTCTCCTAGGATTTTTTTTTCTCAAATTGATGACCTGAATTTGAAAACCTCAAGGTAAATTTCCATGCTCAAACAGAACAGTTGCCATCCACTGATCCACAATTTTTAGGACCTCTGGACCTCTTCACAGAAGCAGCTGACCTTGTATTTCCTTTTAACAAAAGTAGAAGAGCATGATGTTTGTAGTTAGAACTTGCTCCTCATCTTAAAGACTACAGACTTGCCTTTGAACAAGAATTGTTACAGATTCTGGGATATACATGAATGTCCTCCCCATATGCTAGCTCTGTCAATATATGATGTCCGTTTGGAAGGTGATAAGACTCAATATATTCAAACTAAAGACAATGGAACAGCGATGGAACAGTACATGTTACAAATAATAGAAAGTGATTTTATCAGTCTGTTCTAGAAGCATGGGGATTATTTGAAGTCTAGGTACGTATTTTGCAGGTGAAAATATTGCTTCCTCAAAGCATCTAATACCTTTTGGTACATACAGATGACTTTAAATCCTGTACCCACAAAAAACCAGGCACGGATTAAAAGTTTCTGCAGGATTCTCATACTTCATGTTTTAATAAGCATTTAGCTCTCAGCGTAATTCAGACAGAGTTGGCATAATATCTGGGCAAGGTTTCAGTGCCCTAAAGCTGTTTATGGTGTATCTCTGAGGAACATCTCTGCAGTTAACTGTATTTCATTTGAAGAGGCAGGAAACCAATCAGACTTAATTGAATCAACTCGAATACAGCAGCCACAGGCAAAAGACACATCTAATATTTCCCAGCTAGTGCGTATCTACCTGTCTGACTCTTGAATTTCCAGTGTGCTAGCAAAGGGTTATTTCTAACAGAAGCAATCATGTAGGCTGGTAAGAAGGCCAAAAACTGACAGCAGTCTCAGCCAGCTCCATTTGCTGTTATTTATTAGATAGTTGTGACTAGCCAATACAGGTACCACTTGTTGCATTTTACATCTATGCCTACAAAGTTCAACAGCTTCTTTATACTAAAGTAACCTATTTATATCAAAACAGAGAACTTTGGTCTGATAAAAAGACAGAGACTCATCTGTCAACGAGAGAAAGAACAGAAGTGACAGGGTGGAAACCCAAACCGCAATTTCTAGAGATAAGAGCTTTACAGATACGCTCCCCATAGTTAAACTGGGTAAAAAAAGAAGTACAGAAGATTTTGCTGTGTTGAATTCCACCATCTTTGTTCTGCTTTCTTCCTGCCACTGAAACTAAATAACACTTTCTTCAGAAAAGCTGAAGCTGGTCACCTCTCCAGAAGTGATGCTTGCAAGCCACAGAATTGGCAGCATCTGCAAAGTGACCAAAGCTGCAAAACTGCGGCTCCTCTCCAAGAGCAGAGGTCAAAGAAATGGAGAGGCCTAGAGCCCAAAGGCACTGCTAATTCTGGATTGGAGCATCGACTTCCTTATTGCTCTTACCTAATAATTCAAAAGAAATTTCAGAGATCTGTTAAAGTCCTGACAGATATGTAGAAGAGAGGAAACATGAAGCAGGGATGCCCATTGCATCCACACAGGATCACAAACTCCTGATTTTGAGTGTGCTAGCTCCTGACAGAGTAAAACCACGTACAGAGAACTCAGGGACAGGAAGCAAAGGGGAGGGCCAGCTGCCATCAAAACTGCAGAGCCAATTTACAAAGGCAAGATGAAATTGCATATGTTGGCATTTGCTTTAATCACTGCAAGATTATAATTTAATGCAATTAATTAATTTAATATATATTCAGTGCCTAAATGAAAGATCGTGTGCGAAGGCACTACTGATGTAAGAACCATGAAACATCCCTAGCCTTAATTTCTCACCATAGTTACAAGACAGATATAATAGTATCCTACAGACATATTAGCTGAATATTAGTTTAAGTGTATACACTTTTAGTTCAGTGTCATTTAGGAAACATAGCTTTCACATTCAGTAATTAGTAGGTATGCAAACAACAGCACTATAAATGATCGTGACATAATTACAACGATGATCTAAAGACAAAGGTCATAATTTACACACTAATTGGTACTAAATTAGCATATGTATATACTGCACATGCGTGCACAATTTACATCATTATATATTAAAAATATTTGAACTGCAGATCTCTTTTATTTTCCCCTAAATTTTAATTATGCATCTCACTAATGTGGTCGCTTTTCTGTATTTTGGTGGAATGGGTCCCTCTAAACATAAAGCACTGTGATATTAACACAAATGCTTACAACACGATATATAATTTCATACACTGTTGCCCATAAAAATACTTACACAGCGTCAAAAATGGGAGCAGCTTCTTTCTGCCAGTTAAGCACCTTGTCTTTCACAGTCATGTTTGTGAAGTTGTACTGCAAGGAAATAAAATATAAATGGTATCAACACTTGAGGCTAAAGTGATCCAGACTCCTCAGCTATGACCCAATACGGTCCTAATGTAAAAACTGACTGAGCAGTTTCCTTCCCCACCTTCTCAGAAAGCCAAATATATGCACTGAAGCAGGGACCAAAAGAGCAAGATGCACTGTTTTTCATTAAAACTATGACTAACCAGAACAGTTTAGAGATTATATGCACCCAGGCCCAAATGATCTGCACTTGTCACAAATAAATGCCCATTCTCCTTAGTGCTCGTAACATTTAAAAGGGGATACATTCAGCACATAAAGTGACAAGGGATTAATTTCTCACTGCCTCACTACCTCAGTCATATTTATAATTTAGCTCTGAAAGTTCCCTAGATTAATGTTCCCATGAGCTGCTGGTTTTTTTTTTTCCAAAACATTTTCTCTGCCTCCACTCTGCTTTTGCATAGTACCTGCTCAAATGGTAAGTACACAGCTATTGCCTTTTCTTATATACCTTTAATTGTTCGTCAATATAAGGGATTTTTAGGATCTCTGCTGCTGCTGGTCTCAGTGAAGGATTCTTATTTAACATGCTGAAACATTAAAAAAGACATAATTAAGTGATTTTCCAAATTAACTTAAAAACCTGCTAAGCAAGAAAATAACATACCTGCACAGCACAGCATTCAGTTTGCTTGGATATCTATCAGGAAGAGAAGGTGTATCACCTTCTACAATTTTTAACATAACAGACAAAAAATTGTGTCCAGTAAATGCATGGTTCATACAGCACATTTCATATAAAATGCATCCCACGGACCTTGAAGAACAAAATAACAGGAACAGTATAAACAATAGTTTTGAAAGTATCATTCACAGTGACATTTCAGTAAGTAAAATTACAATTTTATGCCCTTTTCTCCTGGGACTAGGGTATTTAATTATTATGCTATCCTTTTCATCTGAAATATTTTCATTCAGATCACATTATTAACTTTATAAACAGCAGAAATCATCATTCTATTTCCACTAGTGCAGGCACAAATCTAAATTCTATGCGTGTATGTATAAATACATACATATGAATAAAGTAAAACCACATTGTATGAACCATCTTTTAAGTCGTTACTCGTTAAGTAAAGAATGAAGTATTTCAATTAGTGACTGACTGACAAAGTAGTTTAGTAGTGTTTGGACACAGATTTGTTTCAACTGGTTTTGCAAATTAATTTCTGACAACCAACTGAGGCTAAAATTCAAGTTCAAATTAAATAATGCCAGTTTCAAATAACAGAAGTGTCTTCTGGTCTGATTTCATTCATTTGGCCACATATTCCAAACATTCCAAAACTGGTTTGGACTCAAAGAATTATCAAATTTTAGATGACAGCATCATATTGCAACACCTAAAACTAAATTTCCTCAAAATTTTATTTGGAGAAGAAAAGAAGAAAACTGAACATTGAGGTCTGGAGACCTAGCTGAGAACCAGTGTGAGTTTTAAATCATTAAAAACTAGAAGGAATGATTACAAACAAGGAATTTTAAAATTCCTCTGGTTTACCATCACCTTATTTATCAGGGTCTTATTTACCAGTTCTTATGGAGATCATAAAAGATCACCAAGTCAAACATTTTAACATAAACACTCTCATAATAATTTATAAAATGACTATTCATAACAGTTTGCACTTCAACTGGGTTCTGTCTGGCAAATGTTTTTTAAAAAATAGGGGAGCTGAGATTTCCAGGCTTTGGAGGATGCTCAGCGTTACCTCCAGTTTGCAGTCAGGAGAACTGAGGTACTGATGTATGACTTGATCAAGGTCATAGAAAATGCTGGTGAGAGCCAGCTACAGGAGCAGACCCACCTAAGTAACCAGCTTAAATATCAGAGCAACTTTACTTTTAATGTAGTATTTGATTGTGGTATTTCTAATTTACAGAAGCAGTATGAAAATAAAGCATAGTCAGAATAAGTAGAAGTACGTATAGGTGAATGGCTTTGATGAGAAGGATAGAAATGTTATCTTTGAAAGCAAATCATGAATAAAGTTTCAATTATTCATTTTGGCTAAAGAAGACAAATCTATTCAGTCTATCTGGATATAAAAGAAGAAGAGCAAATAACTTTAAAGCTGAAATCCAGGCTCTATGTACAATGCAAATAAGGAAGAGGAGAGAGGATGGGGGGGGGGGTGGTTTGCTCACTGGCACTTTTCAAGCAGTATGTGAAAGCAATTATCAGAACATTTTTGCTAACTGCATAAAGACCACCTACTAAGGTACATAAATAATTGTCTAATTTTAAGACTTAACTGTCAACCAGCTTTCAACTTCCAAAATCAGTAAGCAGTAACACACAGATGATCTATATTTATGATGTATGTTCAAACTCTGAAACAAGGTATATTACTACATAAGAAAATGCTTAAAAGCAAAAAGAACAAGAAAAAAAACCCTGCACACATGGCATCTGCAAGCATCACACAAAAATGGAAACCAGCCAGAGTGAAGAAAAAAGGAAGGAAAATCCCAACCTGACAGACTGTACTATAAATGCTTTTTGCAAAATCAATCTGTTTTGGAGGCTGCTTGATTCTGGCAGCTAGAAATTGCTTAATGAGCCATTAGCAGCACAGGATTTGCCACATCAGGGAAGCCCATTTATTCATCTAGTTAGTACTCTCACTACACCTGAGGCTTTGGAGGAAGACGAAAAGAACACCCAGGGCATTCTGCTGCATCCAGGGCCATGAACAGGCTACCCAGGGAAAACCCCATCTGTCCCATGAAAGAAAAATACGGGAAAAAAAAATAAAAGAAAAATGAGAGAAAAAGAATAAAGTTTTCACTGCAGGATATAAGTCTTTGATATGAAATAAATACCTCCTAAGCTGAGAAATGCTGCCCTAGGTCCCAGAGCAAGGCTATGTCTTCCCAGGACATCAGCTGAGCTGCGGTTGCCCGAGGGAGTTATCGCCAAGCTTTTGCCTCAGGAATGCATTTCTCAGTTGTGTTTCAACAGTCCTGGTCTAAGCATCTTGTAAGGACATACTCAGCAAGAGAAAATTGCTTCCTGATTCCCATAAGCAATCTACACATGACTGAAACATATAATTTAATTACTTTTATAATCTTAGCTTGTAGAACTGCCAGTGTTATAAAACTCTAAAATGGTCATTAAGCTATCCAGCCAGAGCATTTGGGTTGACGGCTCCCTGTGTTCGTGAACAGGTTTGACAAAGGTCCTAAACAGCACTTCCTTTCAGCAAAACTGATGCATGACCATTTCACATCGAAGCCGCTTTACTCAATTCTACCATAAAAAGGAGCATCTGGACAGGCTGCAGTGTATTCTCTACCATATTGACTGCCAGACCTCCAACCTCCCCTTCTCAGGAGAAACTGCCCTGAGGTGTTTGGTGCTACTTGTTTACGTAAGCACTGCTGTCCTTTTAAGATCTTCTGATCTTTTGTATGTTACAGTCCTTCAAAGGCTGTAAGCTCCAAGTTAGCTTTTAAATTAAACTTCAAAAGCCAGATAATCTAAACACATATCACTTTGTGGCTTTTGTCTCTCAGTCTGATCGTACCAGAAGGTCTTAAGAACTTGCTGTCTCCAGAGTCTATGGAAGAGTCCAGTGGAATGTGTACATGCACACATGTACCATCACAACTCTTTCAGCTACTCCTTTTCAGGTCTTCAATGCTTTTGCTGCTATTTTTGGTAACTATTCTACATAAAACTTGACAGTAAAAAAAAAAATCTATTTTTGGATTGTTAATATTAAAGAAAAAGACAAATCGAGGGAAAAGCACAGACAAGCAAGCATAATTAAAATGAAAGTCCCATGATCTGTGGTCTAGGAAGCCCAATTCACCCAAACCAAACAGACAAACAGTCTGTCAAAATCTGACAGTACTTGATGGAAGTGGATTTAAATGTGACTGTAACGTTGTTTTGTCTCTGGAAGACAAAAAAGGAAGTTATTTTTATCTGTCTTGTAAAGGATTTGCTAAGTCTGTAAGTGAAAAAAAGCATTTGTTTTTTAACTAAATTATTTCTGTTATCATTTCTGCCTCTGAGATAATTTATAACATATGCTATGCACAAATCCTTTGAAAAGTTCCTGGATGGCATTTGTCTCATAGCTTTGAAAAGAAGAGAGAAATATTCTTGCTGATAAAAGTTTGCATGCACTTTATCTCATCCAGTCAGATGCAAAACACGACACAGTTACAACAGCCACTGCATGGAGAGGCACTCAGTATTTACACTCAAGGACCTATACTGATCCTTGGCAGACTCCCAGCCAGTACAGATTTCGGAGTCTCATCGGAGCAACGCCAAGCTCTCACAGTTAGAAAACCTGAATAAAACTGTGGGTGAAATACAGGCTAACTTCTAGTTGCAGGCAAATCATGGTAACGTTACTCTGGAGCTGAACAGGGAGATCATTTCAGCTGAGATGGGCAAGAGGATGCTCGATTCCTAGTATGAAAAAATCAGAACCTAAACTCGTTAGGAGCCCTTGTTGCCAAGGGAATCCCAGTTTTCTGGAACAAAAGAGATCTCTGGGGAAGATACAACAGCACCCTTTAGGTTTAGGACCATTTGCAGGAGTTACCATTGACCTATTTGGTAAGTCTGGGCTTTCTAGTTTGAATGAAGATAACGGAAAGTACAAAGGTGTCCCTGTTGTTCAGAAAACCTCAGACAAAAAGTTAGCACTCACCTAATGCATTAATGAGTAGTCACAGCTGTCCTGAATGCACTAAGTACCTGCTTTAAGTTTACTCTTCCCTGGAAAGAAATGTTTGCGTTTTGTTCGAATAGTTCCATGAATTAGAGGATGATGATTCTTCGAGCATGACAATTCTTCTCAGCCTAATGTCACAAAGCCCAAATCTGGTTGGGCAGGAGTTACTATTTTTTGTCATTGCATGGACTGAAATAAAAGCTGATTAAAAATGTTACTTTTTTGGTAGACTTACATGTAAAACCCCTGAATCTCCAATTGTGTTCTTAATAACATGGCTGACAGGTCTCCATCTGCATTTGCTGGTGCTGGGACACCTGTTCTGTCATGATTCTTCAGTCTTAGTTGGATGACACTAACATAATCTGGGTAGATTCTGATCCACTATTTTCCACAAACAGCATTTTAAAAACAACCTTCCCAAACAACAAAATAAAACCCACACATGCCTTGCAAAAAAAAAACAGAACTAATAAGCTAAAACAGCCTCAGGCCAAAGGATCTAATATGTACACCTAGCACATGTGGTTGTATCAGAGGGGATGATCATCATACGTATTGTGTCCCTGTAAGTATAGAGATGGTCAGGCATTTTCCAGTGAAACACCGTTTTACTGGAACATGAACTTTAGATAAACAAGAAGTCAGGAGGCTTTGTCAGCCAGAGTTTTGACAAAACTTTCACCTGGAAGGGTTGGAAAATAACCAAGCTGCTCCTCCTGGACAGGAGAAGTTCA
>Ga0181612_107462_pt1 | contig 10214 bp, 4 predicted proteins | sample HoacroProtozoa21_FD_119630 | JGI IMG/M metagenome (GOLD analysis project Ga0181612, IMG submission 119630) | Hoatzin crop microbial communities from Cojedes, Venezuel. Combined Assembly of Gp0051906, Gp0051904, Gp0051908 | reverse complement strand
TCTGGAGATATTCAAGACCCGCCTGGACAAGGTCCTGTGCAGCCTGCTGTAGGTGACCCTGCTTCGGCAGGAGGGTTGGACTAGATGACCCACAGAGGTCCCTTCCAACCCCTACTATTCTGTGATTCTGTGATTCTGTGTGCTTTTTATCCCCTGATAAGACAAAACCAGCACACTGTTAGCTAATCCAGCAGTAACTACATAAAAATAACAAAGAATCCCTTTACAATGTTTTAAAGAACTTTAAAGAAAAAAATATGCATTTTACACAGCAAAGAATTGCATCTGGAGTCTAGATTCTCAGGTGTCGATTCTACAGAGCCTGCTGAGATTTCTGACACACAGAATGAAAGATATAAATTTATATTTCAGTCATTCGTGAAATCTCAGCTATAATACACCAACTCATAATTAGAAGTCTGACATGGTAATTAATTTTAACACAGAATAACCCATAACCTTTTCACTGCTCAGTGATTACTAGCAAGATGTTTTTACTGTGACTATAAACTCTCAAATTCTCTGAAAACATGAACTTTAATCCCCTGGAAATGACCAGCATGTGTCATCTCATCACTTCGCGCATTTCAGGCAAGAAGAAAATTTATTGCTAAGAGGACAAATGAGGGAAGAGGACAGCAAGAGACTTATGCTATGCAAGTCTCACATGAACCCATACCCCTGTGAATACCAGCATGCCTGGGATCCAAACCATGTCTAGTCAGGCCCATTTCTCTGAGTCTTTCTTAATTTGTTCTCCAAACAAAAAGAAAGGTTTAGGCTTCTACAGCACTTGGAATGATTAGAACCCAACTGAAATGAAAGTGAACAACAGTTAAACCGATTAGGGAAAAAAAGTATAGGAAAAAATCTTTGGACATTGTATAATAACCTCTAATTTCCCTGCAAAAGTAAAACATGTTTGTGCTTGTTTTTCCTTTCCAGAAACTTCTCTAGAGGCATCACTTCGCCTTCCTTCCACCGTTTTAAAACTCCCCATGGAGTCTCAAAGTTGACAGTAGCGCTTCGCTCCCTGCCAGTGCTATCTGGGACAAAACTCAGTTAAAAACCTGTAGTTCTCATCCTTGAACTACTAATTTCCCTCTGCAGGGATTTTTTTAATACATTTTTCTCATTTTAGAGGCTCTGCAATTTGTTTTCTGCTTAGTATCAGTGTGTATTTTCTCTTTGCTGAATTTTTAATTGAAAAAAGCATCTTCATTAGGGAGAGCTCCAGTATTGTCTGTTATTAGACAAGAATGTTGGTACTATACAATGAAAATTTCTGCCATGAAAGTAGTTCAGTGTATGCCTTCAAGCTATGTGAATTTGAAAACCACATTTAAATGTTTTCTGGAATTACTATCTCTTACTTCATTATAAGTCATCATTTTATTGTTTGGAAAATAGCACAATCAGAAGTGGTCACTGGTACAACCATATTCGTTCTGAACAAAACTAGACAGACAGCAACAGGAGTTTACATTACTGGCACCCTTAAAAGTATTTGTCAACACTATAGAAAGGTACTTAGAAAGACTTTCCTGACAGATGCATTTCAAATGCACTGCATTCAGAAGCCTAAAAAAATCCTTTAGCTTTTACCTTTTATGTTTTAATATACTCTAGAATTTCTTTTCTCAATGAACTTTTTCTCTTGTATAAAAATATTGTACTAACATACTGCACAATTTTTAAAGCTCATATTTTACAAGTTCATATAACGCAGAGAGATTGTGGGATCCCCCCTCCATCCATACAGATACTCAAATCTCAACTGGACAAGGCCCTGACCAACACAATCCAGCTTTGAAGTCAGCGCTCTGCGTGCTGAGCAGCGGGCTGGGCTGGACAATCTACAGAAGCATCTTCCCACTTTAATTGTGCTGTGACTCTACTCCCTTCCAAAAGCAACCAAAAAGAAACTGCAGGACATAAATGCAAAGCATTACAACCGCTCTCTTAACAAAATTTGCAGCTTTCACCTACGTGGGGTATCAAGTAGGAAGGCATTTCTCCAACTCTACATCTACAGTTCATAGTCTCTTAAAAGCTGTTAGAACAGCAATATTCATTCTTTGAGGTGGAGAAAATTTATTTGTGGACCAAAGCTGTGTTACTGCTCCTCCTCTTGGTTTCTAGTCCCACTTCTTGAAAGCAAAGTCTGTCAAAAAGAATCAGAGAGAGAACCCCAGTCGGGACTGATTCAGCAGGCAGCGGTGTTTTCCGGTTCCCTCTCCTACCTCCGCCTGGTGAGGCTGCCTTCCAAGGGAAGACAGTCAAACCAAGCACCAACACAGCAGAGTGAAAGCCACAGTCACCAACAGTTAATTATGAGTAGATCTCTCTCTTTTTACGTCTAAATGCCAATTCCTCTGGCATCAGATTCTGCCTGTCACTGTTCAAAAGCAGGTGATGCGTGAAGTACCCATCTACTCAGTGCAGTGCTCATCATAATGAGAATATTTCTCGCAATTTTTGCCTGTTAACTTCTGGTAACATACTAATCATATATAGCCAATTTGGCATAAACATCAAAGTTGTACATGTATGCATTTTTCTTTGATCTAGCACACTTTTTTGAAGAATTCTTCAGCACCTTTAATAAGTGATTTACAGAATGGGCTGCTATACAGCTATGGCTAGGAGCTGCTGTAGACCACTTCTTCCAAACAGCATGCAGCCCTTTATGCAGAATGCAGAGAAAAACACTCACACGCTTACTATGCAGCAGACAGACAGTAGAAACATAAGTTTAAGTTTAGAGCTTAACTTTTAAAAAATACCAGTAAAAAATCAGACTTTCTTCACCAGTGATGCTTGTACTTTTTGCATTTAGTCAGCAAAACAAAACCGATGCTTCCTATTACTTTTTGATTTCATAAGCAAATATTTATTTCCCAAAGCCACGGGATTTTGCATGCAAACACTACAGGAAAATATTTTAATATATAAACTATGTTCATGAAGATATTTTCAGATTGCTGACTTTCTTTTCATTATGAAACCACTTAAGGTTATCACTGTTTTATTTTTAAGAATAAACAGAGTCTACTACTTAGATCCAAGTTCTTAACTGTGTCTTTTTAAACGTTTGTACTACCCAAGTATGCAAAAATACAAGAGTGACCCAGGTTTCAGCACACAAGGTCAAACCATCACATTTTCAAGTGCTGCACACTGCCTCTGGCAGAAACCATTAACTAGAATTTCAGAAAATAAAATACCCATAATGCATCTAACTAGTTTTGCAGAGTTTTTCTGTGCACTTCAGAAAAATAATCCTGCCATCAACAAGTCTAAACTACTGCAGGTAATACAGTTAGGCATTATTTAAAGTTCTTAGTCTTCTTTAACAAGAGCACTCTTGATCAATGAAAATGTCAAAGCCAAATCAGTTTTGTTTTTTCTTCTACTTGATCATGCCAACTTGGAAATTCCCTATGCTACAAATTACCATTCCTAATCCCTCTCCTATAGAGTCAAGTCCCTCTTCCTTTACAGGGAGGGTCAAGGTGAAATGCCTATGATGTATAGCTGAAGCCTTGCGGTTCCCTATTTACCAAGCCCTCCAGATATGAAAACTGATGCATATGAATCAAATACAAGCGACACTAATGCATTAATGACTGACATGTGGCACAGACACACACACAGATGCAGCCTGACATTAATGGAGAGATTTGCCTGTGGTCATGCACATAGAAGGGGGGAAAAATAGACCCACCTGCCTCATGTTTTAACCTGAGTATGAAATCAAATGTCAGAGAAGATTAATTAGATGCCTAAAGTTTTATTCTTTTCTGTTGATAGAAAAAGCACATTTCCATAATGTGAGGAAGCATTTATGTGGATAGCAAATCAGGTTGACATTGAGGGAAGGTTTACTTTATTGTGAATGCTAGCTGTGTGGTGCTTGTCAGTGCAATTACTTTCTACTCAAGTGGTTTGCTTTTTAACATTTTATTATCTTAACAATAAAAACCCTGGAAGCAATAATTATTTATTATGCTAATTCTTTAGCTTTTTTATTATGAATTTCTGCCAGACCATTAAAACTTGCTGTTTTCCAGAAATAAACCAGATTTATTAATATTCAGCCAATTAAAAAAAAAAGGGGGAAGGCAAAACCAATCTCTGTACTGGTAATTAGTTACTAACCAGTCAATTTGTACACTTATCAGCTTCCCCATAAGTTCTATTTTCATTTATTCAATATCCAACATTTCTAACATCATTCTTATTGAAAACAACTTCAAAACACTAAGTCCACTGCAGTATTTTTTATAAATAATAATTTAAGCAGTCTGAGAGGCAGCAGGGCTTTAGACCACTCTGCAAATGCACTATACTCAAGGACTGCATTTTAATTATGGAAACCTTTTAGAACATCCCTGTTTTATTAACAGTAAGTGAAAGACTATAAACAAGGCTTCAGTATGCACCACTTCTTCTCAATCCTGTCTAAAGCCCTCAAGGGGAAACAGCTTCAACGTGCTTTCATTTCTCCCCCCAAGCATTCTCATCTCTGAATACCTCTTCTCACCAGCTTTAAAATTCATTTAACATAACAACCACACAGTTATGCTTTTTTCTTCCCTCTCACCCCCCCTTCTTTTTTAAATATACAAGTGTTCCCTCCTTTAGGAATAAACACCAAGGCCACAGCTCTCAAACTCCCACAGCATAAATGCAATATAGGAGACCATAAGCAAGTCTAAGCAGAAAAGCACTGCAACTAAATGTACCTTGAAAAGCTCTTAGTTTGCAATACTTTTATAAAGCTTCATGTCCATGCACAAAGTGTCCCTACATTTCATGCAGTGACAGTAGTAGTAATCCCCTGAAGACTTCTAGAACAAATTCCTTAGCTCAAAGCTTAGTTCCCCCTGAGCCAGTGCAGATATCACTGGCGTCTTCTATGGCTAAGATGCAATACTTCAAGGTTTGTCACGGCAGCCCTCCCAGCTTCAATAAACAATATCAACTTCCATGCTTGCCACGCACAAGAGCGGAGCCAGGTTTCTCTACTGCGCTCTGCTTCTGAAACAGCTTTCTCCTGTACCTCCCACTGGAAGATTTTGCCAGTGGCAACAGAAAGTTCCCTAATAATATGTAATATATACCATAATTAGCACTGTAAAGCAGGTAGTTATCTCACAATTGTCCTCCCATCCCCTTTCTCATAATCACAAAACTTTATTTACAGGGAAAAAAAAAAAAAGAAAAAAAAAACACTCAACTTCTTCAAAGCCCCAAATATTCATTCCTGACTTGAATCACTGGTATGCCATTGCCCACTGGATGGGCACAACCTAACAGGGGACAGAGATAATTCGCTCTTTTAAGCATCCATAAGTCTCCCTCTTGCCAGATACCTACAAGCCAAACCAGACAATTGTGCAGAGTTGAGGGCAAATTTAATTAAAACTACGATTCCTTGTTTGGAAATGCCCTACCTCTCATGTACTCTCCAAACATTATCAGCTACTTGTGTGAAGGGTTAAAAGGGCATATTTACTGAAACTCATATTCTGAAATTTTATTTCTATCCCAGTTCATTAAATAAAGTCATCACATGGAGCACAGATGTAAAAGTATACAGAGACCCTCGTAACCACCAAACTCCCCAGTTACTCCATACCTGTAGCTCTTGTGGCCCCCTGCTATTTACTGGAACCTACTTTCCTCCCAGCCTCAAGAAGCTGAAAAACAGCAGCAAAAACTTCAGTCGATGTAGTTTTTTGCACCTAGTTATCAGATTATTATCAGATCAGACGCCACATCTGAAATACTTTGAAGAGCACCAAAGAGAAGATAAAAATTCCAAATGCTGCCATTTGAAAACACAAGATCCATATTGCATTCTCCATAACCAAGAACACTAAAACAATACATTTAAGCATAGAAATTCTCAAAATAAATTAACAGGCCACTTAATTATTTGTTTAAATTGGTAGTTGCAGTTGAAAAGGAAGCTGTTATACACCCCCTGAAAGATAAAAAGCATGACTCAGTGCTCTGTTTTCAGTTGTACTACCTCCAGTAAAAGACACCTGTACTTAATAGTGATGTGAAATAACACTGACCCTTCTAATCTGCTCTTCCTATTTTCTATGGGAACCTGGTCTCTTGCACAAAACGAACACAACGAAAACAACCATGCTCAGTTACCACTTCCCATCCAAGGGATAAACCAAAGGCAAGGCACCCCCGCAAATAAATAAAACCAGCCAAAGGGAGACTAAGAACATGCCCGAGACTGTTTAACAAAAATCAGAGCAGGAGGACACCGATCTTATGAACTACTTTTTTAAGCACAGAGTCTAGGGATGGAGGAAAAGACAGCAAGTGGACACGGGTGTGAATATAGAGAGTCTTGGCAGCTTGGCCTGTCCTCTCCTCCTCATAGACACCTAAGTCAATAAGAAACAGCATCTGCCTGGTCAACCTACAAGCAAGTATCAACACGAGGGAACAGCAAGACAAACCCTTTCCCGGATAACATCCATCAGCACTTTAACTGACAGAAAGCAAGGCCAGGGATGCCGAGGTGTGAAATCCTCTCTTACAAGGGACTAGCGCTCTTAGGATGGGCACGCAGTAATTCATTTGCTTTTTTAAATAAACACACAGCACACTGCTTTAGTCCCTCGCAGGCCATCAGATCAGGCCTGCAAGGTTTATAACATTAGTTCAGCCTTTCTAACAACATATATGCCTCAATGACCTGCATTACTCTCCTACAGAAGCAGCAGCCCAATTTGGTACAATCATTACATTCCTAGCCACACTCTGACAAAGCGCACAAAAATCTCTGAAGTTCTGTCATTCCTGGATCCCAAAATTATTTCATCTGCAAGTTTAAGCCAGTGCAAGTTGCATTTGTTACCAAAAGGCAGGTAAGATAAATTTTGAGTTTCAGCACGATTGCCCCCCTTCAGCAGAAATTTAGAATGTAGTGCTCTTAAGCTTTGATCTCAAGACATACTGTGTTTGAGTAAGTAAATGCTAGAATTTTTTTGTAAAACTTACAAAAACTCTCTCACAAACTATTCACCTATCAAAATACTTTAACAAGCATGATAATCAATTTGGGAGCTACACAGAAACCCCTAATAAATACAGGCTTCTAGGCACACCTGACAGCAATCGGCTATTGGCAATGACTTCTGGCTGCTCTACTCGCACTCACATAGTAAGTACACAGTGTGTAGGTTGAGAGAACCAATGCACATGGAGCAGAACAATGCAGAAGCCTCTGAATTTTCTCTTCCAGGACAGGCAGCGAATTTTTTATTGATATGCTCTATAAATTATATTACTAAATGCGATGCAGAAACAGAAAGAGCTCTTTAAAAATATAAGATGATGTGACACAAGCTATATATCCTATTATTTTCATTTATTGTCCATGCATTTCAAACGGCATTAATTTACAACAGTAAAAAGCAAAGCCATTAAGTACATACAGAGCCCTGTCAGCTTCAGGTGTAAAATAAAAATGGTTTCTCACAATAGCTTAGAGTGCTGTTGTGTAAAGTGTGTAGAGTAAAACTTGATACCACTGCAATTCTACCTCATGTACACACAGGAAAATGTATGGAGTAGACGTGAATATTTTCTCTTAAGGAAAATGAATTACCATAGGTGCAATATTTCTGTATCAAAGGTGCAATCGTTCACAGCCATTTTTCACATCAACATAAAAATTTATTGCAAGTTATGTCAAAATACATTAAGTCACAGAATGGTTTGGGTTGGAAGGGACCTTAAGAATCATCTAGTTCCAACCCCCCTGCCATGGGCAGGGACATCTTCCACTACACCAGGCTGCTCAAAGCCCCATCCAACCCCACTTTATTTATTACTGATGCGCCATGGAGGCCATTAGCTCCATCTCCAACAGGGCTGCATTAGCAGGCTGACTCCGCTGCAAAGTCAGAACGGGGAGCATGAACCACCTCTTAAAACAGTGTCAGCTAACCCAGCCAGATTTCCACAGAAACAGATGAGGAATGCTTACTAAATCTAGCAGCACAGCTGAGCGACAGGGGAAGTATCCTCCATCTCTAGGTGGGTAATGAACATCTTTGGAAATAAAAATCTAACTCAAGTGATTTGTTGAAGTTAAGAGTTCATCTACCTGAACTTCTTAGAGTAATATACCTCTACCAAACTCACTATCCTGTTACATAACTGTAGCCTTTTTAAAGCCTTTACACAATTTCAACAATTCCCGTACAGCTGAACTGCCACACAGTGTATGTACACAAGATCAGAGTACCCCCTTTGTATTCCCAATTACAGCCTCACCTCAGCTAAACACAGAACCTTACTCCTTTTGGGTAATGGAGACCCCACTTGAAAACCTTCAGTTACTCTCTCAATGTCACCCTGCTTTTCAAACCTGGGATTCTGTCGATGCTGTAGAAGGCAGCAAAAGGAATCAGTCGCAGTCTCAGAGCTATGCAGCTTTGAAGAAAAGACGCCAGTAAAACTTCCTCCTGTCATTAAAGAGAAGAGACAGAACCCAACCCGTATTCAGCTTCCCAAAGCTCTGCGATCTAATTCTACACAAAAGGCTTAATAAGGTTTAGACTCGTAATACAATTAGTAATTTAGCTCACAAATTAGACTATCTATTAACACTCCAGCAGAGACATCAGCCATATGAGGATTAAGAAGGAATCTTCTGCTCTCAATATGGATGGCAGAACTTGAATGCTTTAATAGACCACTTCAGCTTCTGCACAAGAGAACATGTATTGTATTGTACAAAATGCTGTAAGCATGGCCAGCATCCTGCTTGTATACTGAACTTTCATCAGTAGGAACCATGTTAATAATTTGCACATTAAGTAGAGTGGGAACTTTCAAACTCATCTTAAAGGACAATTTTAACTGGTAAAAAAATAAGTACTGATAGCACAGACAAACTGCATATGCATTTTGAATGCATTAGAGGTGCACATAAAAACAATGGCAAAAACTACCATGTCAGCATGGACACAACACAGGCTAACCCAAGGTATGGACATTATACAACATTTAACGGCAGGATTTAAATAAAGAAGCAACCATTTTCTAAATCTCTGCATACAACATTTATTCTGTATCCATTAATAAAGGAAGCAGACCTATGCAATACAAGATTCTGCATTATCTTCTCCCCCCAAACAGTGCTCAAAAGATTTAGAAAAGAGCCAATACCTTTAGCATACTACTTAATGGCACTTTGTCCACAGATAAGAAAATTCCAGATGAATTTTCAACGGCAGGCTGAGTAGGCAAAGAACACTCTACTTATTACCAAGAAACTCAAATTTCAATTGCTGTGTTTGAAAAGTGCTGTTCCAATTTCCAGAAAGCTATATGTGCAACTACGTTTCCACAAATTGCTGATATTGGTGTGTTTATACTGACTTGTATGAACACCTGATTTACTTGCAATTATTACGTCACTAGGAGCTTTTCATAATTATTTTCATAGTATGCCCCAAACTGACTTTAATTCATCTTTAAGTTTTAAGCTTCTGTTATATAAGTAGTGCCAGCATCACGAATTCTTTTTAGCTTGAAAAACAAACAAACAAAAAATCTTCATCAGTTTACTTCACACTCTAGTAAAAACTATTCACACCCAAATAATATTATGAATAACGTCCATCTGGTCTGAAATCTAGATCTGGCCACAGTATCTCATTCCCCACTAGCACTGCCTGCTGTTTCTGTCAAGTGTTCTGGGTGACTGCACTCCATGCAAATTAAGACTTAAACTTGACTAGCTTGCAGTACGTACTTACAAGTACATGCTTTGCTGGCACATGTATGGGACCATTTTGATTTGCCTCGGGAAAACAAAAAGAAACAAAAAACAAAACCCAAACTTCTTATGAATAATACTCAGGCAGTTAGGAATTGTATCCCCGAGCTTCTGTCATAGCCTCCCCAGAGGCTCTGGGGCTTTCTCAAAACGTGCAGGTAGATCTCCCACCTGTAACGGCAACAGAGTGGCCCACGGCCCCACAGGATACCCCAATCAGAGCTACCATCCTCCAGTCTCAGTTCTCCTCTCAGCTCAGTCACAGCTGCCCAAAGGATGAAGGTAGCAAAGGAAGGCACAAATGATTTGTGATTTGCGGAGTGTGGTGATGAGGAGCAGACATAAGCAGAGAAAAGGAGGCAGAGAGCACAGGAGGTGGCAGGTAAGC
>Ga0181612_173574_pt1 | contig 10215 bp, 5 predicted proteins | sample HoacroProtozoa21_FD_119630 | JGI IMG/M metagenome (GOLD analysis project Ga0181612, IMG submission 119630) | Hoatzin crop microbial communities from Cojedes, Venezuel. Combined Assembly of Gp0051906, Gp0051904, Gp0051908 | reverse complement strand
CTGCTGTGTTGTATTTCCAGTAAGTTGAAGTCCCCCACGAGAACAGGGGCTAGCGATTGTGAGACTTCTGCCAGCCTCTTGTAGAAAACTTCATCTGCCTCTTCATCCTGGTTGGGTGGTCTATAACAGACCCCCAGCAGGATGTCTGCCTGTTTGGCCTTCCCCCTCATCTTTACCCATACGTATTCAACCTTGTCATCACAATCGTCAATATAATCAAAACACAACTCCATAATGTGGCTGACGGCAATGAGAACAATGTAAAACTATTATGTGCATTATACTTAAGGTGGATACTTTGGGGTTTGGTGGCTTGTTGTTTAAGCAATCCTGCCCCTGTTCACTGCTGGGAAGACAACTCTGTCAGCGCATAAATTTTTAAATCCCTGCCATGTCACACAGCCCACTTGCCCAACACCCTATACCATCCTGTTTATTCCAAAGGCTCAGATGTTATTTCTTAACTAAATCTTGACAGTTAAATTGTAGTTTGTGGAGACAATCTATGGTAGTTTGTGAGCCAGCATTTTTGCATATTGAAACAGCACTTGACCAGATGCGTTTTTTACAGTTCAGTCAGGTATGACTCGAAAGCATTATCAAGGATAAGTGGTAGCTATTTGAATAATAAGTACACTATGCCTGCCTCTGGGATGAAACACAAAGCTTCTCAGGGAGTCCACAGTTCTATAAAGCACAGTCCTAATGTTTGGTATTTTGTTCTGCTGCCAGAATCCACGGTTTACTTAGACACCAGGTTATTTTTCTGATCCTCTCTCCCCGGTAGCAATGGTGTCTTACCAGCCCTTCTAGCCAGAGGTGTTATTATTCCCAGTTCTCTTTAATTCCCCTCTCTGACCTATATTCACTCATCTGCTTGTTAGCTTTTCACTTATAAATAGACTTTAAATGTTACTGTGTGACTTTAAACATGTTAATAGATAACACCACCCACTCCTACTAAAGAGATATACTATTTTTCATCATCTTACAAGTTTAGAGCCATAATTAAGATAAATTTGAAATACACTTTAAACATCTCAGTCCAAATGCATCACATTTCAGAAGTGCTCTTATTAATGTCTTCATAATAATTATTTTCTTACTTCTTACAGACACAGAAGTGATTTTTACTACCGAAAAACAGTTAGTGTTGCTTTTGAAAGGACTGTGTCACAAAGTCATTCTCCCCCTTATTTTGGAATCGTGTTTTTCATTTGGGGCAGTGACAGTTTTTACCTTGCTTGCTCTGTGGGGTTACTCCTTTACAAAATGCTCAGCAGCATGTGAAAATCCAAAAGAAATAGGAAGAGTAGTACCTCAGTTAAAAATTGCCAGCAGAAGATGATGTGCAAATTAACATAGAGGCCACTTATAGGAAAGCTGGAATTCCCATTCCAGTTTAAGATATTCCTACAGAGGTATACATCATTTTCCACACAAAATGAGTAGACACCTAGAATTTAATCTTCATGTAGAAAAAAAAAAAAATTGCATTTGTAGAATAGGCACCTGAATTTACATTGAAATTGTCTCTATGCAGCACACCAGCAAAAGAAACCTGGCCACCCAACCAGCTGGTGTAGACAGTCTTGTATGCATGCTGCTCAGACCTTGCATCCTCTGGAGCAAACAAATAATTTGGCAATAACTAACTAAATTTGTGGAAAGAAATCCATGGAAAATTGCTGCATGGCCAGGGACTTCCTGAGAGGTCAGAAGAAAATGTTGAAGACCGGGAAGCTTCCTGAGGGAAGTGTTACCTGCACTTAACTCATGCACTTTTCAGTGGGTGTGTATTTGGGACACTTCTCTGCCCCTTAGTTCTTATTATGCCTTTATTTGGCAGAGCTGAGAACAGACATGAAGGTAGCCATAGTGACAATTTTTTACTGGACAATAGCTGGAATGCGATGATGCTCTAGGAAGGCACAGTTCATCATAGCAACTCATTTCATTCATAGTTTCATGGTCAGCACAAGAGCTGAAGTCTACAAGCTCTCCAGGTTTGAGCCACAGGCCAATCTCCTGTGTGCTTCCAACGGAGGCCCTGAATACTTGACCGCAGATATCACTGTGAAAAGTGCCAGATTTGGAACCTGCAGGGGCAGTTTCTTTGCCAGTTTTTTATAGTGAGCAGTGCTGGAGCCATGACCCAGGGCCAAAGCAATCTTTGATTTGAGCCTGTAGTGCCCTCTCTGATGGTCTCCCCAGGCTAAAAGCGCTTGTGGCACCAAGAAATAGTTGTTATATATTATTGTTATCACATGTTTTTTCAGGTAAAAGTTAAGAACATGAAAATCCATGTCCCAGCCTACCAGAGCAATGTCATAACATATACCATGACACTTGTATTACGTGAGTGTGCTATGGCATGAGGGTGTAAGAAGAATTCGAACATACAAAGGCTGCTCTTGGAGGGGGACAGACATGGTGCTGCTGCCTTATGTCATTACTACTGGTTTGCAGCACGCTCAGGCATAAAACCCTCCAGGCTTTTGTATTTGGGTTTGCCCTGTTAGAAATTGGCTTGTTCTGTAAGGGAGCCGATTTCAGTGCATGCACAGTATTAATAACAAAAGGATAAGAGCCCCAGAATAAAACAGGAGGCAAAAAGACAACGTATTCACAGTGCAAGGGCAGCGTACCCTGAGGACGAAAAGGGAAAGGAGGAGGAGAGATTGAGTGAAACCATGACAGCATAGGCTTCATGAGGCATAACAGTTCACAATCTCCCAAAGCTTCTTCTAGGTCTCGTACAAGCAGGAGGGTGACGGAGGCTGCTTTTATACATCGCGCATTGGGATTACAATTTGGGAAAGGCACTAGAGATGCAACACAATGTTTAGAGGAAGTCCTCTCCCCTGCAATCTGATACCTAATGGTGACAAACTCAAACAGCAGTCCATCAGGTCTGTGGGTAAGACAGAATTAAATAGGACAATTGTGCATCATCTCAGATAAATTTCAATATAATTTTAAAATAGTACCCTGCTAGTTATATAAAAATAATAGATGTTCTTTCTGAATTAAATTTTTCTGGGATCCTAAATAAGACAAGAGTAATGTCATAAAATGAGATATTCATATTTATATATGTGAATGATAAGAAAAGGAGCTTTTACATTTTACGCACTTTGGAGTTGCAGTTTAAACCATAAGTTTCCTTAAATAAGTGTAATTGTAAGAAGTAGTATCCAAGGAGTTTAGACAAATTATCAAGCTGATATTTCTAGATGCAAAGTCATTAAAAATATCTTAAGAATGATCTCCACATTAAAAGTGACACACTGAAGGATGACTTAATTTATTCTCTGACAATGAGTAAAGCAGGTTTCTGTTGACTAGAAATGTAAAATAAACAACTGTAAACATCCAAAGTGCAGATTCCAAAGGAAATACATTGAAACTGAAAATATTTCTTGTGAATCACAGTCTTCCCAATCTTAGCACAGTAGCTTTTTGCATAATTGGTTTTTGCTGCTCTACCTGAAAAAATAATCACATTGTAAAAATCCATCAGTTAAACAAGCAACATTTTTAGGCTTCTTTGGGAAGGTAAGTAGTCTCTTGGTTTTATGCACACATGTACATGAAGAGCATGCAAAAAAGACCCTGAAAGCCCTGCATGCCCAAAACCACTCTATAAACACTACGTCAACAAATCAGTATATTGTTCGCTTACAAACAATCAGAAGTTAGAAAATGACAAGCTTAAAATGGTCATACAACTTGCATTCAGCTGCTTTGCACACTAACTTTTTTGTACAGTCTTTCACTGAGCCATGCTTTGTTATTTTTCCCACGGGACCTTGTTACACTTATTGGTCAAAGAGCCCATGCCCAATGAACAGGCAGATCCTATTATTTTCTCCAATTAACACCTTTTCCCCCACTGAGCGTTAGAATTGCTCACTTCCTCATGGTCTTTTTCAGTGGTGTTCATCACTGTAGACCTATTCCAAAGCCCAGTAAAGGCCTCTGCCCTCAACATCTGTGGGCTTGAAGCATTGTTCTAGTTTCAAAGATGAAAAGATGACACCCACCACTATCTACTAATTGCAGGATCCCAGCTTAAGAAGAGCGTCACCTTAGTTGCCAAAGGTTTTAGCAATGCACAGTGCTTTGGTTTTGCTCAGAGAATACACCTCCCGGATATCAGCTTTTCAAAGCAGTTTATCGCTTGTGCAGATCAGACATGGGCTCTCACAAGTCAAGCACTGAAGACTACACAGAGTGATAAGAGCTTTACTTAACTGACTTCAGAGAGCTCGTAAGTGATATTAGGAAAGAAAGAAGGCTAAAACTCATTTTTAGGACCAGAGGCAAATGTCTAATCCTGAAATCTTTATTCTCCTTTCTCTTTCATTAGACATACTTTGATTCTGTAACAAAGCAGGCAGAAGCCTGACATACAACTACTCTCTTTTCTATAAAATTCTGACTTATACCCTGAGCATCATCTTAAGGTTGCACAAGCAAGCTTATACCTGCTGTTTTCCCTCAATACAGTTACTCTGCAGAATCTTCTTCCTTTTAAAAACAACACAAAGGAGAGCCCTGGGTACATCCATCATGTATCATTACCTTGACACACAGGCTTAACACCCTGGGATCATTACCACCAGCTTCTTTCACCGATGGAACAGAGCAGAAGAAAGCATTTTAAGTTGCTAATGTCTCTGGGCTGACCACTAGCAGAAGATGGGTACACATTTTGTCAGTGGGTGGCACAGCTGCTGGCTGATAGGCAAAAAACAGAGATGGTGGGCACAGAGATTGTTTCCCAGCTTTGGAGAGTGAGCACTAACAACCAGCCGCTTCCAACCTGTCTCCTCTCCACCAATTTCTCTCTTCACACTAGTCTGCTTAGAACAATTTCCCAGGAGGACAGGCCCTTTGTAATGGGATGACCATGAGTCTTCCCCCTCACTGTCATTTCCCATCTCCCTTCCTGCAAAGTTTTGAAGCCTTTCGCAGTCAAACTGCTGTAAAGATTTTAATAGTAGCAAAATCATACATCTTTCCTTAACCTCCTTCTCTGAAACAACCCAGCCATTTTAGTTCATCCCACTACAATTCATCCTGAGGCACAAGAACAGCATGACTTTTTTCTTTTGCAAAGCTACAAAAAGTCAAAAATCACATCTTACACCGGAAAATATGTGGATAGTTTCAGGCATCATCACCTGAATGAATTTCATGATGATTACATTCACCACTAAGGTATGAAGTAGCAATTCTATTTCTCTTTTCATTCTTCACTAGCAAACCCAGAGATTCAATAATGTCATACAACATATTGCATTATGACAGCAGAGTGCTGTTATGTCCTATACAAGCATTTGTCATTTTAGATGTGGGATGATTTTTCAATATATTCAACAACGCTTTAAAATATTTGCCTAAATTAGATCTTTTTACCTTCTGTTACACAAATCCAGATTCTTTTCATCCATACAAGGACATTCAAGTTAAACGAAGCTGTTATCAACACTAACAGAAATATTCTGTAGGAAATGGAAAGCCCCATGAAAACCAACAGGATGCAGAATACTCTATTCTATTGAGTGAATAGTAATAGAGATGCCAGTTTGACCAGATGTTTTTAATTCACTAAGGAATAGCCAGACTACTGTCATAAATATTGTAGTGCTCCTTGTTCTATTCAGAAATGTGCACACTCAGAACCAAAATACTTAGCCTGTCTGCAATGAAAGTTCATCCATTCCTCTCAAACACAACTGTTAACTAGTGCTATGGGTAACAGAATTGAAGGGATACTCAAAAAAAGTTTATAGTTCAACATTAAAGATAATCTTATATTTGGAAGGCAGTTGTCTATAATCCAGATAATGCTATTATTTTCATGTCTTGCTCCCAGCACTTTTAATGAATAATGCTCAGCATATGAACACATTTTGGAGACACACTAATCTAGAATATCGTGCAGGTATCACTTTTCCCTGTGCAAAACAGCTGACAACTGCAGTACTTCTACATCTTTCCAGGTTAGTTCTTATAAGTGATTTCATAGTTTAGACATGTTACCAGCCTGTGCTAAGATTCAGGGAAAGAACAGCAGTGACTACAAAAGTAATTCTGGAACATAAAGTAGTGAAAGGTGTATTTTGTAGTTTCTAGCACTGCATTTGACACCTTATGTTCATTAGCTAATCACAATTTATTAGCACCATCTACTAAACAAAGTTTTGTTACTATGTTTCCTTAATATTTTTGTGTAGCTTCTTTTTGTTTCCTTCCTTAACGTATTGCCATTAAACCTTGGTGTGGAACCAGCTTAATTGTTTGCACTCAACTTATTTGAAACTTGCCATGACTTGTAGAACTGTGAAAAATTACTACTTAGAGACATAAGGCAATGAACTTTACTTTTAAAACTATATAGTCCCTGTTTTCCTTAGCATATTCCTACTTTTATTTTTTTTTAACCTCCTCCAAAGGTCTACGCTGTTAATATCTCTTGAGCTTCAAGTCCTCTGCTGGAACGACAGTCCAAGCACAGACAATCGCTTTTCTCTAAATGCATTCTGAGTTGTGGCTCAACTCTGACAACTAGGTCCTAAATCAAGAGTGTTTGTGGCAAACTGGAGAAATCGCCCATTTAAAAAGAGGTAGCCATTACCCTTAGTGAACTTCAAAGCACTGCATTGACATAGGAATAATCACCTGCATAAACCAGAGCTGCAAGGAACTCTACAGAGGAGGATTTGAGGGATCACAAGCCGGACATGAGTCAGCAATGCCATGCTATTAAAGAAAAAAAAAAAAAGAAAAAGATTATATTGTAATACATAAAACAAGGATATAAAAAAGCATCAAAAAAAACCCAACCTTATCCTTTTGCTTAGCTCAGCATGAACAAAGCATCACCTAGACCACCCTGTCCATTTCTGAGCACTTTAAGAGGTTCAGGGATGTACTGAAAAGAATCCAGAAAAGAACAAGGAAAAAATTCAAAGAGCTAGAAAATGTGGCCTAAGAAGAAATATCAAAAAATTGAACTCTTTAGTCTAAGGAAGCACATTTGAAAGCCTAAAGGCTGGTGCAGTGAGGGAGGGTATAAAATGTTGTCCATGCCCACCCAGATCGCAGCACAAAGGCATGCATGGCAACAAGGAAGGTTTAGCTCAAAATTTTGTGATGGTATTGGAAAATTTTGCCTAGGAATTGTTTTATTTCTATTGCTGGAGTGTCTTAAACAAGAGAAATATAATTATTTGTCATAAGTGACAGTAACATTGGCGTGGTGGGACAGGCAAGATTGCTGCTCAAAACTGGTTTTCAAGCAGATTATATTACTGCCTTGCATACACTATTTTCAGAAAACGAGTTTTGCCTTCACAGAAGCTTAAAATTGGGACAGACATAACTGTTTGGCTAGTCTAAACAAGGGGCTTTAAAGAGTAGTAACTCTCTGAATTTTATTTTTATCACCAGTACAGAGACTCTGACTCTGGATAGTTTTCTTGCAACGTCTTTTATTTAGAATCACCATTTTTTAATAGGGGTTAGAAAAATAAAAACAAACAGCAAAACCCAAACTTGCAGTCCTCAGAAGTCTATCATTGCTCATTTCTGGCAAACTCCACAAATACTCAGACTTTTATGTAAATTTTTATTTAAAAAAATATTTATCAAGTATACTTACACACTTATTTTGATTTTACCTACTTCACGTCTTCGTTTTGATCCCCTCTCTAACACTCTTTGCATTCAGTAAATTGTCTGGAGGACAAAACATCTTCTGCAGTTTAACAAAGCATGATAAGGTACCTACCTATCAGAAGAACGCTAATGCAGGAAGCAGGGGACATTTCAGACCAAGAGATTGTTACTGGATTTCAGAGAACATAATTGCACACTTGGGAGATAGTAACTTCTTAATTACAGTCCTCTGGGGAGTGGGAGGAATCAAAGCACTTGCATGTCTGGAAGGGACTTGACACAAGTAGCCAAAGTGGCCTAATCCCATCAGAGGAGAAAACACTTGATCTGTACTCCAGAAAGCGCCCAGCCTTTTTCAGGAACTCTGTAATTAAGAACTTAAAAATTGCTCCCCTCAGTGCACTTCTCTGCTTGTGCTCTTCTATCAGCTTCATCACTTAAATCACCAGCATGGTTAACCAGCACTGATTTCTACTTCCTACCTCGTGCACACTCTGGTTTCATTGGCAGAGGATGGGATTAAGGCACAGGGCTGGAGGGCTCAAGGTGACAAATCTGAGAGTTCAGCTGTCATTTTCACATGACCCATGTCACGCACACTCCAAGTTTTGGGTGTCTACCACGAGACACATCAGCTGAATGCACAAGAGAATACTGAATGCATGAAATAATCCTAGAAATAATTTCTTTTTTGAAAGTTAGGGCCTGAACTTATGCTTGAGAACAGTGTTGAAGCATATGCTAATTTTATTGATTTCAAACTCTCATCCAAGTTTAAAAAGACCTAAAAAACATTGCTGGATCAGGACATGTGACTGACTAAAAAAAGGGAATATCCACACCACTTCTAAAGTGTGTCATTTAAAAAGGAATGCAATTATTCATTCTTCAACCATCAGCCAACCTGCACCTTATGGCCATTAGAAACAAGCACTTTCTGTAGGCATGCTTTTTCATAACTGTCCATGTATGCATTCCTTGCACTCTCCCTCCTTATTGTCTAGCCCTACTGCCAAATAAAATCAGGATCTTGGAGTTGAAAGAGAAAACACTGATACAACCAAAGGTGGTTTCCTTTAGAAACAGTGTGAAGCAGGTACTTATTTTAGGCGAAGAGCGGAGTGCTGCCCAGCCCTTCAACCACCACCAATCCAGAGACCACTTTGTGAACTGTTCTAGGTCATCTTTCATACACACCCCGCGTTTCACAGTGGGAAACAACGCAAGAAGCTTTCAGGGTTATTATGTCTAAGTTCATTTTCTGTAAATATAGCAAACCACCATATCCATGACAGCCAGTTTCCACTGCCACCACCAGAGATGTCCTCTGACTTGGGTAAACTCACCTAAGGCTGCAATAGGGTGGAAGATGGTGACATTGCAAGCCTAGGCATCTCTTTGCAAAATGGGTCATTTTTTACTGCTTACCACAAGGAAAGTAAGGAAACAAGTATAATGCGCTGGAGAATGAATGAAGCAATCTTTTTTAAAAATTATAACCTGTAATTGTAGAAAAGTAACATTTTCAGACAGCCTTACCAGACTTCACTTGAACTTTGGCACTGGAGAGAGATACTGTACAAGGCTGGTGCCTCATTAACACAGCCGCAGCACTGCCATCTGTGAAGGAAGAAATGGGGGAGGAGGACTGTGCTAATTTAGCTCCAAGTCCCACTGAAGGGAATGTCACACTCACTCCCCCTCAGCAGTGGGCTTTTCATATGGCTGCATCCAGGATGGTTAGTGGCTGAAAAGAGAAATCGCTACTGCTGAGAGAGCGCGAGCCAGTCACTCAACAGCCTAGTGGCTTTTTGCTGCTGCCCTTCTCAGCAGTACTACACCTCTTCCCCTGTTAAAATATTTTCCCTTTAACCTAGTCCAAGTCTGGGCTGAGACAGGACTTATTCGCTTTGTACCAGGAAGCACAGAATGAGGTATATTGATTTCATGTGGTAAGTTTTGGTTGAAGAGCTGTATCAAAGATTTTTGTGGTTTCTCAAAAACACGTTTTGCTTAATAGAACAAAGGGAATCAAATACGTGTTTTGTTGTGAATCCTGCAGGCAACACTAGCCAGAATATATCGTATATATGTATCACCACTTAGCACATACTGCTTTCTCTATTGTAAGCCCCAGCCTATGAATATTTCTTTTCCATTTTCCCATCATGTAAAACAAAATGGCTCTTTTCATCTTGGGGTCTGTAGAAGTCATTCATATAAACATTTAAGAGATCCACCCACAACAATTAGGGAGGCAAAAAACCAAAACCACCACATTACCAGCACAGGACATCAATAATCCCATGGGGACCTGCATTTCTACCAAAAAGATTCTTAGTAGTCTACAAATTGGCTGGGAGGAGAAGAAAAGTTGAAAACCACTGCAGAAGCTAAATACGCCCAAGTAATATCTGCATGGTCAGTAGCAGAAGACACATCACTTGAGAGAGGTTACAAAAATAAAGGAAAGAATATGCACAGAAACATATCCACTGGAATTTTATTGTCTAAAATAATAAAGTG
>Ga0181612_160302_pt1 | contig 10215 bp, 9 predicted proteins | sample HoacroProtozoa21_FD_119630 | JGI IMG/M metagenome (GOLD analysis project Ga0181612, IMG submission 119630) | Hoatzin crop microbial communities from Cojedes, Venezuel. Combined Assembly of Gp0051906, Gp0051904, Gp0051908 | reverse complement strand
TGTTTTCCCCTTATCTGTATCGTTGTTGTTACTGTTCCCTTTGTTTGCTGTTCTGTTAAACTGCCCTTATCCCGACCCACCAGTTTCTACCTGTTTCTTTCCATTCTCCTCCGCACCTCGGCAGGGGGAGGGGCAGCCGCTTGTTGCTTTTGTTGCTGGCCACAGCCAAACCATAACAATGCCTAATCTATGCTGAAATATCTGATGTATGAAGAATATGTATAAAAACCCACCTGCTTTACTTTCTGCATTTAAGCCTTTCAAGGGAATTCTCAGGCAGTGAAAATAGGTGCCTATGCTTTGCTTTAGCAAGTCATATTACTTCTCCCCTTAACAACAATAATAAAACAATACAACCATGATAACCTAGAGAGAGCTCTGGTGCTAAATGTATGTCTGAGTCTTTCTCACAGTGTGGTTTCTTGACCCTCTTCCAGGTCTCTCTTACATGTTGCGTCACTAATTATCGGCACCTTTTCCAGCCTGTCTGTTCCCCAGACTATCAAGTTAGTCAAGTGTTTATTTTTGTTCACTATATGAGCCATTGATATATGAAATAGGTAGCTAGAAATATATAAAAGCCTGGAGTTCAAATCCATTTTTGTATTTGACCTTCATAATGTGAACAAGTAGATATAGTTAAAGTTGATGAACTATACTAAATGAATTACGTTTAGACAAGTTACTAGATCTCAGAAACGCTTCCTTTTCCTTGGATTTTATGACTATGGTTCTGTGCTCTTTATGCTTGTAATTCTCAGCACTTTTGAGAATTAAGTGTATGTACAGCCATATTTTTTAATTATACAGCTCATCTAACTGAGGATAGAAATACATGAAGATCTAAGAGGAGGAAAGATTTTTCTGCAAAAGTCCATACCAGAATGATAGCCCGCTGAAATCTTCATTTCACTTTTCCTTCCTCTCTTTATTTTACTGCCACAGGAGTGCAGCTATACTGGGAGAAAGACTCCATAACATTGCCTTACTCCAGCCCATATCTCTAGGATGAATTGTGCTGAATTTTTAGAAGATAGGCACCTGCACCCAGTACCATGCTTTTTTCTGCAATCTGTTTGTGCTTAAAGCAATGCGTTAAATTTATGTCCTTAAGCTCATGTTCTTGTAGTAAGCTTAAAGCTGGCATAACGTTCTGTAAAAATAGGAATACGATGGGTTGTGGAGTGGTTAATCAGCGAATGATCTATGAATAGTTTCTTTATGACTGCAGTATTTATATGAATGTACTTATATAGGAGAAGTAATTACTAATAGTCTATAGGTACACTTTGTTGTTACCCTCAAGTTCTCAGCATATTAAATTTTAAAATATGAACAATTTAAAATTTTGTGTAAGTTTTAAAACTTACCCAAATGAAATGTAATGTTTCATACATTTTAAAACATACTGTTATTATTCTGACTTGTACCTGAAGTCTGTATTGTTAGATTTATCTCACGAAAGGGGACTTGTTTTGTATGGAGAGAGACATAGTATCAGTCAAATATAAATCATAAATATACTTACTTTTCAGAGATTTGTTTTGTTTAACCTAGTATATCTGACCACAGTGCCAGAGAGTGGGATGCAACTGGCACTGGTGTGGGGCTAGTGTCTGTATTCACCCATGGCGCTCCACGTAGCAGAAACGATGTGGCTCCCGGTGACCTGAAATCCATGGTGGAGGGTACTGCCACGCAGCTTACACCATGTCATCCCTCTTGCCTTCTTGTTCAGCCCTCTGTTGCATGGAGAATGGCAGTCCTGAGCTGGTCATGCTTCATCAGTACATTCACACTTAGCTGTTTCTCTCACTGCTGCTTCACACCTTCTTCCAGTTTCTTGCCTGTGGCTGCCTCGCCTCTGCAAGAGTTCACTTCATTGGCCTATTTTTCTATCATTGATTGCTCATCAGAAATGCAGCTGGGTTATAGAGTACACGCTTTCAAATCCTGAAAATATCCACACCTAAACTGATATTTTTCCAGCTTCATTCATGTCATTTTCTCTTGTTCCATACAATCTGATCTCCACAGGCATTTTAGTAAGCAGTTACTTCCTCTAGGACTATTTCTATAAGTGGTGACTCATCCTTACTTGTTATGATATCATCAATTTTTTTCAGATCACTGAGATAGGTTTCTTCCTGCTTTGCAAACTGCAGGTTCTGTTGAATATTAATTTATCTTTTTTTAAATATACATTGATAAAAAGGAAGTATTTCATTACTAGTGTAAGATGTTACAACACCTATGTGGTTACATTTCTTGAAGATTCTTATCTGATGTACTGTCTTTATTCATTATCACCCTTTCATCCAGAAGTGTCTCTGTGATGTAAAATCATGATCAACTCTTCAGTTATGCAGTAAAATTACTCATTGTTCTAATATTTTGCTGGAGAACTGAAAATGTGATTATGATTTTACAATTCTGGATCGGTTGTTTCCCTTGTAAACTCTTTTTGGATTTCAGAAGTCATATTAACAACTTTATCCTTGTCTGTAATAAATAAATGCTTATTTGATCTTAATGTATAAATAATACGTTCTTCTGAATGCGCCAAACAAAATGTGATGAATGACAGGGACATTTTAAATCTCTCCTTTAGATTTCCTTGTGATGCTAGTAGACAGAAGGAGAATTGAGTCTCAATCCCTAGGGATGCGTTACTGTTGTAATGGAATTAATATAGCTGATAAAATGAATAATTCATGATGCAGTGTCTCTTGACAAAGCTTCTCAAAAGAGTCTAGTACAGACCAGTTAACTTCTATTTAAGAACTGGAAATCACTGTCCCATCATTTTTCTTTTTATTTTTTTTTTTCTCCAGTTAACTGCTGTTATTAATTGTATAGTAATGAATTAGAAATGTCCTTCTATGTCCCCCCCTCTAACAAAATATAACTCAGGAGTAATTGTGGAGTCAAAACAAGCAAACAAAAAAAGATACCTAAGAAAAAAGTGTCATAAGAAAAACACTTTATGTTTCTAATTAAACAGAGGGGTTAAACTTTTTCCAGTGAGCTGAAATATACATATGTATATTTCTTGTACTCAGTACCGATGTGATATACTCTAGGAACTTCTCATTTAAAGATCGTTGCTAATAGTACCTACATGTTTTTTAACCACTGCAACTCCCAGAACTTTAAATATAATCTGCTTATCCATAACTCAGACATATTTCAACCACAAAATTAATTACCAGTACACTTGGGTTCCTCAGGGCTTCTGGGTAGATCATAAACCCTGTTTGTTTCTCAGAAAATTTGTGCTTCCCACAGAACCAAGAAAACTGACCATGGAGAGTGAGGAAAAGACAAGTCATTGCTTGTTTCTTCAGGTTAAGATGCATCTCCTTACCTCAATTCAACAATGTTTGTTACTTAAAATTATCTACCAATGTAAAATTCTCCTTCTGGAGAACTGAATCAGTCAGAGAAAACACAAAATACAGCAAGATTGTTCTTTAAGAAGTGGTCACACAGGCATTTGGATATCAAACTGTCATGAGCAGGATGAATCACATCCCAGAATTGCAATCTACAGTTAAAAAAAAACCCTCTATGTAAGGGTAATTGTATTTTTACTTTGACTTCCTATGGTAGCCTACTGGTCATCAATCAAGGGGAAAGTCAATTGTTGGATGCCATTATAGATTAAATGACATTAAATGAGATAATCTTGGTTTTAAGTTAGTTTAATTTCAAAATCTTTTGAAGACAACAGAACTTCAGAGATACTGAATAAACTGTATAAATTATACAGCATTTTGTATGAAATGCATTAGATACATTAAATTATTCTGAACTGGATGCATTTAGATAATGTCTGAATGGGAGGACTATACAATTTTGGACCACTTCGTCTGATTAGGAAAATTTACATTATACAGAGTAGAGCCAATAAGAGACATGAAAGTGGAGTTAGATTTCCCTTAAGTGATCTGGCCAATCTCCGTGTATTCTTAACATTTACTATTCTGTTAGTTTATCCAAAAGAAGGAGAAAAAGGTAACTTAGTAGAGAGTCACCAGTAAGTGAAAAGATTTCTAAAAGAACAGGACATTTGAATTAACTAGACCAAAGAAGTGAGGGGGTTGGGGTGGGGTGTCCATGGCTGAACATTAATACTTTATTAACAGTGAAGATAAGAAGCGACTGGAAGAATTTGTAGGGACATTGTGACCACTTCTAGACTTTAAACTAGGATCGTACACTTTTCCACTATACATTCCTTAGCTCATGATTATTCATTAATCATTAGAAAAGCTGAAGTGTGACAGATTTGTTCCATATAGGTTTACCCATGTTTATTAAAAATATGCAAATGTAAATATTTTGAAATATTAGTTGTAAGAAATAAAGCTATTTTTAAACAGGAATTTACAGAAGCCGTGCAAAGTATTATATCAAAATTAAAAAAAATATTTACTACCAAAAAACCTAATACGCGGACTTCTACCTCTCCTCCTGTGCTCAACGGAGAGTTGGCATCTAGCTCTGCTTCATTACCTGCCAGTTGTACACCTTTGTGTAGTCACAGCTGGGACCGAGTTCCTGCAAGCCTGATCATCAGGAAGTTGTTCCTTCTGCCCATTTTTTCAGATAGGTTTGATCTAATTTAGCTGTTCCTTTACTAACAATCACACAGATTCTTAGGCGTGATGGAGGTACATCAGTTAATTAAAATGAATTTAATGTAGGTAATCATGCCAGTACTTCTGCTGGTTTGTATGTTATTTCTGTATCTCTGTGATACAAGATAGCATGGGTTTCTTTTTATTTTCTTCCCCTAGTAGTTAGGTAACAATTAAAAAGTGTAGAACTGCAGATATAAAATGTGTGTGTGATAAAATGAAGAAAATAATGAATGTATTCTAACTGATGTATTATCCCAGCAATGATGTTGAAGGTTTTCTGCCCCCGTGTATGTCTAAGGCACTATCTTAATCATAGCTGTTATTCTTTTTATTATGCAATTTTATAAGTTTATAAATATTATATAGTAAATTTTCAGCAAAATAAAGTTCTTTAAGCCTCAATGGTTTCTATTGTTGGTTTTTATGAAGGATGCTTCTAGCTGAAGACTTTTGATGTTAACTTAATTTCTCCATTGATAACAGTTAACAGATATCTCCAACAGACAACAGACCTAACTGTTAGATCTCAGTCCTGAACATGCTAAGAAAAATCCTGTGATGCTTGCTGTCAAATCTTTACTATTTTCAAGTGCATTATATCTCATGATCAATACGGAAAAATTTAGCACAAAGAAAGTTATTTTTTAAAGCCAGATCAGCAGTATGATGCAAACTAACTGCTATTCTGTTGAAGTACTACAGTAGAATATAATGTCAAAATTATTTTCTATATACTTTTCATATTTCTGTATTTTAGTTGTAAACTTGTTTGAAGTTCCTTATTAGGTAGTAAGGTCTTTGGAGATGGGACAGTGATCAAATGTGCTGTATCTATTATTAACTTTTACAATGCTCATCATTAAGTGACATCCTCTAGTTCTCATCTTCAAATAATTATGTAATGTAAAGGTATTGCTATTTGAGGAACTTTGCTCTGTAAAACTTTTTTAGGAAAAAAAAAGAATGTACAGCTTATGATGTAAATAATTATTAATGATATTCCAGGTGCAGAAAAAATGCCCATGGTATTATGATTATGCAATATCTAGCATGGCAGGATGACCTGCAGCTCTGTCATTTAACCTGTTTCACAGATCTCGCGGCAATGAAGATTCTACCTTAAACTTGTAATGGATGCATTTGATATCATCAATTTGAAAGCTTTCATTTCAAAGTAACATTCAGCATAAATCTCTCTTGATACTTTCACAACCATAACTTCTTGTCCTATCTTCTACAGACTTGGGTAAAAGGTTGTTCTTTTCCTCTTTTCATCAGTTTTTAAAGCATCTGAGTATTGTTTGTCTCACCATCCTCTTCTGAAAAGGAAGGAATCCACATTTTCTAGTTTTATCAACATTTCTAAGTAGATTTGTGTAATTTTCATGAATATTCTGAGCAACAAATTGTCTTTACATATTGTGATGCTTGACAAAGAGCTTGTGCCTGCCAGAGGAGATTTCTTTCCAGTGTTATTGTATCTGTCTTTAAAACAGTCCTTGCAGCTTGGTGAAAAGCATGTACTCCAGCTCTGAATCCTATTTTTAGTAACAGCCATTAGAACCCATCATCCCTTGCTCTTGTAGGAACAGCATAGCTAGTCTTTCTCAAATAACTTAAGGACAAGGATACGACTTTTAGAACAAAGGGTAAGTGTCATTTATTCTCTCAGAGCAAACATTTGATTAAGGATTTTGTAAACTGAGGCACAAAAAGCAACAAAATGTATTGTCAGTTGTGTCCTGAAATTTACCTCTGTCACCAGGTGTTACTGGGGAATCTCAACAGTTGTTGCTGCCCCCAGTTTGAGTGACTTATAGACATCCCCTCTAAAGAGCAAAGCCTGAGACACTGCCTCTGCTCTGCATGTAGACTCTCATTTATATTCTTGAGATACCTGGTGAATATAGCAGCAACTTTTTTACATCATCATTCCATCATTCTTATGAAAAAATGTGTTTTCATGAAAATGTGTTGTAACAGGTTTCTTTGCATGAAAAACATGAAAAGAAATATTACTTCTTAGGACAGGCTTATAGAATAGTCATTGTAAGTGTTACATGAGAATAAAAAAATAAGAAAAAGGCATTTCAAAGCTCAGATTTGCTTTTTAGTCTTCAGAATTCTGGTTCATTTAACATTAATAAACACAAATGGGAAGTGAGAGATTTTCTCTTGTCTTTAGAGGCTGACTGAGTCGCTTCACCTTAGTTGTGCACATATTGTTATCCATTCTCTCTAGGTTGTATAACTCATTCTGGCAAGTTAAAATATTTCATAAACAGTATATCTCAGGAAAAAACTATATGTTTCTTATTAACACTACAAACACTTGTTGGTGTCTCACATTCACAGGAACTAAGCAAAGTATAGAGATGTAACAAACAGTGAGTTTGGGAATGACATTATCTCCCCTCCACAGTTGTTGTAGGGACATGCAGTCATATATGCCAGATTGCAAGAACTCTGCCTTAATTTTGTGCAGTGTTGAGCCAGAACCTGACTTTCTGTAAAAACATAAATGCTGTGTACTTCTATAATGCATGGGATTAGAATCTCCAGCACAGTGCCCTGAAGTACTGGAGGTCTCCAGAGATCCACTTGTCTTGCTCTTTGGCTGTTCATCACAAAGATCAGAGTTCACTGTCCTTTCTCCTCATGACACATCTGTGTCAGTTGTCGTCTCTCCTCAAATGACACAAGCGAATCTCCTCATAGAGGGTGTGAGACAGGGGATTATCCATCACCTTTCACGGTAGAGCCAGAGTAGAAGCTGTGTGGCTCCGTACCAAGTAAAGAACAATAGATGAGGTAGCAGTGACAGCTGTGATTCAGGTGCGTGTGAAAAGACACTGAGGGGTACAAAAAGCATCCGTAGCATTTGAGACTCTCTGCAGGAGCCTACCACTTCCCTGTAACACTGCAGGAGATGCTGTCAGTCAAGTCATCTGAAAATCTTATCCCTCCTAGATCTTGAACATCGCCAAAGCTGGATTTTCTTAATGTAATCTGTATGAGAAGGCAGGACCTGAAATGATGATAGTCATATCTGGCAGGGCATCTGAGCTTAGATGCAGCAGCTTCTATGGGCATGGGAGAACTAAGCTTTTTTTGTCTGAAACCAGCAAGCTAATCAAATCTGGTAGGTTTAAATTTAAGCTTTAAATTCATATTTAAGTTGCCAGATGCCCTATCCAAGCTTACATGTCTCTTCGGTCTTGGTATATAAAACGCCATCATTTGCTTTCTTGGCACTGACAAATCAGCCTTGATTTTTTTTTTTTTTCTATAAGTTCGTTGTTTGTGCTTTGCCCTGGAGATCACAGTAGTATGAAATACTTCCCTTGAGGAATCACACTGAAAAATTTAAGAAGCTTTACTTCCTGCCTCCAGAAACCCATGCTACTGTAAGAACAATTCCTTTTATACTCTTGCTTCAGGGTTTTAGATTTTCTTGGGGGGAAGATTTTTTAAGGCTATTACTCATTCTTTGTTTCTAAGTTAGGTGCAACCTAAAAGATGTGCTTTTTTAAATATTATTTAGATTTTGTCGGTATTCAGAGCATAAGTAAGTGCTATGAAAATAATGTCTGTGTTCATAATTTGCACTAGTAATTGGTTAAGATCAGAGACTTTCGGCCAAAGAACAGCTGACTCATCTTCTGGTGACAATCAGGGAAAAACTATCTGTGCATTTGTTTAAGAGGCAAAGATATAATTAGACAACCATTTCTGTACAATTATGGTTGAAGTTTTGCTTTTGCTTACCTCTTCCTTTTCTGAACTGTTAGACTTCCTCACCGAATCCTGTGGTAGGACACACCTAAGACTGTTATTGTGAGTTGACCCTGGCTGGATGCCAGGTGCCCACCAAGCCACCCTATCACTCCCCTCCTCAGATGGACACGGGAGAGGACATATGATGAAAGTCTCGTGGTCGAGATAAGGACAGGGAGAGGTCACTCAGCCTTCACTGTCACAGGCAAAACAGACTTGACTTGGGGAAACAATTTAATTTATGGCCAATTAAATCAGAGTACGGTAATGAGAAATAAAACTGAATCTTAAAAACACCTTGCCCCCACCCCTCCGTTCTTTTTGGGCTCAGCTTCACTCTTGATTTTCTCTACCTTCTCTCCCGCCGGTGGCACAGGGGGACAGGGAACGGGGGTTGCGGTCAGTTCATTACGTGTTGTTTCTGCTGCTCCTTCCTCCTCAGGGGGAGGACCCCTTACATTCTTCTCCTGCTGCAGCATGAGGTCCCTCTCATGGGAGACAGTTCTCCACAATCTTCTTCAACGTGAGTCCTTCCCACAGGCTGCAGTTCTTCACAAACTACTCAGGCATGAGTCCCTTCCCATGGGGTACAGTCCTTCAGGAACAGACTGCTCCAGCATGGGTCCCCCACAGGGTCAGAAACCCTGCCAGAAAACCTGCTCCAGAATGGGCTCCTCTCTCTCCACAGGTCCACAGATCCTGCCAGCAGCCTGCTCCAGCATGGTCTTCCTGTGGGGTCACAGCTTTCTTTGGGAGCATCCACCTGCTCTGGCGTGGGGTCCTCCACACACTGTTAGTGGATATGTGGTCCACCATGGACCTCCATGGGCTGCAGGGGGGCAATCTGCCTCACCACGGTCTTCACCATGGGCTGACGGGGAATCTCTGCTTCAGCGCCTGGAGCACCTCCTTCCCCACCTTCCTCACTGACCTTGGTATCTACAGAGTTATTTCTCTCAAATGTTCTCACTCCTTTATCCCATTGCAAATGGTCTTAGGCAGGTTTTTTTCTTTTCTTAAATATGTTATCACAGAGGCTCTCCCACCACTGCTGATGGGCTTGGCCTTGACCAGTGGTGGGTCTGTCTTGGAGCCAGCTGGCATTGACTCTATTGATCGTACATAGGGGAAGCTTCTAGCAGATTCTCACAGAAGCCTCCTCTGTAGCTCTCCGGCTACCAAAACCTTACCACGCAAACCCAGCACAGCAGTGGAAAGAAGTGAGCAATATGATGACTCCAATAATCTTTGTGTTACATTTTCCAAAGCTCCCTGTCTCAAGAGCATGTGCAGTCATTCCCAAACTGTCATTGCCAGCCTGCAGGCACAGAGAATGCTAAATGTAATGATTTTATTCTAATTAATTACTATAAAATCAAGTCTTCTCAAATCTGTGTACAAATTGATATATGACATAATTCTTTAAAATTTTTATAAGTATCTAACATTCTCATCATTAAATTTTGCATTTTGAATTCTGGTCTTTCTTTAGGGAGTCTTACTGTTTTATGACTCTTCTCAAGTGTCTTCTTAACAACAAAAAAATCCATCGTATTAACCCTGTACTTTTTTACAACCTGGACTGGTCTAACTTAACACCTAACATCTTTCACTTCTACAATGGTTTGGCTTTAATTAGCATCCTGGCCACCGTGATTCATGGAACATATGCATGGGATAGCAGTATTCTCTCTTAGGGATCAAGCTATAAAGCCACATCATTTATCTTCAAAAAATGCATAGATGTGGCACTTTGGGATGTGGTTTAGTAGGTGTGGTGGTGTTGGGTTGA
>Ga0181612_159049_pt1 | contig 10215 bp, 6 predicted proteins | sample HoacroProtozoa21_FD_119630 | JGI IMG/M metagenome (GOLD analysis project Ga0181612, IMG submission 119630) | Hoatzin crop microbial communities from Cojedes, Venezuel. Combined Assembly of Gp0051906, Gp0051904, Gp0051908 | reverse complement strand
TGGCTCATGGTCAACCTGTTGTCCACCAGGACACCCAGAGCAACGCCGTAGAGCTGTGGCGGGCAGGTGGCCGGCTGCACGCTCCTTCCTAGAAGGACGACCTCTCCCTCCCGCCCAGGGAGAGGAAGAACTGCCAATTTCTCCACTTGCTGCCACCTCTCCTGAATGTTGGACATCGGTCCCAGGTGCAATACGTCCTTACCTGTCAGTGAGCCTACGCAATCTTCTGGCCGCGGGGTGTTCCTCGCTTTGCCTCCTTAGGCCCTCCCGGGCAGCGTCCGCAGCCACGCGCTCGGCACGGCAGCTGTCGGTGCTCCCTCGCTGGGACCGTCGGGAGAGCGGCGTTTGCTCAGGACTCCGGCACTGATCCGCTCCCGAGCAAACCAGCCGCGGATTTTCGCGGGCTGAAGGAGCCCCGCTTTTCCCCGGGGTCAGGTGAATCGCAGCTTGGCTGAACAGCTGGAAGCACTAATTCGAAAGCTAAGCTTCTGAAAGCAGACCCAAAATGTCCATTGGTTTTGGTACGTAAATTGTTTTCACAAAGATCTGAAAAAATTGAAACCTTCACCCATTTTCCTGCTGAGCTAGAACTCAGAACCGCTTCACAGATTTAATGAGAAGTGAGACCGTCCAGTCAATTTTTCATCCCCTGGCTGGAAAAGCAAGAAGGACCCCAAACAACAAAAACAGCAACGAGAACACCAGCCGGCAGCTCACCTTGTGCAGTGCAGTCGCGCTGCGGCGACTTGTTTCACCCACTGCATATGAGACAGATTAGTAACCTGAAGCGGTACTTGTCACAAAGACACCGACTCTAAAAAGTGTATGACCTAAGAAAAATGCGTTGCTTAAAATAGATCCCTTATCTGATCTGTCGCCTAGTCTGCCCCAGCCCTGCGGGTCCGGAGCCCTCGGGGTCGGTACGGCTGCGCGGAGTTCGCTTCAGCAAACGTAGGCGGGGATGAAAGGAACGAGACATGGGAGGGAAAAACAATTAAAAGAGGCCAAGAGATCTCTGAACCGGCTTGAAGGAGCTGTCCGAAGGGAGTATGTTTACCCCAATAAAAACAGCACGTGGCAGAAATACCTCGTGTGAAGAGGGTAAATGGAGCATTTAAAAGGAAAATACTAATTAAAAATACTCATGGGGCAACCGGTTGTTTCATAACGCGCGGATGCATGCGCGCAGCCACATCCAGGCGCTTCCAGCCCCGAAAGCCAGCGTCACCGAGGATGTCTGGCATTGAGGGTAGCTGAGTTGCTCCTGCATCCCACTGGCTTCATTCCTCCGCTGGCGGGGGGATTGGCTGGTCTTGCTCAAGCTGCTGAGCATTCCCCTCAAAATAAGCAGTTGCGCGCTGCCCGAGAGGCTGAAGGCAATTATTAAAGATTACTCAGTTCTATAAAGCTTCGTTAATACTTTTTTAACAACGTAAAGTACTTGCAAAGCATTCAGGCCAATATTTTCTGAAGAGGTCAGTGATTTTGGAGATTCTGAAGGCCTCTTCAGGGCACTGGAAAGGTTACAGCCTAAAATTAGAAGCCTGCATGAAAAATTTTGGCACGCATCCACCGCTGCCGGTGTGTTTTTCTGGCGGTGTTGAATTTGAATACCACCACCGTCGGGCACTCTTCACACACGTTTCAACGATGCGGTGTGCCACTAAACGGGTCAGTGCATTCCTCCAAATAAAGGCAGTAGCTATTTTGAGAAGTGGGGAGCCGGTACGCTCCTGAGAATTTTCCCCCGCTGTGGAGAGCAGCTTAACTCCTTACCGGGTTTTTCTAAAATTAAGCAAAACCCAGATGGTTTTCAAGTAGTTCAAACACGCAGAAGATGAGAGGAAAGAAAATCCATGATCTCTTTTGGTAGCTGTTTACTGCTGATGGACACGTGTGCCAACCGGCCGGGGGAAAGCGAGCAGCACGGCCATCGAGAGACAAGGGCGGGAAGGTGGAGAAGACCACGGAAGGAGACAACGGTCGAAGAGCCACGTCCCTTACCCCGATCGCAGACCGAAGAGCAACATTAAACAGGGAACAATGTTAAAAACCCCGAATGCAGCATGAGGGTTGTATCACCGGATAAAAGAGAGCATTCAGACACTTAATTAACGATGGAGGAGAGGTGCAGGCCAGCGACTGACGATGAACAAGCAGCGTAAGGAACGTTAGGAAGAGCTGTGAAACAAATGGGGCAGAGATGAAACAAATCCTGCTCAGCACAGGGAGGGAGAACAGATGCTGGTGCTGCTGGGAACTGTTTCAGTGGACAGAAGGCTTCCAAAAGAAAGAGGCGGCGCTGGGTGACAGCAGCGTTGCAGATCCTGACGCGAGCAGGCACCAAACGTAATGGCAGAAGCCATTCAGCAGGATCGCAAACTAAATAGTCAGTACGGAGCGAAAGGTGACGCTAACAGGGATTTGGAAGGAGGAGCAGAAGAGTGAGTTCAGCAGCTCTTGAGGAATTGTCTTTTTGAGTATGCCAGGAAAAAGCGCTAAGGTGCGGTAAGTGAAAAGGAAGAGGTGTACGGAATTAGCATTAAAAAGAAGCGGCTGGGTTTAGATGAGGAGGGAAGCACAGCAAAGTCTCTTCACGTGGTAAAAGACCTCTCAAAGAAATTCAGAAAACACCCCAAAACTTGCTAAAATCCTTCCCCTGACTTCGAACAGACTGTCGCCGTCGTCCTGCCAAAAGCCCCGTGGGCCACGCTGCCTTCAGCCGCTCTGCGGTGGGTAATCGGCTTTTGGGGTGGAAGGGGCTTTTCCAGCACCGCGAAGGGCCCCGGCAAAGCGGCTCTCCCTGTCCCCAGACACGGCGTAACCGTCCTGTCCACTCCGGCTGCCTCCGGGGATGCCCCGCTCCCCCGGCCCCGCACCTCTGCCCAGGCTTCCCCGGGTGGCCGGCGAGGCGGCAGGAGGAGTGTGGGCCCCGCCACGGGGAAGGAGATGGGGCACCATGCCCATCCCCGCACGCCCGGTGCCGTCCCACCGCCCACACGCTCCGTGCGCGCTCCCGCTCAGCCGGACGCGGCGCGCGTACTTCCCTCGTGCACAGAAGCCACCTGGCAAAACACGGGTAACGCGTTGGCCAATTCAGCCCTGCCACGAGCGCCGCGTGTCCCCCCCGGCCGCACCGCTCCTCGCGTGGCCGGGACCCGCTCCCCGCCCCTCAACACGCCCTCTCGTCGCGCTGGTCCCGCCGCAAGCCCCTCGGAACAAGGCTGTGCCAGCAGCGCTCCTGGGCAGAAAACGTGCGTCTGATTTTTGCACCCGGTATCTCCCATCTCCCGAGCCTGGGAGAGGGCTGTGGGTGTGGAACCGCAGAGCTGAGAAGAATGAACATTGCATCACTGCTGCTGTAAACACCGAACTCTTTCTGGTTTTTACAGCACTTCCAGTATCGAGACACCGTGAAACCAGTGCCTAACCAAGGGCGACAGAGTCTGCTGGTGTTTCTCTGGTTCTTCCCTTCAGAGAGGAAGAAGAGGCAAAGAAACAGAAGCGGTTTGAGCTCTTGCTGGCCACACAGGCGAAGACGTGAAGGGAGCTGTTGCTGCAGAACGGCAGACCGACAACACGTGCGATCCCTAACCTAGCAAAGCGACGTAGGTTCCTGGCAAAAGCAGTTCCCCGAGCCGACGTGGCGTTATCGCAGTGTTCCCACCCAGCCCCGTAACCTCAAGCCCAACCACAGCCCCACAATTGTTTGCATGAAGCATTTTCTCACGAGAGCGTTTTTTCACCCGTCCCTACGCCACAGGCCTTCCCTGCATGCCTCGCCGCCCCAGAACTCCAGCTCTGCCCTTCAGCCACGCTTAATAGCTCTCTCCTCCAACCGTTCGCCAACGCCAGGCCCAGTTAATAGGCAGGAGCGTTGCACCTCTTCACCTCCGAGACCTTCAGGCATTTCTCAAGTTAAACAAACCCTTTCTCCTACCCGAGTGACCGTGAAAAGCTTTGCCCGCCGGTGAGGCAGAACATACGGCCGGTTTCCAATAAACGCTACGCGCAAGCCACTCTCCCAGCTTTGGGAATCTCAGACTTGCAAAGCTCCCGGTGACCACACTTGCAGGTCCGTGCCACCAGCCGCTCCTGGTGCAGCACATGCCCCTCCGGCAACAGGTTGGGGGACAGGTCCTAAGCCTACAGATGGGTTAGCTTGGACTAACGCCCTTGCTGCACCCATAGCGGCTGCGGGACAGCAAGCTCCCAGCTGCAGGACTTTCCAACCCGCGTGCCGAGGAGGTCCTCACGCTGCTGCGCTGCTGCTGGGCCTTCGGGTTGGTGCTCGGGCAAATCTCTGGATGACCTTTGTCACCTTCTCCTTTTGGCTACCCCTGCACTTTGGTCATCAACAAAGCTTCATCTGGTCAAGTTAGCCCAGGGAGGGTTGGTTCACCAGGAGCTCCCTGATTTCCTCCTCCTCTGCTTGCAGCCAGACACGCCGAAGGGCACGGCGCCCGTTTTCTAAGACACATCCAGCTGCTCCTCCATTACTGGCACTCTGGTGCCAAGCAAGCTCTCTCCAGGCTGACCAACAAGACTTGGCTCTCAACGGACGGAGGAATCGTGGGATGCCTGAAAGACAACTGGCAAGTTTGTCCTCAAGTCCCAGGCTTCCTGCACCCAGCAGGGCAGCACAGAAGAAAGCCCCTTTGTAACCAGAAATCTCTGGTGGGACTCACCAGCCCAGTGTTCCCAGCATGGAAGAAATCATCCCTATATCCAGAAATCACTGATGGGACTCACCAGCCCGGTGTTCCCAGCACAGAAGAAAGGCCCCTTGTATCCAGAAGTCACTGGTGGGACTCACCAGCCCGGTGTTCCCAGCACAGAAGAAAGCCCCCTTGTATCCAGAAGTCACTGGTGGGACTCACCAGCCCGGTGTTCCCGGCCTGAATGCTGCTGCCTGGTCTGGAAGCGGTGGCTGCCGTGGGCATGGACGGATGGGGAGGGACGTGGAGACAGCCACTGTGCCGACACAGCTGCTTTGGAGCAGCACTCCAAATCCCAGCCCAGATCGACAGCCCGGTCACCCCCTCCTTCGTAAACAAGCTTTGGAGCACCTGCTCTGATGCCTAAAATGGGACTGTTTCGGGACCTGACACGCTCCCGGGGAAGAGCCTACGTCCTTCTCGAAGGAAAGCGCGCAGCTCTATTAAAATGCTAAGCCAGGCTAACGCAACTTCAGACCGACCGTCCCGGACAAAGATTTGTCATACAAAGACAGGAAAGAAAATGGTAGCCAGAGGAATCCCAGGAAAAACACGCTTAATGAAGGCTGCAGATTCCAGTGCAGCAGCGAAATCAACATGTTGTTTTGCCAAGAAAACGTTGTGAAATCTGCGGTTTGTTCTTTGATCCTAAGCCTTCCCTACCCATCTATTCACAGGCAGTATCATTAGACAGAAACGACTGTAAAAATCAGATTGGTTAGTTGGTGAGCTTCTGATAATAAACAGATTGTTTTGTCATGTCACGGCCGGCTACGAGATTTTTCTGGCATAAGTCAATATGGTACTGAACCTCGAAGAGAAAATGGAAGATGTAAAATATTGCATATGATATGACAGGCTTTCTTAGCCTTTTATATTAACATTTTAATATATAGGAGACAATATTTTATAATTTTAAAAGGGGAGGAGAATTGAAATGAGGAACAGGTTATTACTGTAGGCAGGAAGCAATAAAAAGGTGAATAAATGTCTCATGTCTTTAGATCCTCGTAATATGTATGCTATTTATATTTTTTCCTAAAATTAATTAAACCTAGTAATGCCCATCTTTTTTTTTTCTAACACAGAAGCACATTAACGAGAGTATGACATTCTGAAGATCTTTCGTCTGTCCCTGGGACAGATATCATGGAAATGGAAATTGCACTGGAATACAAATATGCTCCACTCTCTTTCTAATGGGAAAATTAAATTGTTTCAAATCAATATTGACCGGCAGAAAAATTCAAGTGGCATTTTTACAGTTAAGAATCTAAAATTAGAAGCGACAGACTTTTAAAAGTTACCTGCTTTCCCAAGTCTGAGAAGACCGTGGTCCCCTCTCTCTCCAATGTCCCACCTCCAAAACGTCGCAGGTAGTGAGATGCGCCCCGGCTCCCTCCCGACGCCCACTAACGCTGAACCCGGCCTCCACCTCCCTGCCCTGATACCAGCGGCACAAGGGTCCGTCAGGGTTTCCCAACCCGAAGGGCTGCGGCGTTCCCGAGCTCCTCGCCTGGCCTGGTGCAGCTGTCCCAATGCCCTACATTCCAGACAGCTTCCCTGATGGATTGCACGGCCCCGGACGCGACGGCCACCGCGGAGCTTTCACAGCAGCTCCCCTGCCAGCCACCAAGGTCTGCAGCCGCCGCGCTTTCGGCTCCCGGGGTATGTCAACACTGCGAGTGAACCGGAGCCCGTGAGCTTGTTTAAGCACATCTCGCCCGTGCTCTCGCAGCTTGCCACGCGTGCTCCTGTCCTAGGCAAGCCACCGCTCGCCGGCGGTGTGGCACGGCCCGGGCCGGCTCCCTGGGCTCAGCTGAGGAGCTCCCTGCCACGCTCAGGCACCCACCAAGGGTGGTCAGTGGGAGCCCACACCGCGCCGGGGGCTGCGGGAGGACCAGCCCAGAGCCCTCGCTCCCCGGGAGCCCGGGGAGAGAAAACCCCGGGGCAGGAGTTCTTACAGAGCGTGGGGCTGGGAGCCTACACGGCGCAGGAGAAGGCGGTCTTGGTCTAGAAAACCGCAATGTGCTTTTCTGGCCGTAGCTGCTAGAAGTCTGCTGTACTCACAGACGGGAAGTTAGGGCTGTGTTAAGCGAAGATTACTCGGATCGGCTTAAAAAACAAACTGGCAGATGAGCAGGCTCCTAACGGCGCAACACTTGCAAGGCTGGTACACGGGCAGCTAAAGCATACTCAGATAATTTCCCTTTCTCATCAGGAAATACTACAGCTTTTTCAGCACTTCCCCTTTTTATATTTTAAATCTTTGCACTTCACACAATACCTTTATTTGCATAAGGATACTAACAGCTCACGTACACTGTTTCTAACTTTAGGTCATTCATAATTCAGTTACGTAAAAGGGAATAACGATTTTTGCTCCTGGTGAGAAGCAGCAAAACGTACATTTCCACAGCATAATCTCTGCTCAGATGAATACCTTTCCAGCCGCTCAGCTCCTGAGCTAACAACCTGCCAACTCCGTCCCTCCACCGGCTGCGGGTAGCTGGAAGCTGTGAAGCAGGGCTCCTTCGCGCTCCCGGGCTCGCACCAGACAGAGATCAGGTTGAGGACCCTTCCTGCCTATCACTAACGTTGAGTTCTCCTGAAAGCTGTCTGACGACGACGCTGCCTGAAGACCGGTTTCACACGAGTTTAAATTTCTTGCAAAAGAGACAATTAAGACACCCTGCTGAAAAATTGCAAAAGCTCCATTTTTTTAGCAGTATTTTAAAACTTGCTGAAATTTCAGCTGCTGTAACAACAGCGCAGGACCAGCTGAGCACTATAATTAAATTTTTTCAACGAACAATCAGGTTTAGCAGATGCTTGCCATTCTTCTCACCGTCAAACCGAAAGTTTAAAGGTTAGCTGTGAACTAAACAAAGCAGCTCCGGAGGAGGAAAAACATAACCAGAAAACGAGACAGACGTATGGCCTGGCTTTGTCCCGGCGAGCGTGTGTGTGGTGTATGAAGTCACGTTGCACTTTGACCAAAAGTTCTGTATTTACTTGTCAAAAATATGTAAAGTTCCGCTTCTTTGCAGTTTGCTTCTTTCCCCCAGACAGAACAAGGCCGAGCTCTCAGCAGTCGGCTGCCAGGGAGCTGACTGATTCTGCCCTTCGTTATGTCAGAGAAGGAGACACAAGAATTAGTTATGTAAATTTTGGGTTTCTAGTGAAAAACCCATGTTCCAAGAGTAGCTATATTCGCCAATGGCATCCTTATTTTTTGGATAATCAGACAAGCTAGTAAATGACCCCACATCAGCCAGCAGCAGGAACTGTCTCGTACGGCGGTCAAAATAAACGATGGATTCCGTGAGTTCCTGTGCGCACCTCACAAAATGTCAACTCCCTCTTGTAAAGCGTCCTGTCCCCTTCCTCTGTTGTTACCACCTGTGGCAAAAAACCCTCATTTGGCTTCAGCCTGTTGAGGCTGGGCTTCACTTGGACGTTTTCTTCTGCTTTGGTCCATGCGGGTTTCTAGCCTGGTAGAAGTGGTCCTGCAGAGAAGGCCACCACGGCGCCTGAGGCTGGTCAGCAAGTGGTGTGGAGGCCAGGCTGCTGTTTCTGTGCCTGCAGAGACTCAGATCCTCACGATGGCTTTTCCTCTTGTCTTCCCAAGTAATAGGTCAAGAGTCTTTACAACCCAAGAAGGAAATCTGTGTCGCAAACTAGCAAGAGCCCATCCCAAGGAAAGCAAGGACCACACTGATTCTGGGGCCAGCATTTCTAGGCTTCAGGCAGCCCAAAAACCAAAGCAAAATGCGGTCACAGCTCTGGAGCGTCACGTGGAGTGCGATCTCACCAGTTAGGCATGTGCGCACAGACCTGGCTGAGATCACAAACCTTAATGAAAAATAGAAGTCAGCATCGCTTTAGCCTTCAGTAAGATCTGAGACTTGGTTGATTTCCCATGGTTTGGGGTCACACTGGCAGCATTTCACAGGGCCATGTAGCACATTCTGTGAACATACTCAAGAACTGAAGTTTCGGTCCAGCTGATGTCCCTAGCTTTCATTAACATCAAGCGTGCGCTAAAACACAGACCTCCACAAAATCCACCATAAACGGCGGTTTCCTCCATTTCCCAGCCCTTGTCAAGAGGAACAGCTCTCCTTCATTTCAAGAGCTGCTTCGCTGGTCATGTTTCATCAAGCCGTGGAACAAGTGACTGAACTATAGTGCTGTCACTCCTTACCGAGGCTGTTTCTTACCTCGGCACGCCGGACGCCAGAGCCTGGCCGCAGCAGAAGATGGGGCTGCACGAAGAATTCAAGATCAAAATATCACTGAGGACAATAGGCTTGTACTTCTAGCATGGGCCTAGTTCCTTCCCTCCACTTATGGAGATCAAGGGTATAATTTACTTAGAGGAAGAATTATTTGTGCATAAACAGGTATTAACTAATAATACAGAGAAGATGCTTTTAAATTCAAATGGGTGGCAGAGCAGCCAGCACTAGACAAGTGACCCAAGCATCCTGTGACTTACATAAACTGAAGCAGGAGGGAGTCTGATGCTGATGACAAAACCTCTTTGTGAGTAACACTGGTGACACTCTTTCAGAGAGCCATCCAGGACTAAGAAAATGGGCCATTTCTTTCGTAGCAGAAACTAACTTTAAGAATCGCATTTCTTTTCCTGTTTGGACTAGATGACCCACAGAGGTCCCTTCCCAACCCCTACCATTCTGTGATTCTGTGATTCTGTGCAACCAGCAATGCAAATAACTGCTGCTATTTCATTTCAAAAACTGGTTATCTTGAGGGGAGAGAAGGGGAAGCACTTCTCTCTTCCCATGCAGAACCTGTAGTACTGGAAGGTGCTGAGAAGAGCATCCTTCTTCCAGGGAGAAGGAAAAGCTACTATTCCGAATGGGGAAGGCTGGTTACAGCGCTCATCATCTGCAACAGCCTGCACGGCCTGCACCTACCGCACTTCTGACGAGTCTTACCTTCAGCCCCGTGCCTAGGCTTCGGTCCTTCCAGTTTCACCTGTGTGCATCTCGTCTTGGGCTAGAAGGTCTTAAAAAACAGCGCTCAGGGATGTCTCAGCTCTGCAGCTTTGGGAGTGACGGCCCTGCACCCCCAGACTGCAATCCAGCTTCTTCAAACAGAATAAACACTTCTTTAAACAGCAGTCTTCCTCCACCACTCCCTCAAAAGCCTACGAGCAGGCGATCAAAGATTTCTCAAGCTCATCTGGCCCATCCACGCGTCAGCGTTAAGGCTTGCTGACCTCTATAGCCCATAACTCACCTGGGAGTAATGTGATTAGGACAACAATTTGTGGGTGTCAGGAGGATGGGGCCAGACTCTGTTCAGTGGTGCCCAGCGACAGGACAAGGGGCAACGGGCACAAACTGAAGCCTGGGAAGTTCTGTCCGAACATGAGGAAGAACTTCTTCCCTCTGAGGGTGACGGAGCCCTGGCCCAGGCTGCCCAGGGAGGCTGTGGAGTCTCCTTCTCTGGAGATATTCCAGCCCTG
>Ga0181612_158986_pt1 | contig 10215 bp, 7 predicted proteins | sample HoacroProtozoa21_FD_119630 | JGI IMG/M metagenome (GOLD analysis project Ga0181612, IMG submission 119630) | Hoatzin crop microbial communities from Cojedes, Venezuel. Combined Assembly of Gp0051906, Gp0051904, Gp0051908 | reverse complement strand
ATACTCATTCCTGCAAAACACAGCAGGGCTCATAGCCTCTCCACCAGCTGCAGGCATCTCCGGGCCACCACAAAGGGGACCCTGGTCAGTGCCGTGACACCAGCCAGGTTCATGCCTGCGAGGCCAGGAGCAACCCCATTCAGCCAACAGCTGTGGCCTGGGGAGTTCGGGATGCACCAGTGGTTTTAATTATGTTTGAACTTCCTCTTCTACAACTGACAATTGCTGTAGTCTGGAAATGTTTCTTCCTAGTAGTACACTAGGCAAAAAAAGATAAATAAACTATTTTTGTGGTTTGTTTTAGTTGCTGCTGGCATCTTAGGGGTCTTGAAGTAGGGGGCACAGGACATAATAGGGAAGAGAACAGACCAGCTTTCAGGGACTGGCTGACCTTTCAGACCTCTTGAGCTTTCACAAAAACCTTGCCAGTTACAAACCAGCTGTGGAATCAGGAACTCCTTTTGACGTCACTGCAGAAAACTCCTAATTAGATAATTTCCCAAACCATGCGGGTCTCCAGTGCCTCAGCTTCACCTTTAGCCCTGGACCAGCTCACCCAATTTAGTGGTGAAATGTTCAGTTCTGTGTCAGGTCAAAGGCGTTCTTGAGAAGACACCTATTGTTTCCAAACAGATTTTGCCGTCTGGTACTATTTCAGGATACCTCCTTCCCTGGGTGCTTCCATTGCCTCAGCCTTCAGCCTAGCTGCTTTAAGAACGGCGGCAGTCCTGAACTGTCTCTCACCTTAGCCATCCAAGCAGCCTTCACCTCCTAAGCAGCCACGAATACAATCCAGCTTCCCAAAAGGCATTTGGAAGTGCTACAGTGTATTTATATGCATACGCCATTGCAAGGCAGCTGATAATAGCAAATAATAAAAGTAGAAAGCCCGTCTCTTGGCACAAAGCCTAGCACTGTGCTTTCAAAACCGTACCTGTTTAACTATAAACTTCCGGATGCACTTAACACATCGCTAGCAGCACAGCAAGCCTCTTGCGCGCCTCTGAAACAGAGCTATGGCTGAGGTGGAAAACGCAGCTATGCCTCTGGAGACACAGAAGTTAATGGCACGAAGGAAGGAAGGATACCAACATTTATGAAAGCACAAGGCTTGTGCTTCTTGTGAAATAAACATGTAATAGCATAAAAAGAAACGAGCATTTTCCCTTCCTTCCACTCTATTTTTAATATTTCCATTCTTATCACCTGGTAGATGAAATCCAACCTTAACATTTTAATTCATTACTTCACTCTAATTTAGTGTGAATTCCAAGAAATAACTAATTTTACTTTCCCCCCAGAACAACAGAGAACAAGGTCCCTGTTTTTAATACATTGCCTTTGTTACAGTAGCATATGCCTGCTGTAACACTGAATTCATTTAAACTCAACCCCTAGTAAGCCACAAGACAAAGAGGAAAGGCAAAACCATTGTGATCACAAAGAACGCCCTGGGCCTTCGTGGGGCACAGGAATAAAAAGGGAGATAGGCAGTGGCACCACCACTGTGTTTGTTCGGGGATTTTCTTTCTAGTGAAAATGAGGAGAGCCTGCCAGACCTCTGTGCTCCAGGTTAAACATATTTCTGATGTTTATTCTTGTCTGCATTCCACTCATTTTTTCTGTACATCCTAAATTCTCATTTGAAGTTTATTGTAGTCACTCTAAGCAAGGTCATGTGGCAGGTTTGGCTTGATGTCTGCTTTTCCTGTTCATCCAAACCGTAGTATTTTGTGGTTGACCTGCCTCCTCTGAAACTTTGCTTCATGTTGCCTGGCTGAGTTCTGACAGATAGGCAATTTGCTTTTTTAATATGACACTCATTCCCCTTGTCCAGGAATGGATGAAGGTCACAAGGCATTGTTATATTGCTCTAAAATAACTACACTCTACTTAATGATTTTCCTCTGGATACTAATCATATAAAGTCTGTGTCAGCATGTTTGTTCTAGAAGATTTTAAAATTCTACCTATGAAATCAGAAGTGTTGATTTTAAAGGAAAGCCTCTACAGGGGTCACTGTGTCATGCAGTCAGTTCCTCTAATTTTAAAGAGTCTGCTGAGAAAGTTAAAATCACTGGGTGGAGAGATACCTGAACTTGATCACCAAGGCATGGTCCTTCAGAACAGGCTTGCTCTGCCACCTGGGACTCTGCAAATGTGCTGAAGAGCAGGAAAGTCCCAGGCTCCAGCAGATGCACTGTGGACCTGCTTGGGTCACAACTTCCAGACTTACCTCAGCATGGGCAAATCTCAGTTTTGCTGTCTAGGAGTGATGGGCTGAGGCTCTCCTGCCATGGGAAAGCGAAGAGGGGAGACAGAGTACAGTGGAGAGCCTGCAATTGTGATTTCCACAGGTTTCTGGGAAGCAGCAGCAGCCCTGCGTAAGCCAGCCCCCACCCAGCATCTGCACTAATCTGACACAGCTGTGAAAGCCACCTTCACCTGGACTTACAGGCCACCACTGCTCTGGTGGTTCAATTTATACCTGGAAAAGCTCTTGAAATACAGTTTTAGGGGTAGTGGAGAGGAGCATTGAGCACCACCTGAGTCCTAAATGAGTGAGAGGATGGCAGGACCAAAGAGGAGGTATGAGCCACAGCTGTGCAGAAGCCTCTGTGAGGCGGGTGTGATGCTGTTGCTGTATGGTCTGTGGGGTGTCTGCTTGTTCAAAGACAGAGGAGGCTGTGCTGCACCTCTTCCCCAGGAGCCCTGGAGGCAAGCAATTTTTAAGAAAGTCTGAGTAAGCATGTGGATTTTTGAAGCACTTAGAAAAACTGGCTGTGAAACAGTGAATCTCAATCTTTAATCAGCGGTGGCTACAGGAGTGTGTGTGGGAGGAAAACTCTTCAAGTGCCTTTGTCTACCTGAAGCTTAAAATACAGAAGTACAAGAAGAAATGGATGCACACAGAACTACACAGAAATGCAAAAAACCAATGCTTGTGTGTGTGTATATATGTACACACATGCATACATGCTCTGATTTGCATTACTGCCACTTTTCTTTTTTCTCCTGAGAAGGCAGTCTCCTCTTCTAGGCTCCAACTGTAAATTTCCTGAGGCAATGACTTAATCTTCCCTCAATCTGTCCTCATAGCTGGGATCATTGGGATGGAGGCCTGGAAGCAAAGCATCCAGGACCTCACAGCCAAAGCAGAACAATGGCTCCTTTCCCCAGCCTCCTAATAAGTTCAAGAAGTTATGCGAAAACAAACAAAGCGGTGGCCTGGTCACATAGCTGAGTGCTCCAGCTCCTGTGCAGTGCCGCGCCACGTTGTCGGCGTTGGCGGGCCCTCGCCGACCTGTGGGACGCGATGGCTACGGCCAGTGCGCGTGGGGTCTGGCAGTGAAACCCACGCTCCCGCGGGCAGGCACGCTACCTGGCAGGCTTGCTGCGAGAGACCCCAGGGACATCAGCCCACGTGTTGTCCCCGCTCGGTGCTGCTCCTGGTGTCTGGGCTGGGGGTGGCTTTGCTGCCCACCTGTGTGATGGCACATGTGTTGTGGACGAGTGGTGGTACAGCCCCTGTGCCCTGCACTGCTTGGACACCGAGGTCTCCAGAAGTGCAGAAGCAAGTCCTTGAGGAAGGCTGGTGCTGTGTGGTGACATAATGAGCTTTCCGGAACAATTCTTTGCTTTATTTTTCCATAAAGTTTGCCTGATTTACAGCACTCTGAGGTTGTTTAGTCATAGGGACTTAAATGAGTCGCTCCTACATGGCAAACCAGAAGAGCAGTATTACTGCACTGGATGGTTTTTGGAGCGTGTTTTCTTACAATTGTGTAAGCCGTCACAACACAGTTAAGTTAGAGTTGCTTCAACTGGTGTTCCCATCAGTATTATATGCCTTGGTTTGTTGTGTGTGGTTGGAGGAGGACTTGTATCTGTGTGAAGAAAATCCTTTCAAGCAGACTTTGTGTGGTGCTTCCAGACCCTAAAGATCACAAATCTCACAAGAGGAATTCGTTGCACTCTGCTGTGTCACCCATGTGGTTGACACACCCGAGAAGTCGGAGGGGACAAAGGCATCATCTCTAACCTGAACATCTCTGCAGGGTTACAAATGCGGCTCCCAAGGCAAGTCAACACGTCAAGGACATGGCACTGCTGACGGCAGTGGGAATTTTGATCTTTCTAGTAGAATTATGATTCAAGTGTCTTTGTTTGGTGTTTTATTTAACATTCACTTTGAAAAAATCCTACGTTTTTAAGAAGCTCTTTCTCCCTGAAACAATATTGCCGATGTCCAAGGCTTTGCCCTGGCTCCTCTGACCTGCTAAGTCAAAGCTTCAGATTTAGCACAGTGCAGCTGACCCTCAGTAGCGATACAAGAGACAAAACAGGGACAGATCATGCCTAGTGACTGCAGAGCAGATGCTGCTGTGCAGTATGGGCTGTGAGACAGCCTCTGCACACTGGGCTGACCTAGGAATGCATTGGTGTGGTGCCTGAGTGGAAACCAAGAGCCTCTCAAAAATTTCCCCTTATTTTGGAGTGCCAAGCGTGCTTTGAAATAGTGTGTTCTAATACGGCTGACCGGTCGGCCTGCGTTCAGATGAGGAATTTGCTGGGTGGCCAGGCCGCCAGCCATGCTGTGGCTCTGCGAGCAGCAGAAGCCCTTTGCCCTCCCCGGGGCTGGCTGTGCAGGCAGGAGCTGCAGGGCTGGCAATGGCACTGTTACCAGCACTGCAGGGGCTCCCGCCCTTGCCCCGACCTCCCCAAGCATCCCCGCACTCAACCAGGAGCACCCTTGCACAGGGCTCTGCTCCCGCCTGCGTGAGAGCAGCTTTGCCGCAGCAAATGCTGACTTTCGAGGCTGAGATTACATTTAAAAAAGCCTTTTGTGCCCGAAGGAACGAATCCCACATTGTTTTTTCACTTTCCTGCTGTGCTGCTATTTTTTTCATCTTGTCCCTTGTTAAGCGTCTCCCTGCTGCAGTGCGGGCAGCCCTTTACTCCCCAGTTTCCAGCTATGTGGTGTGCTTTATAGTTTTTCTCAACTACTGCATGAGGACTTCCAGATGAATTCTCAGAGTGAATGCTGCCTTCAAAAGCGCCTGCGAGATTAATTAATCTTTCCAGTAACCTCAGTAGGTGGGTCACCACCACTGCCCCTGTTGTGCAGAGGGTGAGAGCAAATAGTCAGGAGTCCAACCAGCTTGCCCAAAGCCATGGAAGAAGTCGCAAAGCTCGGTTATCAGGCCCGAGGTCTTACTTTCTCATTTGGTCTGGAAGGTATGATTTTCTCTGACCCGGTTTTCCTTCAGCTTCTCTTCTGAAGTGTCTCCAGACTGGCCCAAGGGGTGTCTGAAAAAGGGGGGGACATTTTCCTGGGGGTCTTCGTAGTCAAGTCTTATTTCTTTTTCACAGTTGTCTATCACGTGACCTCGGCTCGCTGGGGACAACATTGGTTTTGTTATTCATTAAAGGACTTAAATTGACTGAAAAAAAAAAATTCAATCTCTTCCTTAAGAAGCTTATAATTTAATAGGTGAAATGTCAGGGAAAATCAATGCAAGTCTGTTTCCTCTCTGCTTCATTATGCACTCCATTAAACGGCTTTTATGTTCTGTTTATAGGTTGGTTGTATGCTTCTTCTTTTTTTTTTTAATTTTTAATTTTTATAAAAGAAACATTTTTACATTCATGATGTAAAGCAAGCTGGGCTGAGAACCAGCACTACAAGAAATGCGTTTGGCTTGAGCAAGGAATCTGTGAGACCACAAACATCAAGATGTCTCTAGCAAGAGGCTCCGTGGTGGGACACCGCGGAGGGGAGGCAGATGGGGAAATCAAACACGTTCCAGGCAATTTGCTGATTGCAAATCTTCAGAGGTATAAAATGTCCCTAAATTGCTACGTCCCCCCCTGCAGTGTTAGGAGAGGTCCGATGGCCCAACCTGGAAAGAAAAAACCACAAGTGACTTGTTAACGTTTCTGTCTCACCCCTATGGTGAGGAGGGAGAGAACGCCTTTTCCAGTTCGTAAACACTGCCTGGTTGACTGGAGAGATGTTCTCGCCCGGATGTGGCAAATTTTATAGCCGTGTGAATAAGAAACAGAGCACGCAAAGGAAAGTATTATGGTTTAGGGGGTGATAAAACTTAATGCCACCCTGCTCCATTCCCCGCTGCATCTCATGCTTGCTCAAAATGTCCATTGGGTATCTTTGGCTTTGGTGAGGCTTAGGAGGCAAAAGTGCCAGTAAAATAAATTTTGGAGACCAGAAGAGATGTCACCCAGGATAATGCCTTTATTTTCCTTAAGCAATGGAAGATAATACCTCATGGCTGGATCATGAGGTTGAGAGTGAAGGTTTTCATTTTTTTTTCCCTTTAATTTACCACAGGATTGCTTGGCAAAGTTCTTGTGTTGCCGGATGTCTCAGTTTTTCCAAATGTGCTGTGGGGACACATCTTGCCCAGCTTGGACTAAGACTGAAGGTTAATCTACCAGTATTTGTAAAGTACTTTGTGTCACCAAGGACAAAGTGCTGCACAAGTGTCCAAGGGGAGAGCTGACACTGATAACAGTGATGTGGTTACACTACTAAGCCACGTCTCACACCGCAGGACCAGCCTCTGCATTTTCAGTGTTCTTCGCTTCATTTTCACACATTGCCAAGAGTATCTTAAAGTAGGGGCAAAGCCTCCAAAGCTTTATACCCCAGGAGGACAGGTGAAGTGAAACCACTGTTCAGGTAGCTCTAGCTGGGGGAACCAGATGGTCAGCACTCCTCAACAAGCAGATTTCTAAGCAGAAGACGACACTGGAAATTGCTTTGTGCCATGGTAATTCTTGCAAGGAAAGCACTTCATTTGGATAAGATGGTCTCTATTTAAGCTTAGAGAATTCACCAGCAGGAGCAAAGGTCTCTACTCAGGATTTGCAGGGAAAAGTCTCATGTCAAAGTACAGGGGACGTCTGGCATGACTCGGGTTACTGTCCCAACTGCAGATCACAGCAGGAAGGTGCTGGTGGTCTGAAGGTGTTGGAGGTCTGTGATAGGGAGAGAAAACTAAGGACAGCATTGTTGGAGTAACTAAGCAGAGAGGCAAGTTTGTGAGAGATACAAGTGTAAAAAATGGTGATTGATAGTGATGATGATGACTTTATTAGAAAAGTCTGTATAGTAACAACTAGGATCATAATGGCGTGATGTGCCTTAAGGAATGAGTCAACAAGGTACCAGGGAAAGATTCAGCAGAAGCACTACTAGGGAAAAAGGGTGAAAAGGAAAGCAAGCCACAGAGAGTACTGGGAAGACCTCTGCTAACGTAGCGAGGGTTGGGCAGACTGCATTGCTGCGCCAGTTGCTGTCACATCACACCGTCAGGACATCTTGTGCTATGACAAGCAGCCCTACTGGGAAATGCACTGTCTATAGCCTTTCCCCCAAAATCTGTGCTTGCTGATAGCCCTCTGCTACGGGAGGGTAGAAATGTTTGTGACCAACTTGCAAATTATATCTAAACCCTGCTCAGCTCAGAGAGCTCCAGCCTGATCTCTAAGACATCTCCAGACATGGGGAGAAAAGCAATCTCTTGTTCCCCAAGAGCATTTACAGCCTAAAAAGAAAAAGAATAAAGAAGAGAAAAGAATTAATAAATTTAAAGTCCAGAAGTAGAAATGCGCAAAATAAGCTGCTTCTGCGTGGTTGAGTGACACCAAATTTTTTTTTGTGGATTTTTATCAGTTTTACTGACTTGAGAAGTCATTCAGAAAGCCTGAAAAAACAAGTAAGATGTCAGAGAAGAATCTCATTTAGCTGCCTGCTGACAGAGAGGTCCTGGGAAGGTACACCTGGTCTCCTTGCCACCAGCAAATGGCGCTGGAAAGAGCCATGGTTTTGACATCATCAGCAGTCAAAAAACTATGCTTTTTTTCAAGGAGTGAAGTTTGGAACATCAGGGAGCACTGAACATCTTTCTGAAAGATAGGAAGGTGGAAAAAATATACAAACTGCACATACTAGACTATTGTGTGAAGTCTATAGTAATGGGGAGTTACACAGATTTTCTAAGCATGGCCTTCAAAATATTGAGGCATGTTGCATTAGTGTGGTTTATCTGTTTGGCTTTAATCACATTTTCATTTCTGATTTTCTGTTAGGGAAAAGATACAGATACGTTGACAAATGGAAAACATATCAGAAAACTGCTCAGAATTAATTAAGTGAATGCAATGGGAAGAGGTCATTCTCTAACTCCTGTCTCCTGGACCGTACCCAGAGAACTTAATCTCTGTCAGGGAAGAGATGGTTAAATTGGTGATCACATAAAATATTCATTAGGAATTCATGCCCTTGGTCAGCTAGGTAATTGGGTGCAAATCAATGTTCTTCTGGAATATTTACCATAAATATTTAGTTCACTTTTTTTTGTTTCTTTAAAAAAAATAGAGAAAGGCTACAAAATGAATAATTTTTATTTTGTTGCAAATTGCAAGTTGAACTTTGATTCAAATCAGCATATAATAGCTGTGTTTCAAAACTACTTTGATTCAACTATAATTTTTTAAAACTAAAAGACATTCCAAATGAAACAAAATATTAAACTATCTATTTTTATTTTAAAACATTCTTTTGTGCTTACCGACTCTTTCTCTTCCTTCCCCTTGAACAGGGAGATTAAGGGTAGCTATGCTTTCTGACATTAGATAACAAAAAAACCTCCACCCCAAAACCCTTGAAAGGCAACCTTGCCCTGGAGACTAAGGGAGAAAAGCTCCTATTCGATAAGATCCATTAATTTTCCACAGTTCTTTTCTATTTTTAAGCTGCAAAACCTGAGTCCCTACCTCCTTGTTTCTGCGTTTTCGTAAATACCTACCAACGACTTCAGGCTGTAATGCCTTCCCATGCATGTTAGCTGTGGCAATACTAGGAAACCATCCCTGCAGCTGGGGTCTCCTGTGGGCATTGCTCAGGACCAGCAGAGTGCGGGAACCATTCTTGCTACTGGATAAGGTTCAAAAATTCAAAAGCCTGGTTACTTGATCTGACAGGCAAGGTACAGTCCAAATCTAAACAACTTCTCTAATGCCTGAAAGGGCCCTGCTCGTATACCCAAGAAATATGGAAACACTGGAAGGAAAGTTAATTGAATTTTCCCTCCGCCTTCCTTCATCCTCAAACCCCACTACATTAAAAAAAAAAAGAAAGAATCCCATTTAAAAAAAAAACTATCAGAGCTGGAAATTAAGTTCACATGAAATGAGTTGGGAATGAGAGCAAACTCCTGATTCAATTTACTTGCAAAAAAAAAGAAAGTACAGCTGAAAATGGGAGGCCAGACTTGTGTAAGACAGTGTGGGGAGAGCATGGGCTGAGCAGCTGGTGGGTGCTGAGCGTCGGGGCAGCCGAGCATCATGCTGCCATCATCCACAGCTCTCCCTGAATACTGGGGTGAGTCCGTATTTCCTCTTGCAGTATCTGAGCCTAAATGGAGGCCTGGATTCTGAGGAAAGCAGCTCTCCCCCTACCACAGGCTGCCTGCTTTCGCTGGCGTGAGAACCGGCTTCCTGCCTTTTGATAACCAACGCTAGCTAAAGCAAAATTTCTGCCTAGTTGCATTTCTTAGTGCTTTGTCGCTATGATTGAAGCAATATTCTTTCCACTGCTTCTCCTGAGAGACTTTCCAGTGCTTGATACATCTGACTGTTGAAGTGTTGCCTTCAGCATCCTCTAATTATAGTCATAATTAAACTTTTTTTTTCCACCCTGGCTTCTGCTGGCCTGCTGCTGGGATGATTTTTTCTGGAGTAATTCATAGCAAATGAGTTTCAGAAGGGCAGTAACTAGATAGAGGAGGGTGGCAGAACCAGCTTCTACTCTAAACAGACTAGAATTAGGTTTGGGATTTTTCTGTGTTCCCTTCAAACTGCAAGCAGTGCCTCTGCTACAGAGTCTCATGGTCATCATATTCTTCTCCTAGGTTATGAACACGTATGAGGACTGGAGCTCTGTGTCTACTTGTGTCTTAGAATCATAGAATAAAAGAATGGTTTGGGATGGAAGGGACTTTTAAAGGTCTTCTAGTCCAGCCCCCCTGCAACAAGCACGGACATCTTCAAATAGATCAGATTACTCAGAGCCCCATCCAACCTGACCTTGAATGTTTCCAGGGACAGGGCACCTACCACCTCTCTGGGCAACCTGTGTCAGTGTTTCACCACCCTTATCATAAAAAATTTCTTCCTCATGTCTGGTCT
>Ga0181612_126240_pt1 | contig 10215 bp, 4 predicted proteins | sample HoacroProtozoa21_FD_119630 | JGI IMG/M metagenome (GOLD analysis project Ga0181612, IMG submission 119630) | Hoatzin crop microbial communities from Cojedes, Venezuel. Combined Assembly of Gp0051906, Gp0051904, Gp0051908 | reverse complement strand
TCCAGGTGCGGCCTCACCAGTGCTGAGTACAGGGGCACGATCCCTGCCCTGCTCCTGCTGGCCACACTATTCCTGACACAAGCCAGGATGCCGCTGGCCTTCTTGGCCACCTGGGCACACTGCTGGCTCATGTTCAGCTGGCTGTTGACCAACACCCCAAGGTCCTTTTCCACCAGGCAGCTTTCCAGCCACTCCTCCCCAAGCCTGCAGCATTGAGTGGGGTTGTGAGATGGACTCCTGAGATGCCCTCATATTTTCTTAGTTAGATCTCTACTAGAAATCGGGAATGGTGGGGGAGGGGGGGATATTTAAAATAAGATTAAATAGATTGAGTTGTTTGTTAGAAAGACTTTCGGTTCTTGGAGCAGCTTCATGTTGAGAAGTTAGATGTCAATAAAACAATAAAAATGCCAATACTTGGTCACTGTCTTCTGCTGACACTTCATTTTGAGACAGGTAACGCAATTCACTCCCCTAAGGAAAGACACTACAGTGGGAATCTCTTTGAGCTCTTGCATAGTGAACAAAATATGAAAACTATCTACATGAATCTAAATGGCGTACAGGCTAGCACAGCCAAGACATTCAAGTTTCCACAGCCCAAATAAAACGAAGATACAATCATATGCAGGCACCTCTAATATACTAGACGGCATGACAAAGTAGCCAGTTGGAGCGGGGTTGACTTGCGACAGGCAAAGTTAGGGGAAAAAAAGAAAAGAGAAAAAAATGCAAGAAAGAAAAGAACTTCAGCTTCAGCAGAAATAATGCAGTTTTAATGGACCATGGAATATCAGGTAGTCACTAAGAAGATGACCTTTTCTCCGGTACTGAAATATCAAAGCCATAGAACACAAACAGTGATAAACCAACTTCAACTTTACAAAATCAATTTATGTGAAAATAAAAGAACAAAAGACATGACCTTTTCTTTACTATTAAATAAACCAAATTCATTCTACTGAAGTCTTCTTTTTGAACATGAGTTATTGCCTGACCTTTCTTATTCCACTGCAGGATGCAAAGTGATTGGGCAAGTATTGAAGCTCTTCTGCTCTTCCTAAATCCAAGTTTTGTGCCACCATAGAGGGGAAAACGTGCACACATTTCCTAACCTCAACACCGGAGCTTCTGTAAGTACCATCAGAGATCTGTAACATCTCCCTCAAAGTTGAGTCAAAGGCCACGCAGGCTAGGAAGCCGAAAAGGCTGGTGCTGAAACCAGAGTGGATATTTGGGCTGGGGACCCCGAGGCTAAAAGCAGTGAAGGCTGGGATATGACCAGCCATCCAAACCAGCGCTGCATCTCCTCAGAGGTCCTACAACACACATGGATAGTTCATGGCCTGTACAATGAAGATCATTAAAAGTGAGATATGTCTATGGGATATTATATCTATTATGTCAGCATTGCGGTATTAGACCTAATACTGATACCATTTTTTATGCTATTCTCAAAGAATCAGAAGCACAAAATACGTTTCCTGAAATTATCCTTTCCTGTGGTATTACCACAAGGTGAGGCCTTGATCATTTATTGGATTCTCCTCACAAACTGTTTTATAAACAGCATGACATCAAATTAGAATGTAAATTAATAATAATTACATGATTAATGTAATGATAGTCTAAACATCATTCTACCTGTTATTTTTCTCTTGTGGGGGCAGTGCCCAAGTACTGTTCAACAGATGGATGTTGTGCACTGGGATAACTGCAAAATAGGTTTATTCATTGACAATAGAAATGTGTTATTTCCAATCCTTTTAATCCCAAGAACCATCTGTGGGCAAGTTATTTTATTTAATGTAGAAAAAAACCCCATATGCATGTGCACTTGCATATGGGGAAATGTATATAGACATTAATTCATTAAGCCGCCATCCACCATTCTGAAAACGTTGTCAATAAGGCACTGCTTATGCACCATCCCCATGCTTTAATGGGACAGACTTACAGTTACAGTAATCCTGACTGACTGGAAATCCAGAATAATTTTCTCAAAGAGAGTCATATCACTTTATTATGAGATCTACACGCAGAGAAATAACTCCTTTGCTTCTGGAAGGGGATTAGTTTACTACAGTCTGTATCATCATTTTCATCTCACTTTGGGTTTCCATCCTCCTGTTTTCTTTTTTATCACTGAAAAAAACTGTCAGTGACATGAAACAGAACTAATCTGATGGCTCCTAGGGGCAGGAGAGCAGTTATGCTCAACAAAGTAGACTCTGGGAAAAGACAACCAAGAACTCTTTGAGATCAGGGGAAGTGGACAGGAGAACAGCACAACTGAAATTGTATCACCTAGCTATAAAATAATAGTGCTCAAAGCCCAGAATATGAAATTATATGTCTCCATGCAGTATGGAAGGGACAGTCTTTTCCCCAACAAACGTAGAGAAGGTGGAGGGAATAACTACTGGTATACTTGCAGCTGAAGGATAAAGAACATTAAGTGAGCAAAGATTCACCAGAGGCCCTGCGATACTGCTGATTTCGGGGCCCGCTTATCTATGGCTTCTAACAGCTGTGAGAGCCCTGAACAAAAGTCACAGGGTACTGTGAAAGGGTACTTTTACTGACAAAGCAGTCTTTTTCTGGATAAAGAAGAAAAAGGTTGCCATGGCAACCCTGACTGAATTCAGCACATCACATGCACCTAAAAGTCTATCTGCAAGGGCTCTCTTGAAAGTTGAGGGTTTGTCTGCTTCTTGCTAGGGATCTCTGAAAATTATACAAAGGTTTTACAAATAAGGATTGCACAGGAAATGGATGGTGCTTTTGCATCCACCAGATCAAAGACTGCTCACAGGTACAATTATCTATGCAAAAGGATAGCGATGTCTTTTTATTGAGGTTAAGTTTTCAAATGGGTGTAGAGACTGGAAAATCTGACGCATGCAAGGGACAAGTAAGGCCTGGCAGTTTTCTGTGAGAAGACAGGACGTACCAGAGGTCTCTACCTTTTTGCTAATGAAGCCTTATGTTTGCATCTGCTGATCTACTAGACTAGTTTCCTTCTTTATAGAATAAGGGAAAAGCAAAGAACCAAATATTGGAATCAAAGATACTGGAAGAACATGAGTTGTTTAGATGAGATGACAAGCATGAGAAAAAAAAAATTAAATGCAAAAACAATTAAGAACTAGGCAGAAACACAGGTAAAAAATGCTAGAAAGAAATAAAAATCAATTTCGCTTCTTGTCAAAGCAAAACAGAGAACACGAGCAGCATAAACTCAGAGCAGCATAAACACATCTCTAAAGCTAAAATTAAAAGTTTCTTTTATATATGCACTGCCCCCGGTCCCTCACCCTGTAAAGTCTGTGAAATTCTGGTGTGCGACAAGGCTCTGTCAGATGATCAACACTTGGATTCGGTAAACCATTTCAAATAAAAGAAAAAAAAAATTAGCACAATGTTTACTAAGGACAAAGCAAGGCCACGTGGAAGCAAGCAACAGCTGCTTAGTAGCCCAGGTCTGAAGTATCATCCTGAGCAGCTCAACACAACTAAGATGTCCTTTCAGGTGACATGGACCGGAACCTGGACATTTCAGTCAAAGAGGTAAAATGTTCAACGATTCTTTGATTATTTCCACAGACATACAGCCCTGTTGTAGACATAACCCACCCTTACAGAAGATCATGGGCTAAAGGTTAAACAAGTACCTTCGCTCCCTGCCACTTGGGGAACCCTCAAACAGTTTGGCAGATTTGTCAGCTTCCACAGAAACACACGAACAGAATACAGCACTTGGCTAATTTCTAAGAAAGAAGAGCTTGAAACATGTAGTGATGTAAGACACCTCTTTCTCATGCAATACCAACACTTTGGGGGAACTACTTAGAGAACAATTCACAAAGGCTTACTTCAGCCAAGATGCGCCACATTCTTTCTGCATCTCAGAAGAAGCCACTGGAGACAAGCTTCCCCACGTCAGCCCTCATAAATATCTCTGTAAAAGTTTGACATGAGAATTAACACACATCTATTTTTAAGTAAGAGCAAACAATATTTTGTGTAAGTTGAAGCCACAGTTCTACCCTGAGAAAACCCAATTTAAGTAATATATTTTTAAAAAATTATTAGTGGAAATAAACTATAATGAGATGGATTCACCTGTACCACACCCCTGTTACTCTTTACAGCTAGCAGTTCTAGTACACCAACTTCTAGCATTGCCAAATCACACAGGTTAGAACCGAATAGATTCATATGGGAGCTGACTTGTCAAATGAGAAAGTAAATTACAGGATAAACTTGCATTTGTCACTAAAACCATCTATAGAAAAAGCAGAGAATCAAAATCAATCAAAATCAAAAAGCTTCATTAAAAATCACAAAACGATGCACATGGGACCCAGCCGATCTTATCTGAGGACGGGGGGATGAACTCGGTAACTCCTGACAGTCCCTTCCAGCCCGGTTTTATATTAATTTCCATTAATCTTTCTCTTTCTCAGACACTCATTTACATATCTGAGTCCATGCTAGGCTTAGGATTTTTTTCTTCTAACAGGGATGCCAATACACCACATTTCTGTTTACTTAGTCATCGTCAGTGAGTATTGTCTTGTAAGCAAGGACGTGTGTTTGCAAAGAATGTCTTTCTGTCAATAGCTGGCAACAGCGGCATGGCAGAGCAGGGAAAACCGTACCTCAGAGAGTAGTAAGGCCATTTTACTTGGCACCACAACAGGAGATGCTACTTCTTACAAAGCTGTATTTTTAAAGAAGCAGATACAACTTAGTCACATCACAATTTCAAGACACAAAACGAGATGTCTTTTCTAAATACTGTATTACAACGCATAGCTTAGTATTAACATAGAAATCCACAGCCAGTTTGTCTCTAAGGGCCACAACAAACTGCCAGCTCAGCTAAATTTGATACTAATTATCTTTCACACAATGCAGAGGCATACAAATTAACATTCTTCAAAACTAGAATATAATTCTCTTCCCAGCAACTAAAGAAGTAACACAGGTATAACAGGGATCTACATGTAAAGTCAAGAGCCACACCGTGGAACACATTACATGCTATCAAATACATTTTAAAGAAACATTTTTCTGAATTCAATATCTTCCATAGATTATATTGTCTTCATTTAGACAGTGAAAGCAGTTTCTTTGATAAGGGAATCAGTAAGAATTAAAGCCTCTGTAGGTACAAGGAAAAGAAATTGCATAAAATTCTGCATGTTTAGAACATAGTTTCACAGCTTACAGACATGAAAAATATCAGAAAAAAATCTCGCTTATTTGGAATCTGTGAAAAAGAATCTGTCACCCAGTTCTCCAAAGTGTTCAACGTTTCTAGCGAAGAGGAAGAAAATGGCAGAAATACAACTAGGTCAATGGCACGAGCAGGTTTTCAGGAAAATACAAAAAAATACAGTCTTTCAGCCTTAAAACTAAGTTAAATTAGGGATCCAAAGTAGGTTGATTTATTAGAGCTTTCCGCTAGCTTTCACTGACATGAGGAAAAAAAACCCCACACCACTGAAGCAAAATATTCAGAGCATGTTTATCTGATTTCTCCTGTTTCACCAAGACCCATAGATACCTGCTCCCCATAGGTCAGAAGTGAAAATCAGGTAAATTTTGCTCTTCTTAAAACAACAAAAAAAACCCACCCAAATTATAAACCAGTATCAGTATCAAGATTCAATATGCACATTGTTCTACTACAGTCCTTTTATCATATCTATAACAATAATGCTAAAAATGTGTATTTCTAGAGATATTTCTTCAGAGACAGAACAATTACTGTTTAAGCAGAACGAAAAGAACTACAATCCACACACTTCTGGCTTTCACAAATACAACCTTAAGCCAATGCATTCAAGCATAGCATGCCTTTTGATTATAAATGTGTCAAGATAACACAAACACCACTGTGGCAGCAATACACTGCCTATTGTAATGCCATCAAACATGACATGTATTTTAAGAAGACAAAAAAACTAACACACACACAGCAAAAAACATTTTTATCTCACCCATAATATGCAGTCATCATAAAATATGTTAGAATTAGTACACAGAACTCAAAGACAGTTGACACCTCCCAGATGAATTTAAATGCAGGTTCTCAGGATAACGCATATTCCAGTTTGCTCTTCCTTCCAACACAGTAATTTTCACTACAATGCATTAAGCACTGATATTCCCAAAAACGTTTATAAAACAAATTAGACAATTTTAGAAGAGTCATTCTCTCACAAAAAAAACCCTCTGATCTTGAAGTCAAACCAGACAGTACTTGAGGAACATACAAAGTTTACACCTGGTATTACCTTTAGATCAGACAACCAAGTTCATATAATGAGCAGGGTAATAGTTCTGCCAAAAATCCTTTAGCCTAGTATAAATATGAATGGTACTTTTTTTTAGGCGCGTGTTTTAATTTCTTTGCACTACCCATAAATATTAAGAAAGCAGTTGGTTAGCTATTTCTGTATCAGCAGGACTCTTCTACTGAAGGGTCAACTTTTAGATATTTTGTAGAATGTAAATTCATTAAGAGTGCAGAATGCAACTGTGAATATTGAAGCCCAAAGATACGAAAAATAGTGAATCCTTTTTCACATTTATATAGTTACTACCAAGAGTCTGCCCGAAATCCATGAAACTATGGCCAAGAAATCAGTAATTTTAACCACCTATTTTAATTATAAACAGCCCTTTGCGATTCCAGAAGAACACACTTTTCTTGAATGAACACACTTTGGATACTATCTATAGCCAGCTAAATTGTGAGAGAACTGGAGAAAAACTCAAAAAATTTACCAGAAAGGTGCCATAAGTGACAGAATGACAGACAGGTAGGTTTCTTGTGATGGGAAAGATATGGGGCCTTTGATTTAGTAGCACAGGCTCCTAAGCCCAGCAGGACAGGCATGACGTTGTCCCAGTCATTTAGACAGAACTCACCCTGGCAAAACTTCCTCATCAGATGCCCACGTCCGGCAAGGCTTCCTAGTGGTAGCTCCCATCTGTTTGGATCAGAGGGCTTTGCTAGCTGGTAGTCTGCTCATTTTAAAGAATTAGGACTGTATCAAGTGATCGGTTTCAAGACAATATTCCTAGAAAAGGACAATACTATTTAAACAAAGATTCACACCGTACGTGGAGTGGCACTGAAAGTGCTTCTTACTGGATAGACGGAACAGCAATGAACCACACCAGCTTCCTGTCAGTGCTAGAAGTTGGCAGACAGTAACAGAATAAGGCGATATAACCACATTAGATCTTTATTTACATGGAAAAACTCAGGAAGAAGAAATGGAATAAAAAGGCATTTAAGTGTTTGATCCTTCAATGCTGTGAAAGACTGCTACTCCAAATTTTTAACAGGAAAAAAGGACTCCCAACATTTCCTGCAAAACATTAAGTCTCTTCTTATGCATACACTTTGGTCAAATATGCAGAACAGGCTGAACATTAGGAAGCTGTAAACCAGAGGAGTCTACGAGGCTTTGAGAAAGTCATTTAATTGGATTAGTGTAACGTCAGTCTCTGTTAAACAGGAGCGAGTGTAGCATATGAATTATTTTTCACATGTGCCAGTCACTTAACCATGAGAAGCTAAACTGAAGTAAACCAGACATAAATCCAGGCAAAGCGGATACACTAACTTCCTCGTGCAGGTCGGCTTTCCATTCTGACTTTGCCTCCTAGCATCTCTGCTGTGAACAGAAAAAACTCATGTATGTTCTGCAGTCAAATACACCTTCCAGTCAAACCCAGTCAGACTGAATATTTCCAGTATTCATAACCATAATGTAAAATGCAAGAAGAAAAGTGATTAAACATTTATCTTAAAATTTAAACTCTGAAACATCTCTTCATATATTGTGAAACTCAAAGAAACTCCTTTACAGTTTCTTTAGTGAACATCTTTAACCTAATGCTATTTCAGTTTGCCAGACTTCTGTCTTATTTCACTAACACCTTCTGAGGTTCTTCTGTGGAGTTTACTTCAAAATGAACCACAATTCTGATTTTCTAATAGAAAAAAATCTAATGTCAAAAGATGTCCTCACTTTTGTAATGACATCTGGCAGAACTCTGAGGATGTCATTCAATTAACTTCTAACTACAAGTAAGAATTAAATTTACTCTGAGTAAACACAGTACAACATAGCATGTCCCATGCCACATCACACAGAACAATCAAACTCCCATACAAATGCAATGAGTACTGCCATATTAGACTTTAAAAAAGTGCTCTACTTCATCATTTAGCTGAGTTGTATGTATTTAGTTTTTCGTCTTTATTCATAGATTTCTCCAGACTACTAATCATCGTCCCTCAATACCCTCCAGTTCCCTGGGGAAAGGAACACAAGAAAACCTGTCTAGCCTAGGCAGAGGAGAAGCAGCTTGACCTATCACCATGCAGTGAATGACACTAGGAGGCCATTCTCCACTCAAGAGTGAGCCTTCAATATTTCACCTCCCTGTACCTGTGTTTTGATTTTCCTTTCTCACTCTTGGTTAACCTATAATAAATTGTTCTTTATTTTGTGTGTCCCCAGTGAAGAGTGTCTTTAGGTCCAACAGGAATTTAAGTCAAATGAGACAAAGATGCAATTTCTTTGCTCCATTATTTTAATCCAATGAAGTCCTAAAATATATCCACAGTAGCTACTTAACCCTAATTCATGAGTGCCTAGATATAAACATTCATAGAAATATAAATACTAATAGAAAACTACTGGATTGCCTCTCACTGCATTAATTTATGTTAGAAGAAATCAACCACCAGTCTCAACATTTTTCAGTTTGACTATACTAGTGAAAGCTTAGCACTCCTGCATAGTCAGAAGAGGAAGCTGGACCATAAAACACACAGGGCTCCTGAAAAACAAACTTCAGCCAAATCCGACCTATCAATGGAGGTTTAGTCAGTATACGTGCGAATGATGTCCAGATGTGGACACCTAGGGCTTTCCTCCCCCCAGAACTAACTGAGATCAAAAGGTTTATTTGATTATTTACACAATACCGTACCAAAGACTATGTTGTTTCCATGAATGGATTAGATCTGGAAGCAGATCAGCTACCTCCACTCAGTTCACAATAGTAAATATTGCCAGGCTTAACCTTGCTGTAACTCCAGAGTAAAGCAGAGTGAGCTTCATTAGCCCTGCACTAACTGCCTGCACCACCTAAATAAAATCAAGTTCATCAGTGTAAAATCCATTTTCAATACTATCACTGTATGAAATGTCCTCCCCCATTCAGTGTCCTCAATAAAAAGTGTCCCTTCTAGCGACCAGCACCACAGATACCCCATTGCTAAATTTTTCTTTCAGAAGGGAATATTTTACAAAAGGGCACTTCTCTGGCTATTTCCTTTTCTCTCAGCAGTTCCCCAAGGAGTAAAAAAGCAGATATTGCCACCAGTCCGCTTACTCTCAGACTTCAGGCCACCACTGACAAGGCTCACCCAACAAACTGGTACCAGCGAGCAGGAGGCGCAGGGGCGCCAAACCCAGCCCCAGAGCAGCCCTGCTGGGTCACTGCCTTTGTCCGAGGGAGGCACGAACTGCTTCAAGCTCTAACACTCAATGTTCACGGCTGGGCTCGTAACCAAAGGCCAGCTGCACCTCCTTTTTCTTGTATTACTACTATGTGTAAATATTACCAGAGGGCCTTTATTAGTAATAAATAATTTTCATTTCCTATTTTCATAATATGAATTTATAATAATATAATTTTCATTTCCCACCTACAGAAACATGGCAGCTTTCAGGGCGAATCACACCGCGCTGACAGAACTGCACGGTGCCGACCGACGCCAATCCCTGCGCATCGACTCAGTCCCATTCCGTGTTTCAGCAATGGCCCCCGAGCCGCCACAGCTGCCACGCAGGGACAGGCGAGGCGGTCACCAAGCACCAGGGTGACTTTTTTCTGTCAAACACCACATATATTACCACGAGGGAAGAGCCGCGTGTCAGCGGCCCGCGCTCCAGGCCCCCCGCGGGGAGCCACCTGCCGAGGCCCAAAGCCGTCGCCCGCGGGCAGGCGGTCAGAGGGGAAGCCTTCGGCTGCGGGCAGGCGGTCGGAAGGGAACGGGGGGATCGCCTGTACCGCTTCGTGTCGGTAGGGCACAGGGCGATCCCCGGGGCGATCCCGGGGGCGATCCCCGGCCGAGCTGCCGCCCTCCTCCCGCCGCTGCGGCCCCCTCAGGAG
>Ga0181612_119568_pt1 | contig 10215 bp, 8 predicted proteins | sample HoacroProtozoa21_FD_119630 | JGI IMG/M metagenome (GOLD analysis project Ga0181612, IMG submission 119630) | Hoatzin crop microbial communities from Cojedes, Venezuel. Combined Assembly of Gp0051906, Gp0051904, Gp0051908 | reverse complement strand
GTGGGAAGAAAATTACTGTCATTGTTCAGATTAAATCTGAATTCTTGAAAAATTCTGCCTTGGGGCACTATCCTGGGCTTGATTTGAGTAAACTGATGTTTAAAGTGTTTTCTGTTTCTTCCTTTGTTTGTTTTAGTTTTAGTTTGTTTTGTTTTGTTTTGTTTTCTGTCAATGAAGGTAAGCCCTAGAGAATAGGTGAGTTTCTGTTCCAAATGTATATTCTTTGTTTTAGAACAGGTTGGAAAGACAGGAGCAGATGGATAACATTTGGGACATTTCGTCAATTCATCTGTTAGTAAGTGAGACACTCACAATGGCTGCATTAAGCAAAGTCCTTCTGTCTCCAGCACTGCCAGCAGCCCTGAAGATATCCTCTGAGAATGTTTTTGGTGGTGGACAGCTGACGTAAAAATAGTAATATTTGCAACAGCCAGTAAGCATATCACAACTCCTGGAATCAAGACCTCTCTTGTGATCATACCTGGAGTTCTTTCAACACAGAGACACCTTTTTACCAGCAATAAACCTTACTGAACTTGCCCAGTCAGAACTAATGCAACATATGGCTTACAAAATCTTCTATTTCTGAGAAACAAAGCAAACATATTACCAGGTGATTGGTGTTGCTGCTGAAGTAGCTAATGTCAGCCTGCGTGTAACTACTTTGTGTTCTCTGATGTTTCCAAGGTACGTGTTGTTGCATAGTATGCACCTATGATGTCTTGGATTTCTCATTCAACAAAGGGTCACAGAATGAAGCACCAACTTAAAACACACTGCATGCAGTGGAAATAAAATAGAGATTTAGTTGCATTTTGTAATTCAGATTAGCAATTTGGAAACAAATGCTAGGATATGAAAACAACTATTATCACAATTCTTTTGAAAACTCTAACTTTTCCATTCTTTGGAAGCATTGTAAACTACAAGAACATATTTTAGCCACACGTTTTAGCACACTGTAAGTCAACATCAGAGTAAGTAAACAAAATGTGATCTGTTGTATCATCAAGTGATAGAACAAAACTGCCAATTTCTCTGCTTGCATGTATCATTTTTCAGTGTCTCAGCATTGTTAGTATTATCAAATGATTCTGCAGAGGCAACAAAGACGCAATTTTTCTTTACAAACATGTAGATGTTGCAACAATGTGCAGGCATACTATTTGGCATACTATACAAAATGCATGAATGTAATTGGGAAAGTCAAAGTTCGGATGTTGAAAGTAGTGAGTGAAGCAAACAATGAGTTGAGAGGCTGAGTAAAATGTAGGGCCAATGCTCAATGGAGAAGTCGACGTAGTGACACAGGACAAAGAAGAGGCTGAGATGCTTGGTGCTTGTTTTGCATACTTTTTGATGATAAGGTATGCCATCTCATTCCCCACTTTCCTGAGCTAAGTGATTGAGTTTGTGAGAATGTAGCAGTACCTGCAGCAGAAGAAGACAGAGCAGGAAACGCTTAACCCACTTGGATATGGGACAGAGAGTGTGGGGGCCGTAGGCTAATGTCACTGAAAGGCGGTTTTCTGCCAGCTTTGAAAGTTGTGTCGATCGGGGAAGTTCCTGATGGTTGGGAAATGCAAATATTACACCCACCTTTATGCAGGGCAAGCAGGAGGATTGGAGGAACTAGAGGCCAATCAGCATTCCTCCATCCCTGGGTAGATCATTGAGCAAGTCTTGCTCAAAGCAATTTCCAGGCACTTGAAGAACAAAGTCATGACTGGGAACAGCCAGTGTGGGTTTGCCAAGGGCAAACGGTGCCTGACCGACCTGATAGCCTTCTATGATGAGATGACCAGCTCAATGGATAAGCGGAGAACAGTGAATATTCTTTATTAAAGATCTGGGTGATGGGATCCAAGCAAGTGTGTGGACTTCATCAAACTGAAGGGGAAAGGTAAATACACCGGAGAGCAGTGCTGCTATTCATGGAGACTTCAACATGCTGGAGGACCTTGTGAGGTTCAGCAAAAGTAAATTATTTTGTCTTTACAGCCAATATCTGCAGGAACACTGTAATTTGGTCCACAGCATTCATTCTTCTCTTAAGCATAAAACCAAGGCATAGTCTTTTTTAAGAAAGACAGTAATACGATCAGCTGTTGTCACTGTATGTTCTGCTGGAAAACATTTTACACAACATCAGCTATCCACAGATCTACCCCTCAATGTTATTCTAAGACAACACAAACAGATGATTCATATGTTGGCAATCCTACTTCATGCATTGTCACTCATCTTAGATAACTACTTGAGCTGAAGAAGCTCTAGTAGTTGATATTTAATACTTTAAAAATCTTGTATATTCTCATGTGGCTGGTAGATGTTTCTGGAACATAACTACAACTATTCCTGCTAAAACAAAACTAAAATAACAAGTATAACTAGCAATACCTAAAGATCTTATTTGATCACATAAAACCTGTGCCTCCTTATTCTTCATAGTTTATCCTTCTGCCAATATTCTTCTTCAAGTAACTAGAAGTCTAAGACAGAAATAAAAAAACAAGAAAGAAAAAATGAAGCAAAAAGCCTCCATTGTGAGTTGTCTGTCCCTGCTCTCTTTTTATGACGAGCAGTAGCACACCCCTTCCAATGCCTTGCAAAATCTGTTCTTTCATTAGTGGATCAGAGAAAATAAAATTTCTAGGTTTATACACTCCTTGTGTGCAAGGTCAGCATCATAACCTTCATATATCTTCCCTCATCTACTGTCCCTTAAGGTTGTATCTTGAAGTAACTCCCACAATCTTATTTGCAGCCTCTTGTATTTCCTCCCGGACAACACTTGCATGATTTCACCTAAAGCTAGTTCTGCAGTTGCTATGTGTCTTGCAAATGAATCTTCCAAACAGATTCACTAGACGATTACAGATCAGAAATATAGGGTGTAGTATATGAAACAAATGTGAAAAAAATATTTGCCAATGTATTTACTGCATACAGCAGAGCTCATATACAAGCATGCATTCCCTGATAATTTTTGGAGGTGAACAGAGATAACCAATATTTATTATTGTGTATTACTTATTTCTGTGGCACATACCTCTATCCAAAGCAGACAAATGACATATTTGGTCTTGTTTTAGAAATGCACTTAACTAGATTTAGTATTGGGTTGGTAAAAACATAAACTTTTAACAGGTAAATATGTAGTATATATAATAAATATACATTTATAGACAAAAGCATATGGTTTTCAGAGCTGGAGACAAATATGTTTTGCTTTCTCAGAAGATAATGCGATCTGGCTGATGTCCACTTTTCTGGCAATCGCTGGAGGTGAGCTAAAGGCTGCTTCTTTTGATACCTTATTTGGATGTGCCCTTCTGAAGTGTCAGCACTGGATTGCAAGCCAATTGCTAATAAGAAGTCTAAAACTAGGGAATCTGGGATCAGAGGTAAAATGCTACCAACTTCATTTTCCTTTTGATAAGGAGAGGTACTGACTGTGTAGAATCACTGCAGCAACTTGTAAATGATGTATGAAATTAGAAATCCTCTGCCCACTGCACAGAGAGAACACGGATAACACTGTGGTTACTGCTGTGTTACTGTATTTGCAATGATACTCAGATATGTCCTTTGACAAAAACCAAGCAAACAAACCAACAAAATCTCAGAACGGAAGTATTAAATAAATTGTAGGTGGGAGCAATTAGCATTAAGCTATGTTTTGCTAGTTCTTACCTCCCCTTCCCACTTTTCTCCCACCTTCCCCACCAAACTTCATTCGAAGAGCATCTTATATGGAGAGCTGGACTCTGGTAAAGAACCTTACCAGCAGATATCTTCTTGACATTTACACATAACTGTATGGGGCTTACAGATACACTTCAGAGATCCACAGGTGGGAAGAAAAGGGGGGGGGCTGAGAAAATGAACCTCGTCCTGAACAGTCCAAGTTAAAAACAGGTAAGGAGATGAGTTCAAAAGCTATACTTCAAAGCTGTCTACAGGTTTTGCATCTTCCCAGCCATGCTAAAAAAATTAAATAGCTGGCTTTTTAAACATAGTCTTTAAAAATCATTTAGCTTTAAGGAAGTGGGCGAACCACCCAGTTTTTCTACTCTCATCTAACACTATATACTAAATAGCTAAGGAAAAAAAGAAGAAATGTGTGAGGAAATCTCCAAGTGAGTGTTTGGCATTTCATTTTGCATTTTTGAAGTCTCTTTATTTTACCTGAAAGGCACAGAATATGCCTAGAAGTGAGTGTAGTTTGATGTGAAATATTCTGAAATATATCTAGAAAGAGATGATAAGGAATTATATGGTTACTCCATTTAACGAATAGCTACACAAATTTTTTAAAAAATATTTTTCATCTTAGGTTTTAAATCTGATGTCTTCCTTCTCTTTTATTTTGTTTTACTAATCTGAAATCACATCAGTGCTAAGGCTCCAGTCTTATGAGTAGCTGTTACGCAGTTGGCGTTTTCTGGGTTATCTAAAAATAATCTACCTTAAAAATGATGTCCTTCTATCCCTCATTTTTCCATCCTTACATCTGACAAATGGGATCCTGAGTCAGATTAAAGTGAGTACCGCTGGCATGCAGTCTAGTAAAAGGTTCTGTACCAAGTGGTATATACATGGCAGACTGGTAGTCTAGTATGTCACAGGCCAACTGGGCTAGGAACACTGGCAATATCTGACTGGAAGAAACAGGAAACTCTGATTTTGTTTCTTAGGGACAAATAGAATAAGGTTCTAAGCCTTGTTATTTAAATATCAAATTTATTTTAGCTTACTGGGAGGTTTTGAAAACACTATTTTTCTATCATTCTTCGTAGTTTATCCTCATAGCACAAACACCTCTCTTTACAAGTCATCAGTAAAATGAAAGTAACTCTTTTAAAGGTTTCTATAATATAATGTTGGTAAATTAAGTAATATAAGTGCACATATGCTGGGCCTTGATATTTTATGTTAGGTTTACTTTGCATGAGTAGTGAAGTCACCCAAGCAAATGTATTAATATTCAGAGCACACTGAAGCTTTATGTATATTGTCAGTTGTTATGTATAAAACTGAAAGAACTGAAAGACAAACTGTAATAATGCATTTTTAAAATGAAACAGTTATTTGGCTACTGCACAAACTCTGACACATTACACATGTTGATGATTCCTCGTACATCTGAAAAACCAGCTACTGAAAATACCGGTATAGATGACACATATTTATTAAAGTATAAATAAAATAAAATTTAAATTGGATATCAATAAAATATTATAATAGTTCTATACTAATTGCCTGTCCTAAACTGAGGTGAATCTCTCAGGTTTATATTCTCCATAGCCATCACAAAAAGATATATTCTATACTTCACTAAGTGAACCAGAATAAATCTATTTTAGCAATGGTAACACCAGCCACACATGCCAAAAAGAATTGTGATGGACTAAATGTAGCTGGTTGTTTCCTTCAATGCTAATAGAGACAGAGAGCATCTATAATTACCAGTGAGCCTGCACTGCACATCTTGTCAGGGATCCAGATTGAATAAAAATTTAGAGCCGATGATCTTTTCCATCTGTCAAAATAACGTAAGCTATACCTTGATTTTTTTTCCTTCAGCTTGGTGAAAGCTTTCTCTTTCAGGGTTTTACAAGCATTTTTGGTTTTGGAATTAAGCAAATTCAGCAGGGAGATCGTTGTAGGGTGGAAGACACTTTAGGAAAATTATTATATATAACACAATTATAGACTTCAACAAATAACTGATTTCTTGGTTCATTGCAATTCAGAAAAGAAGATTTCAGCCAGTGCAAGGTGAATTTTAATTCATCCTCTAGCTCAACCAGCAAATCAAAAAGGAATTATTTGGGATGATATGAAATATGTGCTACAAAATGAGCATTCTATTTCAAACATGAGCTTTTATAAAGGCTTAAAAAGATAAAGGAAATGTAAATCCAACATGTTATTTCAAGTATTTAAAAAAAGTCCTCAGCCTTTACATTTTTTGACATGAGCTGTTTTGACAAACATTCTAATGAACAAAACATTTCAATGTTTGCAAATCTACATTTTTCACTAGAGGAAATACATTGCTGCTGAACATCATTATCCATGGCTAATATTCCAGTGGGTACAAAACTTGAACCTAGAGCTACTAGATGTTACAACAATTTATGTACCCATTTAAGATTACAAATCTTCAGAAACAGCATAGTTTTCATATGTTCAGTAAGTGAAGTCACACTGAAAACCAAAATGAATATGTAACAGGAATCCTAACCTAAATATTTTCCCTGATTCACCTCCTGTTAGACTCCAATTACTCAATATCTGACTGGACTAAATGTTTCTGTGATAGGGCTTTCTTCACTTCCTCCAAGTCGAGATGGACTGTGAGAACCCATTCCTATGCTGCAGAGGAAGCAGCAATTAACTCTCAGTCTTTTTCGGGATTCTGACATTTGCCAGCAGACTGCAGTAACAAGAAACATTCAAACTTTATCATACACAGGTTGATCTGAAAGCCATATGCTTTTTAGCATGCTACCTTCTTGTTCCCAGTGGAGAAGCAACAGGGGTAATTTTCTGCAGCACTACAGGATGTGCAAAATATTTGAAGAGGAATGTTTAAATCACTAACATCTGGTGGAATTCAAGTGTATTCTTTATGCCATTTTTCAGAAGCTCAGTGGTAGCTGCTGAGAACTACACTGAGTACACACTAAACAGAGATATTCTTTAAAACCCATTTCAGACAACTGCTCAGTATTTGCTGTGAAACTGTCCCCAGTTTTGAGATGCTACAGCTGTTTCACTATTTCGGAAAAAGCGCATTAATATATTTGAGGATTCAAGGGGTTTGGCAAAATAAAGATGAACATTACCATCTAGATACTTCACTATTCAATGTTTTGCTCATTTGTGCATGTAAAGAGTTAGTCAATTTGCCCCATCAATCGTCTCTTACGTATAGGAGTGAAGACTTTACTGCAACACCAATGAATCTCAACATGATATGTCTTTCTTGTGCATTTGTTAGTATTGTATTTTGTTTCACCTTTAATCGCTTCTTCAGTTCTGTAGTTTTGCTGTAAAATACTCATACGTGAGACAGTAATACAGCAGTTTTTGTAACACCTGTGAGGAATGAGAACTGGATGTTAAGGCGATGTAAATGACCAAAGCAATTCAGAACAATGATCCATGAAGTATTGTATTCTGAATCTTCTATATAGTTATTAGAATGACATATTTAAAAAGAGGTATATAAAATCTGATGGGGCTAATTGAGAAATTTAGCTTTAAGTTAAAATTTTGTCCTGAAACTACGAAGTTGAAGGTTGGCTTGTATCTCTGAGATTGAAGATAATTATTGCATAGGAATTCATGTGTGCCACTGAACTGAAGAAGACCTTATTCTTTGTAATAATATCTAGTCTCCAAAACAGATCTAAATAATACCTTTGCTTTATTACAAAAATATGGATGTGGTGTTTAGACTTACATTATGCATGGTAGATGCGTTAGGTATTGATATATACCAGTCTAGCTAGACACTAATATATATAGATATGACAGATGCATATGCACAGATATTTCATCAAGTTTGAATTCTTTTCCTTTTCAGTTTCATTGGCTATTCTTTGAATCCTATTTTATGTAAATGAGTATAAATGTTTTATCATTTTGAGCAATATATTGAGAAGTATATTGCTCACAGTGATACTACAATTTTTCCCCCTTGATCACATAGGTAGCGTTTTAAAAATACCTAAGCAATTTCTCAGCACTGCTTCCTCTGAAATTCACTGTGTACTGATAAACTTCTGTGTCCTTTTGGTAAAGATACCTTTGTATTCCTGCTATTATTACTGTTTATTTTCTGGGTTTTTTTTCTTTCTTCATTGTTTTTAACCTAGGTAGTAAGACTCAAACACATTTTATGTCAGTAAATCAACAATGTTTTCTTGGTTCCTTTATTAATAAAGCTTAGCATATTGTTTGAGGGTTTTATAAGCCTATGATGTCAGAAGAGCTTTTTCGTTTAAAAATGTATTAGACTGATACTGAGAAAATGCTCAATATTTACAGTGGTTTACATACTTGTCATACTATGCTAATTAATAGAGATTTAAATCCAGGCAGTCTGGTTCACTAATTTACCATGATAGTAATAATAACTTATTATTTAATATGCAAAGATGGTATGCTTAATCTTTGTAAGGTATGTTTAGAAATCCTAAAGAGTTAGTTAAGCCAAATGCATTTGGAGAGAAGACAATTAAAGGATTTGGATGCATTTGTGAGAACTTTCAGTAGTTTGTCTACTGTCTACAAGCTGCAGAGGATAAATTCAGTCTTATGCATTTCAAAATTATCTCTGACTCTGATGTTGTTAAAGGTATAATCTCAATAAACAGTGTTCCAGGAAATGGCTGAGTGGAAACTCTGTTCTTGGGAGTCAGGATTTGTTCCTTGTATATTCCCAAGATGTACTGAAGACGTTATTTCAAAATTATGTGCTTTTCCCATTAAAGCAGAACATAATGATCTCCCCCTTTCTTCTTTTTACAGTTTCTTCATTGCTTTGCAATATAATATGTGCATGGTTTTGTACAGAGGAACTGTGATAAATTACGATGTGGGAAACATTTCTTGTGTGGGATAGATAAGAAATAGGTACACTCTTTATCTACATTTATCCTTGACTGTGTTCAAGTTTTACTGGTCTCTGTAGTGGTCTTACTGTAGTGAAACTGATCTTTTAGATACGCCCAGTCTTTTTGTCACTGTTACTCTTAAATGATGCTAGATCAGAATGGTGCATCTGAACAAATACTCAGACATTCACACAATGATAAATGGTGGTGTCAAGAACATACAGTGACCTCTGAACATGAGAAAAAAGAAAAAAGACTTCTCAGGAGAAATATATTGATTAGAGATGTTCATCCTGTAAGATAAATATGCATGTAGGCAAACTATTATCAATAATTGCTGATGTTCATAGATACAGAGAAAACTTGGCCTGTGCAAATAATTCCAAGACAAAAAATAAAGAAAATAAAGAAACAAAATATATAACTGAGTGACAGGACTTACAAATATTCAGTATTTGTTACAAATGTAATTTTGAACATTTTGCTCTAAATCATCTAACCAACAAACTAAAAAGCACTGTTTAGAGAGAACTATTATGAAATTTCAAGAGATCATAACTTAGGAATTTACAGTATTTGACAGTATGTATCTATAGTATGGTATAATGACAGCTTCAGCTACACTCAAAATATTGTTGTTTCCAGGAATGACACTGGATGTATTTCTAAACAGCACATTACATTCACTTCATGCAAGTGACTGAAGATGAATGGCATGAGTAATTTTATATGATGCATATTGAAATAAATATCACTTATGTGGCATAACTGCAAATGTGGAGGTAGAGTCAGAATATCCTTCACACTATAGAGTTCAGAAAAAAATCATAACACATTGCCTCTTGCATTCACACACAGATACACATGTGCTCAGAACACACATTGACTTCACATAAACAAATAAAGGAGGAAAATAAATAATGTAAAAAATCATCTGTAGTCTCAGATGATGACTCTCTCTCCAGGACCATTTCTAGAGCTGGTTGAATTGATTTGCCAAGAGTGTAGGAAATTGTAGTAGGCATACAAGTTAGGAGAAGGTGAAATATAACATTGTAAGTTTAAACTGGAGTTATAGATTATTGTTTGAATTCAAAGGCAAGGAAAAGTGGAGATAATTTCCCCAGAACATTCCAAAGACTTCCTCTTTGATCGTTTTCTCCTTGGAGTAGAAGTTGTGTACTTCTTCCCTACAAGCAAAATATGCAGCTTAAGCACCAACAGAACACATAGAAAATATTCATTATACTCAGGATTCCTGGACAAACAATTCTCTCCTCTACATGCACATCTTCCTACATGTGTACATCTCATGGAAGACTTTAATGGAAAACTTATAACCACAGATTTCCTCAGTTATTGAGAGGAAGGAATGGAAAGGGATGAAATATTCTAGAAGCAATAAAGAACAACCTTCAAATATTGTGTACGACTAGAATAGAATAGAATAGAACAGAACAGAACAGAATACAATATTTCAGTTGGAAGGGACCTACAATAATCATCTAGTCCAATCACCTGACCACTTCAGGGCTGACCAAAAGTTAAAGCATGTTATTAAGTGCATTGTCCAAATGTCTTT
>Ga0181612_137875_pt1 | contig 10216 bp, 5 predicted proteins | sample HoacroProtozoa21_FD_119630 | JGI IMG/M metagenome (GOLD analysis project Ga0181612, IMG submission 119630) | Hoatzin crop microbial communities from Cojedes, Venezuel. Combined Assembly of Gp0051906, Gp0051904, Gp0051908 | reverse complement strand
CAGCCTGCCTCATCATGGTCATCTTCATGAGCTGCAGGGGAAAAATCCCTGCTCCGGCGCCTGGCGCACCTCCTCCCCCCCTCCTTCATCGACCTAGGTGTCTGCAGAGTTGTTTCTCTCACATAGTCTCACTTCTCTCTTTCGACTGCTGTTTCACCGCAGGTTTCTCCCCTTCTTAAATATGTTATCACAGTGGTGCTACCACTGTTGCTGATTGCCTTGGCGAGCAGCGGGTCCATCTAAGAGCTGGCTGGCATTGGCTGTGTCAGACATGGGGAAAGCTTCTTGCAGCTTCTCACAGAAGCCACCCCTGTATTACCCCCACTACCAAAACCTTGTCACACAAACCCACAGCCTCAGCGTATCTTTTTTTAGTATTTTGAGGATTTTTTAATTACTATTAATTTTAACATCCATAGTTTTCAGTGTGACTTAGAATAATTGCTACTGGGAGTTATGATAGAAAGCGGTCCAAAACAATCATCATTGCATTGGGAGGGGTGTGCAGGATGGGGCATACTACTTTGTGTAATTGGAATTGGATTTGTGTCCTAAGTGAACCGAAGATAATGCACCTGAGGAGAGAGGACTTTGTTGCCATGAGTTCTCTTTGTTGTGATGGGAGCAGGTGGAAGAACAGATACTTTTCGTGGTGGAAGACTAGAAGTGTCTGCCTAGAAGTAGTTAATGTGTTGGTTTTGTTTTCTAGATTTCATTGGTTTATTTTTAATCTGGGAAAATACTTGGGACAGAAAAGTAGGAAAAGTAGGTTAATTTATTTGGAAAGATCAGGCATTTATATTGTCAGAGCTTTGATATATATTTGAACTCCAGAAGTAAAGAGGAAGAGTGGGCTGTTTAGATCCTCTGTGTGGTCCAACATGATCATAGTTTCTTAAGAAAAAAATAACAGTATTTATTTTGCCCTGTACAATGGAATATTCCTAGGAGCCTGTATTAAAGGGCAGCATCTGTTCACCTCAAAGCTTTGTGTTTGAGCTGAAGTCTTTCCTTTGAAATAGGTTAAATGTTTTAGACCTGTGGACTGTGAAAGAGTAACACGTTGTTCTAAAGTGAAACTGGTTTTCTTTCTCTAATGGTTTGTGCAGGTCAAATATTTTAAAAATGTTATGTGCAAGTAGTTGTTGTTTAGCCAAGCTAGAATTACTAGAACTTGGGCTTTCCTGTTGCTTTGCTGCTGCTGCTCATTCTAACTTCTGGGTACCTGCAGTACTGCAGAACGTGTTACGCAGTAGGAAGGAGCCATGCACAAAAGGTGTCTGGCAAAGACCTGTTGACTTCCTGTTTCTAGACATGTCTCCTCAGCTCAAATTCACATAGGCAGTTGTCATCATACTGTTATTTCACATTTTAATGGCCAACACCTGTTGCAACAAAATACCATTGTTCCTGATTTCCAGAAGACGAGTCCTGTGGTTATCTGTTTCTACGTTTTGCTACAGGTCTGGAAAGCACTATTAGCAAAGTCCACAGTGGTTATTACTTTGTAACAAATGTATGGCACTCCCATTTCTGGATAGCATAAAAGTTCTTTAGTGGAGAAAAGTTCCACTGTACTTAAATGCAAGATGGCAACAGCCAAAATGACCAATGATAGGAAGAAGGTTAAACGATTTGCCTTGAACTCCTTTGTAGGAGAAATATGCTCCAGCAAACAGTATTTCCTTTAAGGAGATATTCAGTATCCCCTCTTTATCCTGATGCTATTGTTGACTGATAGGCCTAGGAGGGAGGGTGGCTAAACCCTAAGGAAGGCGCTACACATGTACATTGTAGTGTTGTTTCTCTGCAGTGCTCCATTCACCAAGAAAAAGGGATCTATATTAATTGGAATTCATGTTTTCTGACAAGAACTCTGTCAAGAAACTCTTTAAAAGAATTTCCTTGAAATTGTCTTTGGATTTTTACGTGTATTTTTGAGCATTACATTGAGCCAACCAATTTATTCCAGAAGTTCTGTAGTAATGCATTGTAATGACACTATTCTAGAATGGCTTGGTGTGAAGTTAGAGCTTCTGTGTAGGAAAGGATGCAGTTCAGAGTAAAAATGCATGTAACAGAAATCATAAAAAGAGATGATCAGTGAGCCTTCATGTCAGGCAAGGCGGTATTATTCACCACCAATGTTGACATAGCATCAGGCTTGCTCAGGCTGAGTAAATGAACTGTTCTTTAAATGGCAGCATTTCTTGAGTATCATTGAAGTTCCTGGAAATCCTGTGTATGTAGAAAAAGCGGAATGTGCTAGTTCATCAGTCCCAAATGATATGATTATGTATGTCTGGAAGTCTAATCTGAGAATTCCATATGACTGGAAGCAATGCACGAGACCCTTTATTTATACCAAGTCCTGCATTACAGAGCTCTCATCAGTGTGTGCTTGAGGTGTGAAAAATTTGTCACTAGGCAGCACTGCTGTGCTTCTAAAATTTATGGTGTAGACACAGACGGTAATTCATCTGCAGGCAGAAAAATCTTCATTCAGTCTGTAGCATAACCGGCGTCTGTATTAGTGGCCAAGTACCAGGTGGAGCTTGAGATGGAGCCTAGGTTTTACTTCAGATGCTGTGTGGAGTCTTTTCTGAGCTGTAACTTCTAAGGCCAGATTAAGATGCTTAGTTACTTATCCCAGCATGTGGCAGTCACATCAAGTAAACTCCCCCTGCAGGAACTGTATTCACCAAACTACTTGGTATTGCCTTGCATGAAGTTGTAGACATGGCCTCTTCATTTGTTTCAGGAGACTGTACCTTGTTGTGGCTCTGAAAAGATGGAGATTCTGTGCTGCTAATTATTAAACAAGAGTATAGTAGGCTGCTTGGTTGTCATGCCTTGTTCTATATAGCGTTGGACCGACACAAATAAGGCTGAGACAGATGCAGCCACATGGGACAAAATTTGCAGTACAGTGCTGGTGCACAGGAGATATACTTCACGCTCCTGTGAAGGGCTACAGTATTAGCCTAATTTCCATAGCAGACTTGTGACATTGTGGTTCTGCAAATTCCTGTGGGTTGATGGCTTTGTTGTTCCTCTGTATCAGGTGCTGGAGAAGACAATCACGCTGTTAACTGTCATTAACTGATTTTTGCCTTTTGAGCAGTCCTTCTCTACTGGTTGTTACTGATTTTGCTTCCTCTTTTTAAACAGATAAAAAAATATTTTCTGCTAATTTCTCTTATAAAAGAAATATGGGCATTTGTTTCTAACTTCTTGGATTATATAATTTGGACTGTGCAAGAGAGACTGAAGTTCTTTCGGAAAAAAAAAAAAAGAAAAAAATTGTCAGTTAAGTTTGAATTATTATTATGGTAACATCTTTTTTTCTTTAACTATGGAAGCAGCAGCCAGTGTAGAAAGCATGAAACCAGTTCCTTGTCTCCAGGATGACCAGTTTTTAGTGGCTTTATATTTGCTTGAGGGAAGTAGAGTGTTCAGTTTTTTAGAAGACTGGACAGCATTTTGAAAAGCATTGTAAGTGCATGTTTTCTTATTTTTGTAGTTCTAAATATCTTTAAAAATAAGTTGTCTCTTGCAGAAAAGAAACGAGTAGCAGGTAAGCAAAATTTTTCTTAATTCTATTAGGTGACATTTTGTACAGGAGAAGATTAAAACAGCGTCCTCTATTAGCACAACTGCTTTTATACTAGTGTGCTAGACTTGTAGTATTTGGGCATGTTAATGTTTTTTTGTGGGAGGGAAATAAAGTGGAGATGTAGGGGTTTTTTTCCTTAAACTCTACTTTATCTTCTGTAATCAAGACGCTATAAAATTACTATACTGACTTCTTTTGACTTATGTTCTTTCTCTTTCTTTCTGCACAAGCACTCCTATTTGGACAGGGAAACCTCCCTCCTTCTGAGAAACATTGCAGGAAAGCCTTCTCATTTGCTGACCAAGGTGATGCTTCTTCTTTCCACCTGTATGTGACTATTTCTATGTAGAAAGAATGATTTTGGTGTGTGCTATGCTCCTCCCACCCCTGCCCTTTCCAGGAACTAGTGCGTTTAGTTACGTGATTTTCGTGATTGTCCGAGGTGCTTTTAAAGGCTGAATTTTATTGTTTGTTTCTGCAGATTTATCAGTGTTCAAGTTCTTGGCAAATACTTAATGGCCATGTCAGCAGGTAAACTACCTTAGCTGAAAAGGAAATGTACTGAGCTAGAAGTTCTTTTGTTCCTATTCCCATTCGCTAGTTTAAAAAAATAAAAAAGATCACAACTGTGGAAAATGTGGGAGTATTCAGTACTGGTAAAAGGCAGTAGTATCCTTAAAATAAGTTCACTTGCTGTATTGAAGATAAACTGTAGTAAGTAATAGGGGTTTTTTTTTTTAACATTTTGAATGCTGTCTGGATATAATGTGGGGAGAATATCTTGGTAAGATAGTGGTCTAATGAGCCAGGTATGTACAAATCCTGACTGTAAATTAATTTTCTTTACAGGAAAGAGGTCAGTAATGTACTAAGAGAGCTCAAATTGCCGTTCGCTTTCTCTGGTTCAGTTTAAGAATTACATTTTCTATATGTATTTCCTTTTGAAGTTAGCGTAGGAGGGATGCAGCAAGCTGTACTTCTCATTGATGAAAAAAACAAGCTGGGATGGAGAACATACAGCTTCACGTTGTTGAGAAAACTTTGAATGTTCAGTAGCTGAGGTGTCAGATACGTCTGATGCTACTACATACTGCAAACCACTCCTTGGGTTGTTTTTCTAAAATAGACACTCCAGAGGAGTAACCTTAGTTAAGCCTGAAGTGACAAAATATACCTTGACTTCAAAACAATAAGGGTAAAGTTTGCTGGGCATAAGTAGTCTGTCTTCCAGTAAAAGCGTAGAACTATTTTACTGCTGCTTCTTAAATACCTGAACATTCTTTTCAAAATGCTCAGCATGCATCTTGACAATAAATTTTCAGGCTGTCTTCTAGAGGACTATAAACAGCCCAAACCAAGTAATTCTCTGCTCTTGTGATTATTTTGCTTAAAATTTAACTCCATACCTGTTTCCCTTCCCCCCTCATCAGCTCTTTGCTCCCACACCCCCAACAAAGCAAACAGCCACCAAACCAGCAAACCTTGATTGATTGCAAATAGATTAACAACGGCTGTGGCACAAACAGAAACCATAATTTTCTTTCATCTCCATGTGTTTTCGTATCCTCTCTTCTGGTCATTTATATACAGGATGAGTGTTGGTTAGCATATGGAACTTCAATTAAAAAAAATGCATAAAATATGAAGCCCATTGTGTCATATGACCACGGACTACCTCATATCAGTGATTCTAATAAGCCCCTGAAGTTAAATGTTTGGATTTAGGTATCTTTGTCTTGGCATATTAGACTTCGTAGCCCTTTGAATCAGGTGCCTGTGGTGAGATTGCTGATGTTCTGCGCGTAATGTTTGCCGTTAGCTCAGTTTAGGACTGTCTCAGTCCGGCTGTGCCCTCTGCTTCTGACTACTGAGCACACAGTCCTGACGTGGATACTTACTGGTTCTCTTCTGACCTCCTGCAGAGAGAAATATCTTTAGTAAAATGATGAAATGGAAGTCACTTTGCTGCTTAGATCTCTTCAGCTTGCTGTAACATTAGATAAGCCCCAATATGAGAGAAGCGGTCCCAATCAATGGGGCTTTTCCTTGCAATTGCAGCAAGGCGTTAGATCAGTTAGCTGTAGGATCTTGTTGCAGCTCCAAGCTGGTGTGTCAACTGTTTCTTACTGTCTTATTGTTTCTTGTGTTCTTCCCCTTCTTTGGTCTGTGTACCTCTTATATTGAGATTGGAGACACTTTGGAGGGATGGTAAGACCATTTTTGTCCTCTGGTAATAGAACTAATTGTAAAAATTCTAGTCATGGACTAGATTCCTTTTGCATTGCAGCCATGCACAAACACAGTTCCTGTCACAGTGTAGGGCAGATCTCAGCACAGAAAATGGTCTATACGTTGTGGTAGTCTCTTCATTTTTAAACGTAGTTCTATGTGTTATTGTTCACACAGCATTCAAACCCTTTTTTTGAAAACAGAAAGAAGTGAAAGCATATCAGTGAAGTTACTGGATATTGAAAATAAAGCAATGCATCTTTATTGTCAGTCTGCAAGCTTGTTTCCCTATAGAGTTGGAATTAAGCAATCAAATGAATACTGAAAACTAAGCTTATGGCTGTGAAATACAGAGCACATGCAAATAATTTTGAGTGAATATTTAAATAGGGCTCAAATATATCCCAGTTTAGGACATGAAAATAGGAAATCGAAATGTAATGTGCTGGATTTTGAAGTTATCATTTCTTCTACCATTCAGATGCATGTGAAGCTGAAACTATATTCAGGAAGCCAGATGACAGTGATTTAATGATGTGATGCTTCAGATATGTATGTCAGCATCTGGAGAAAAGGAATTGTGTTCTGCCTTCTCTTTCCAAATATCTAGTATTTCATTCTTGTTTTGTTGTTGACCTGAATGGCAAATACTCTGCTTATGAATGTTAATTCCCCTGTTTTGTAGATTTTAGTTACTACACTCTGTAATCCCTTCAGACATTTGGATAAATCAGTTGTGAAGTTGGTTTCGTGCATCTTAGGTCAGTCTGATTCAGATGTGCTCATTCTTGAATGAAACATCTGTCTGAGTTTTTTTTTTAATGCAGTTTAATGCAGCAATTAATTTCTAATCTGCAAAGGATGTAAGCACAATCCTAAAACTCCAACATCTTGAAGCCAGTTTTTGAGGAAGTTGTGATGGCCACACCTGGAAAGCATAAAAAGCATGTAGGTGGTTAGTAGCAGGGTTTTGTGCAGTGCTGAAAATAATTATGTGAAATTTTTATTCAGCAAGCTGCTTTGTACTAGTCTGCTGTGGTTGTGACGTTCCTGTGTAGTTTTAACTTCACCTTTGTCTTGAAAGGAATTATAATAAACTCCTGTGGATACTTTGTTAGACAAGCAGCCTGTGTTCTCAAATCTGTGATTCTACCCTGTTCCGCATACCAGGCAAGCTTTTTGTCCACCTAAAACTCCTTACCAATCAGTCCTAGTGCCTAATCGGTTATGTTGTATTCTTCTTTCCACCATTTAAACTTCCTTACCGTGGTTTCTAAGGCCCGTTCTTCCTCCTGGTTTGTTTTCCCCTCTCCCATTTCTTGCTGCTTCTTGGTCCCAGATCTAGTACGATGTCTCCTATAACTCTTTGCCTTAGGTGGTCCCAGTGAGAAGCCTGGCCTAGAGCTTTTAGAAGACTGGTCCTATTCACAAAGCAACAGGAAGATAATCTAGTGCAGATGGATGTTTCAGAGGATAAAGTGCCAGTGAAATTCCTTGCATATGTGTTTTGGTTTTTTTCTTCATCGCTACTAGCTTTGTCAAATCTAGTTCGAATATTCTTTCAGGGGGGCGCAGCATAATGTATGTCACGTTGAATAAGACTCCATTCTGCCGTACCTTAAAGCATACCTTCAAAAAGGCATGAAGTCTAATTGAAGGCCATTAACCAATGGTGCATCCCAGAGGTCAATACTGGGTCCAGTATTTTTCAACATCTTCATTAATAATCTGGATGGTGGGGCAAACACTAACCAGAATTTCTGGCTCAAGATTGGACTAATTCCCCTGCCTCTGGCCCACACCAAAAACTACTTCGCAGCACTGATCTTTTTGTTCCAGTTTGCCTTTGGCTGCCCAATTGCTGTGTCACTCCAGTGGTCCCTCTAGGAGCTCTCTTTCACTCAGCGCTAACCCTCAAAGCCAAGCTGTTGATGTATGGGTTGGATAAGCAGTGAGGTGGACTGAAAACTGGCGGAATGAGTGGGCCCAGAGGGTGGTGATCAGTGGCACGAAGTCTATTTGGAGGGCAGTAACTAGTGGTGTACCCCAGGGGTCAATACTGGCTCCAGTCTGATCTTGTTAAAGTTGTGCAGTGGTTCTCTCTGCCAGGTTTGTCTGTGAAAATTTCTTTGCATCACACTTGCAGCATTAAGGCTTTGCCAAATAGTATATGTTGCTGTAGTATGTCCCAAGATCATTGGAGAGAGTATGGAAGGTTTAAGAACTGGGTAATTTTGATCAAGCACAAGGGAGGTTCTGGAGAGATTCACAGACGGCATTAAGCATTCAAGTTCATAAGCAACTGCCATCTAGCTCTTGGCCTTCCTTCTTTGCTCTAATAGACTTGGGGGGGGAAATACTTCTTCTGTAGGAACTTGTGGCAGGGGCCAGTGTGACTTTGAGATGCATTTAAAATATAACTGCTGCTTTCCAACTTCCATTCAGAAGCCGTCTTCTGTGTTGGAGTTAGGCTTCTAATACCAAAAGCTTGTGAATGGCACACAGAAGTAGAACAAAGGAAAAATACAGCACTACCCCAGTGTAACGTCATTGTAATATTTAAAAATTTTTCAGGTGAATAATTCTCAGACACAACACCCCAAACAATACTACTGCTTTACATGCATTTCCATATTTATTAACATAATACTGTATGGTGACAAGAAGTCATGAATGTGCCAGAGGTATAGAAAACTCTGTACTGGGAGGGAAGAAGGAGGAAATATGAGATGAATCTATATGAGGAAGGATGGACCACTCACCAGGAAAGTGGCTGCTATACGTTCACATTTAGTGAGCCTTGAAAGGGAGTGATGTCTTGTTTCCTTTCCTGCTTTACTCACATATAGTCTGCATTATTGTGAGAAGAAATGCTCTAAAACGTATGCTTTGAGAGTGGTCATGAACTAGTACTGTGAACACAAGTTCACTGTTTGCAAATGGGCTGTGCCACCATTGCCACACGTTGTTTTTTAGGGTTGGGGTGTTATGCCTGTTTTAAAGAGTTTGTCAAGAAATACAGAAGAACTGCCGTTAATATTCACTCACTCAGCTTTCCCCTTCCAGTGCTAATCGCATACACATTTGTTCAAGTGTTCCTTTTTTTTAATATAGTAAATGAAAACAACCAACAGAAGACACTTCACTGATGTGGTTGATGTTCTGATTGATACATTGTACATGGAGCTAATAAAGATGTCTTGAAGTTTTGGGGAATTAGGTACAAATTGATATGTTAATATGGTGTTCTCGGGCAACAGGAATCTGTTTCAATAAAAACTCTGCAGGAAGGAGAGTTCTTGCAAATCAGGTGATTGCCTTTCTACCTGAGGCTAGACTGTAGCTGAGAAAATAAACACTCGATACCTACTTCTAGTCCTTCAGAAGTGTATTTAGTTATCTTCTTATCTGCATTCAAAGAAAGACTTCAGAGAACAATTTCAAATATTAAATATAAAAGAAACTTCTTTATGCATCTTGTGATCTGTCTACCCTGCTAATTTAAGTGAAATGTGGACTTTGTTACGTACCTCTTATAAGTTAATTACTGACTTTCCTAAACACTAACTTTTCTTAATTAATTTTCCTCCTTTTTTCCATTCTGCTTGTGATCTCTGTAAAAAAGGTGTCGGTTAATAACACTAAAAATGTACAACGAAACAAAAAATAAAACTCCAACCTAGAAACATGAGGCATAAAGTCATTTCAGCAAGGTCAGCTCTGTCGTAGCACCTGTCTTGCCTATTTAATGTTAAAACACAGCTGGAATATCTTGAACTGTACATTCAACTGGAAACTGGGCAGGAGACTGTGATTGTGATTATATTAAGGAAATCTTAACTTCGGATTTTTTGGGGTTATTCTGTCCAATATTCCAGTATAGACTAAAGTTATTGAAAACTGAGTTTTGGTATAAAAATATGAAGAAAAAGTCATGAATTGAAGACCACTGCTTTGCAGACCTGTACTCTTTCAATTTTAGTTCACAATATGTTAGGATATTTTGGATGAACAAGTTCTTAACAGAAGTATGTTATACTTATTCTTTATACACATTCTTTAAATTAGGTGTGATGTTTTCCATAACCAAAAGTAATCTCACTCAAAGCTTTAAAATGATTCCAGAAGTCGTCCCATTAAAGTGAGGAATTTGTTGCAGTTTTACAGTGATGTGTACTGCTACTAAAAGAGAACATTCTTTTCCTGTCAGAGGTGGAAACAGCACTCCTTTATGTTTTGTATTTTTATGCAGGGGGTGTATGTTTGTGTCTCCTTTAGCATAGAAAGAATGGTTTGGAAGGGACCTTATAGACCATCTAGTTCCAACCCCCCTGCCATGGGCAGGGACACCTTCCACTGGACCAGGTTGCT
>Ga0181612_107622_pt1 | contig 10216 bp, 4 predicted proteins | sample HoacroProtozoa21_FD_119630 | JGI IMG/M metagenome (GOLD analysis project Ga0181612, IMG submission 119630) | Hoatzin crop microbial communities from Cojedes, Venezuel. Combined Assembly of Gp0051906, Gp0051904, Gp0051908 | reverse complement strand
AACAGGCTGCCCAGGGAGGTTGTGGAGTCTCCTTCTCTGGAGATATTCAAGACCCGCCTGGACAAGGTCCTCTACAGCCTACTTCGGCAGGAGGGTTGGACTAGATGACCCACAGAGGTCCCTTCCAACCCCAAACATTCTGTGATTCTGTGATTCTGTGACAAAAGCACAGATTTAGTTTTCAGTCAGCTAAAATTTTGATTTCTAAATAATTGTATAACACATGCAATGCCCAGAATGACTTTATGTCTGAGTGCAAAGCGAAAAACTACCATATCCTTGCTTCAGTCTGCTCACACAAAAGGTGGAACCCAGCTGCAATCTCTAGGCATGTGCATTCCTGCTCCCATAGCACATGTTGTGCTCCTTGCCAACCCTGCTGTCCAAACCACAGCCTTTGTCCCAATACAACACCCCAAAGAGAAAAATCCCTGGCAAGGGGTCTGCAGGAGGGAGTCCCACTGGATGTAGGTTCCCCTGGAGCTCAGTAGCCTCTGCTCTTCTTTGTGGCTGTGAGGACAAGGAGGTGATGACTGAAATGAGAGCTTTGTTTCCAACATGGGAGGCAGGTTTCAGGGCAGGGCTGGTTCCATGGATCCCCCGGGTGAGGGTCAGCTCCCACTCTGACAATGCCACCTCACCTCTGCAGGGCTGTGCCAGCGACACAAAACTTCAGGTGATGCTGAGTGATAACAAAATAAACGTCTTTGTTTTTCATATATGGACAAAACAGACCCAAAACCAGACAGTATTTTCCTGAATTGCATGGGCACTATTGAATACAATACAAATGAAGTTAAAACATATATATCTATATTATGCTTCCTATCTGCTTCGTTAGGTGTAGTCTTAATATAACATCTCTGACACAGACAAAAATATACATTTTTTTTTAACAACAGCCACAAATACTGCCCTGATTAATAGCAGACTTACAATAATTTACTGTCTAGCTGCACATGGTACTTTATCAAATATGCTTGAAGAGCAGAAGGAAAAATGAATAACAGTTTTTTCCTATGATATTTATATTTGAAATCCTAAATTGTTGTACTATATGAAAATAAAAGACTACATCTTTTACTTTACTTTTTTTGATCCACTTAATGTTTACATTCAGTTCAGGTTCACAAAAGCATGTTTGACTTATAATACATATACCATCCCATAGGGACAAATACAGATGAAATCATAACTTTTTTTGACATCTCAGCTATGTTATTAACCTTGATTTTATGAACACATCTCATGCAAAGCAGGTAAAAAACCCTGTCAAATAAGTGTTATTCACAAATGTTAAGAATATGAAAGTAAAATATATGCTCATGATATGAATATTTTATCTTGAAATTGTAGGCTCAGAAACAACAACCTCAGTGTCTGAAAATGAGCTGTTTGCTTCACTGATTATAGATCCAATTTAGTGCACAGCACTGCTGTCTGCAAATTGCAAAAATGGAGAAGGAGCATCTGATGATTCCCATGAAAATAAAGTCTACTTGAAGAACCACATCCTGTTGCATTTTTCTTGTGGAAGTAACTTGGTTGCATTTTGTTAATTTTTGTTTTGTTTTGTTTTTCCCTCAGCTACCAATCATAGATATGGGCTTTGGTTATATGAACAGGCTTGTAGAAATTTAATGGTAGGATAGCTGAACTAAGGTAAGAAATCTTGTAAAAAGACTTTGCATGGGGTTGTTTAGTTCCACTTTTGGAGTTTACTGTCCACTACGCAGCCCACCACTGCAACCACTGCAGCCGTTGTTGGGCTCACACAAAGACGCACACAGACACTTGGTACATGGGAAGCAGAGTTATGGGCATGCGATGAACTATCTTCAGCACCACTTCTCTCCTTTGCATGATAAAGCTTCCAGGGGTGCTACTTCTAAAAGTGCAATAACCTCTCAGTCTCTGCAGAGAGGACGGGGAAACTTTGTTGGAATCATTTTCCAACAGACCAAGCGTAGTTCCATCAGAACAGGAATACTTTGTGAAATCACAGTGATTTCACAAAAATATTCAATAGGATAAACAGTATAAAATATTCTGATAATGTTGAAAGCATCTGGCCTGAAATTTTTGGTCTCACGCATTTTAATTTTTCATTTAACTTTTTCATTTTGAGTATTTTAAAAGCCTTTGTGTTTTTATGGCAACAAGGGAATACAAGGGAAAAGGACAGGTTTTTATTTTTCAGTCAAAATTTCTTAAACGATTCCAGCTGAATCTCCTTTCCTTCTCCTCCAACTATTCAGCATTTTGAAAGAAATAATACAGAAATATTGCTATATTCAAAAGCCACTACACAGCTTCTCATACTGAAATTCTAGCAACTCCTAGACAAAACTGAAGTAAATGAAAACTTTCAGAAAGACCTACAGGTGGCTGTAAAATGGGATCCCCTAACTCAATTTGGAACTGCAGCATAAGGCATTGGTTATGTAAGTGGGCAAAACTGTGGCTTGATATTTTCCCTTAAGAAAGGATTCAGGCTAGTGGGTTTGGCTCAGAAATGGATAATAATTCAGCAGTAGCTTTGTTCTCCCCTCTCTTTCTTCCATAAGGTCTCTTTCCTCTTCTCTTTTCCGTGGTTCATGGGGGAATGAATAATGCTGGGCTCAGGTCCAATTTGTGAGATCCTCATCACACGGAATTTCATCAGTGGCTTGTTCAATCCCCACACAGAAATTTTTCATTTCTTTGCTACATTGGCATTTTTGTTTTTTGTGCAGATCCTGGTTTTGATTCCTTCCACCCAGAACACACTTTGTATTTGTTAGCACAATAGTACCACAGTTCACAATGCATATTCAGAACTGAGATGCAGTGTTATTTTTAAATGTAGTGCATGGAGAAAAAAATCAACATCTCTAAAATTAATTTTCTCTATGTATAATATATATATATACATGCTGTTAAAACTCCACAAAAGGAGCAAAAACTTATCTAAGGATTCAACCTTGTGAAAGTTTAGGTCAATATTGAATGCACAAGTCGATGGCTTCTTCCTTTAGCAGCAAAACTTATTATTACATCTCCTGCCCTCCAGTATAGCTCCTCATGCTCTGAATGTTAAAGAAGAAATTTCACCAGCAACAGGAGGATACCTGGATTTCAGGTGAACATTTTGTGTCATGTGTAGATATCAAAAAGAATTATTTGGGCATCTCTTAATTGTACCGAAATCTAGCTATTAGATCTCCCACTGTGAAAGGCACGCACCAGTGGGGACATACGCAACCATCTCGGCCGTGGACAAATGGAAAAGACATTGTGTGTTCCCTGCTGGCCAGGGCAAATTCGGAAGAGGCCTCCTCTCCCTTGCTTCGCTGCTTCTGGCCAGCATTGCCATTTATGAGTGAAGTCTCCTCTGCGCCTTGCCAGTGCTAGTGCTCTGCAGAGTCACCATTGACAGCCCAGGAGGACGGCTGTTGAAGGAGCCCAGAATATAGTGGAAGACGCCGCTGTGCCTTTCACTGCTCTTGTGGGTTCAGCTTTCCTTTCAGTTCCCCTCCAAGCTGCTACTGCTTTTGGAGGTAGACACTTACAGATGTGGAAAGCTATCCAGCAAGCCCGTTTTTCCCATGGGGAATCAAATTTTTGAGAAAATGTGATTTTCCATGGAAAATCTACAGATTCCAGAGTAATCCAAGCAAGTCCAACCCAAATGACTTTTTGATGTCTTTGAGAATACTTTTTTTACAAAATGAAAAATGGGAATTTTCCCCATGGAAAACCCTCTCCTCTGTTATTTCAAGCCTTCTTGACTCTCCTTACTTTTTAATATTTGTTCCATTGCTGCAGCTGCTTGGTGTCAGACTGCTTTGCTCAGTGTTCATTTTGATGATAAGTCAAGACAAGGCTCTTTTCTCAATTTTGAAAAGTTCTATTTAGTTTATAAGAATTCTGTCATTTTTCACAAGTTGAGTTTCAACTCCAATTATTGCTTTAAAAATTTTGTTATCCTCCGTCCGCGGCAGCCGCTAACCACAGGAAAAAAGAGCACCTATAGTAACATATTTTGCTTAAGGTCGTCTTGCAATAGGTGTAACACCATTTTAAACTGGTGACTTCATTTTAACTTTTTTAATTAACATATGATGTTTAGCACTTGTATAAGGAATTTATTACTATTTGTGCATTTTGCTGTCTTCTACAAATAATATAATACTAGATTTGTATCCTTTGAATTTCTCTATGAGGAAAAAATGACCCGACCAAAAACCCAAGGAAGTTATCTGTCTTTGCTCAAGCAACTAGCTCTTTAGTAATAAATCACTTATAGCCGTGGCAGGATATTTTCACTTATTGCAAATAAAATGTTGGCTGTTAGTATTTCAGAGTGACTGTATTATAATCTCTTCATATGATGTCCTAGCTAAATAACTGTTGCACTTTTTCTGCTACATATATTTTCAATTGTGAATATTTTTTATAATTACACAGTACAGAGTTTTGGGTGGAAAGAATGGAATCTGAGTTTATCTTTTGGTAAACACTCTATGATCTAATCCAACATGACAGATAGCACATGAAAAGAGTTCCTCCCATGGGATGCTCCTGCTCTGAGAAACAACTTAAAGAATTGTGCAGTGGCATTTTATTCTCAGCTTTTGCTTTTCTTCTCATAAAATGCCTCTTACTATTCTTTGTAGAGTATCTGCTTCACATTGCTTTGCCTGTGGCTACCAGATTTTTTAATTATCTTCAGTGTTTGACAGCTCTGGACTCGAATCAACATAGTTGAAAGCTTCCTTGTTTGTGAAAGTTGAGCTCAAAGTTAGACTGTGTCGTGGATTCACAGGTGCAAGTTCGTTTAATACAATATTGTCACTTTTTACAAGAGTTGCTTTGTCCATGTGTTCTCTACTGTACCTGGCGACAACAGCATCAAGGAAATCCAGCTTTGGTGGCAAAGTCCCACTCTCAAATAAGTATTTGGCTAAGTAGGAGACTATAATGTTAGTAAAGAAGGAGGTAAGCATAGAAAGTGTTTTAAATGGGAATCGTTGGACATAGATATTATTTTCATCTGGATAGCAGCCAGGATAGTATATCAAGGGCTGAAGATAGAGGTACGGATCTCCTCCAGTTATTCTGAGAACAAGGCCAAACAAATATCCTGCAATGGCACCATAGGTATTGGTTCCTTTAATAAACAGCACACACAGGAGCTGGGGGAAGATGATGATATAAACAAGGTCAGAGCTGAGGTACCACAGGCCGTACACTGACGAAGCTAGCAGTGCCATTGCTGTTGCTGATGCTCCAAAGAGAAAGACAGTGATTCTCATGACCCACACGATTTCCCTGTCTGAAGCCTGCAAAAAAAGGGCAGTATTAGGTAGTGGTTTTTTCATGGCAATATATGTATGCCTACTTTTACGAACACGGCCTATATAAGATCCTACACTGTAAAGGAAATTTGGCATGACGTATTCAATAATATTTACAAACTAATATCTCTATCTCCATCTGAAGCACAGAGAAAAAAAAGCAAGGGTTGTGGTTGCCATCCCCAAACTTGTTAATCTTTAAGCATAAGGAAGAGTTTGACAATGTGTCAAAGAACAAAACAACAGCAGAGTGTTAGAAATAACTTTTAAATACAAACAAAATAAGGCTCAATCAAAAAAAATTGTCAGTGTCAGAATTTCTTCTCCGTTTCCTAAGAAAAACTCCAATTCACTAGCCCATTGTGTTGTCATATTATTTCCTGATAAACCAAAAATTCAGAAAGATATCTCATTTTGTTAAGGATTTAAATAAAACTTAGGGTTGCAGCAATAATTAGGAGCAATTTGGATAAACTGCAGTGCCATGAGAACTCTTGAAAGCTGCCTCCCCTGAGTCAGCTTTTTCACCTCTGTTGTCAATCACAACCATAAATATTTTTATGACTTTCAGTTTTTTCAATATACTGTTAGGAACGAAATGCTATACTTTTTCTAGTCATGGGCAGGAATGCAACAGAGGTGTTTCATTATGAAATTACAGTCTATGTGTCACCTAGTTAAGGTATCACCTAAAATTTTCTCTAAAAGTAGAAATGAAAATGTAATCTCACATTTTGCCGAAAGGAAAGCTGGTAGATGTTCCGAGCAAACATAGAACTTGCTGATAAAATTGAAGAGTCAGCTGACGACATCACAGCAGCAGATACAGCGCCGAGGCCAAAGAACGAGATATAGACTGGGCAAAGGTACTGGAGCACGATCGGTAAAATCATATCTGCTTCTTTTTTAGTCACGGGGTCAGGCACGCCATACTCAGTCTCGTTCCAGGCTGCAATATGGACACCAGTACGTTATTAGTAACATTAGTAGTCATCAGCTACAGCACCTCTTGACTTCCTGTGTAGTGAGCTGTCCATATTGCCACATTTTTATTCACAGTCAATAACCAAACTGTCACTGGGGCTGGATCGACGGTGTTGCAGAGAGGCATTGTCCCACTGGTTTCTCTTAGGCTGATTTAATTCTGCTCAGCGTTTTTCCTTATCTCTAAGCTAAGTCTGGCCACAGCCTGTGGTTATCCAGTAGGAAGTTTAATATTAAAACTGCATTGCTGGTAAATGTAGTTATCCTCAATAAAACAAATCTGGGATACATGTTTGTTTGTGATGTATTTAACTATTCTCTTGGATTGCAGACTCAGAGCTCAAAGCCATGTGTTAAAGATTTCTAACAGAACATTTCTAACAGTTTAGCTACATGGTCACTGTGATGGGGATCACTCTCGCTATGACAAATAACTCGACAAGGATGTTTTAGTCAACATAAGAAATTTCTGATAAATGACTACAATACATACACAGTTATTTTGCAGTTATACTGTTAGAACAAAACAAAAGCACCAGACTCTAACTCAAACATTATATAGAAATATTACATCAGTAGAAACCTAGAATATGTAAAATTATTTAATCTCAGCCACTGGGGTAGGAGGAATTTCCCCTGGGAGAAACATTCTATGGTATTATTTTTCAGTGTAGTCTCCTGTTGCAGAAGTCATGAGTTGATTAACTATGTCACTTAACTAGATTTTATCTAACATAAGCTTTGTAGGGTTTTCATACATTTATTGTACTATTCATAGTTCATCATTTACCTGTAGATGCTCCAATTGCACCAATGAGAACTGCAGGAAGAGCCATCACAATACAGCCAAAAGCAGCCAGAAATGACAGAACTTGGGCATACGTGGCAGAAGATGAGGAAAGAACTCGCTGGAAATATGCTTGCCATGGGATTCCTCCTAATGTCTGGAAACACAATGGTCAGCATCCCGTCACTGGGAGTTAACTCTGGATTTTTTTGCTATTGCCATATAGAGAGCATGTAGAAACATCACTTGAAAGCTGAATGCTGTCTTGCTGCTCTTTCATTTATTTATTCAATATCAGTCAGTCAGCAATAGTTGTAACTATCATTCTCACAAGGAATGTTAAACTTCTGTAAATCCACTTCAATCCTGTTCTTTTAGACAAGTTACTCCTTTAAAAGGAATTTAACCCTAAGCAGTAAAATAAAGTTCTTTTTTATGGTGACAATTCTTCTCTTGCTTTGGGTATAAATTAGATAATTATTAAAATTATGTCTGCAAAATTTGACATGTAAGAGTTTATCAGAGGCTAAAAAACCAAGTGCTAACAATTCTGTCCCGAGAGCAGGATTTGACTAATCTCCACTAGGTAAATAAGTGCCTATGACTAAACAGCATGGAAAGAAAATAAAGCAAATTGCTCACGAAGCATGCACAGTCCAATTCTACACACTAAATGAGGCAGGAGGCATTTGGACCAAATAGTGTGTACACAGGTGTTTCATACATGTTTGATGCACACACAGGGAGCAAATGAATATTTCACAGGCAGCTCTGATTTTGACTTGCTATTTATGACTGTTTTGCTTTGCAGCCTTAATAATTTTCCTTTAAAAAAAGCTTTCCAAGCATGTGCAAACTTCTTGAGCTATAATGAAACAAACAAGATGAAAAGAAAATGTGTCACAATTTGGCAATATCACACCTTTCCTTTGGTCACCAGCAGAGATGAAGCCTTCAGACTTACTACACAGAATACAGCCGCTTGAGCTAATGTCATACTTTAGCTCTCTGAAAATCTCTAAAAAATTTAAGCTGGATAAGCCAATACATTTTAATAGCCTAATTATCAGAAAGCTGTGAAGATTTTTGGTTGAGATTGTTTAAAAAAAGAAACCGAGAAAGGAATCCCAAAGTACAACATGCTAATAAAAACAGAGCTGCTCGGGGACACTGAAAATGGAAAATGTTAGCATGTGTTGCTAGATCTAATAGAAAGTACTTAATAACCACCAGTCCCATGTGTAATACATGAGTATTAAATAACGAAAGCCCTCAGTTCATTCTGGCATGTGTGCACATATGAATTCATCCATCCATTCATCTCTGCAAAGCTTTTTATACATCACCTAGACCTAACGCATATTTAATCATTTGTATAACATATTTATTGCCTTCTGCGATATATAAATTCCTCTGCCAAGAATGACATCAGTTAAGTGTCAGCTGCATACTTTTAATTAATTTTAGCATAAGTCAACTATTTCAGCTTGATGATATTTAAATTACATTCCTGGCAATGCTGACCTTGACAGCTGTGCTACAATATTCTACTGATATTTCACTGAAATCATTCAAATGTGCAGAATTATTAAGCAGGAGTCAAGAGGGTAAAAGTTTTCAGTTTGCTGGAAACTCTTAACTAGACTTTCTATTATTTTCAGCTGTCATAGTAACACAGTGTGAGTGCTTAAATGCTTCGTTCCTTCTTACAAGCTATCACTTACCAGTAAAAGGAAATTGTCCAGCCATGTGTAAATGTCAAGTGAGTTGATAGATCCAAGCCAAGGTGCTTGGTGCACCTGGTGCACAGCTGTGAATCCAATGTCTGTCACTGCAGGATGGGACATTGCAAAGGGTACGCTGATCCACTGTAACCAAAGAGAAACAGTTCAGGCCTAAAGAAGGCATTCTAAATCTGTGAAATTTTAATATTAACATTGATCTGGTTTTCATGCTACAGATCAAATGCTAAGTTGCCAAGCTGATTTGCAGAAAGTCAGGTTATGTGCTGATGGAACATCTCTGAAATCTAGAGAGCTTGGTAATGGATAGCTTACCTCTGTCCTGGGGAGTGTGAGTATGAACAGAGAATTAATCAGTGTAAATTGCAAAATCAGCAGGAAAGACACATTTATACATCTTCATTTTATTTTCCCTAAACTCCAGTGTATTCTTTACACCCTTTCCTGGACCACACTGTAGAGAAATATCTACACATAAATTTGTGTGCAACAGTATCACAATTTGCCAGTATACAGGCATGAGACATCACAAATGCATCTGAGGGCTTGGGAATTTGTTTTTAGTTCAACCCAAAACTATATCGTGACAAGAGAGGGGTGCTGTTGGTCATCCCCTATCTCTCTTGCTTCAGAACACCCCGTAGCCCAGTGTTACTGCACTTCTCTGCCTTGAGGGTGATTTCAGTTTGGGCTCTTGGCTATTTTCAGTCTCTCCATTTTTGATCTAGGCTGAAAAACCAGTGGACAAACCCTTCCCAAACAGTTTCCCTTCCAGAGACAGTTTCTGCCAGGTTTGTTTCCTTCACCAACTGACTTATTGTGCATTTAGTTGCCAACTCATTTTGCAATGGTGTAACACACCAACTCTCTATGAGAATAAACTCAGCAGCTCCTACTGATGTGAAAACCAGGCTTTGTGCTCTATGGAATAGACCATCACAAACACGGCATCCTTAAGGATCCACTGATACCCAAAACCACACAGATCACCACAGTCCAGCTGAGCACATTTAAGGGCATGGGGTAACAGGAGCAAGGAGGGGAGAAATCAAACATCTTCCTCTACTTTGTTGCACAATTATTGCAATAATGTGTGAAGAATATTTTGCAGCACTGCCTGTTATTGAGGCTGTTCATCACTTACCGTTGCATTATGTTCTCAGTTGCATGTTAAATTTTGCCAATTTAAGCACTTGGGCAGAAAGATTCCCTTCTCACTGTCTGCTTGGGCTTTCTGGGAAAGATCACCAAAATGTTTCAACCATCTCCAAGATATTTTGAGGGAATAATAAACATATTGTCAAAATTAATGGATGTTAATACTCTTCTTTTTGAGAAATTCATGAGGAACAAATGGATTTTTT
>Ga0181612_150892_pt1 | contig 10217 bp, 6 predicted proteins | sample HoacroProtozoa21_FD_119630 | JGI IMG/M metagenome (GOLD analysis project Ga0181612, IMG submission 119630) | Hoatzin crop microbial communities from Cojedes, Venezuel. Combined Assembly of Gp0051906, Gp0051904, Gp0051908 | reverse complement strand
GCCCAGTGACAGGAGAAGGAGCAATGGGCACAAACTGAGGCACAGGAAGTTCCGTCTGAATATGAGAAAGAATTTCTTTACTCTGAGGGTGACAGAGCACTGGAACAGGCTGCCCAGGGAAGTTGTGGAGTCTCCTTCTCTGGAGATATTCAAGACCCTCCTGGACAAGATCCTGTGCAGCCTGCTGTAGGTGACCCTGCTTCGGCAGGAGGGTTGGACTAGATGACCTACAGAGGTCCCTTCCAACCCCTACCATTCTGTGATTCTGTAATGCCACCAGGAATTAACAAGGTACATTTCTACGTCACTTTTCTAGCTGTTACCAACCTCCAATGATAATGAGGTATGTGAAAAACACCCCATCATTGCAGAAGAAAGAATTTCTATAACTGTTATTAAATCAGTTGAAGAAGAATTGACAAGAAGCATAGAAAACATTGCACTTCTTGACTAAGTAGAATCTACAAACCTAGTAAATGATCAGATTAGGATGTGCAGACTTTTACACCTGAGCCTAGACTTGTGTGTCTGATCAGTGGGGAGAAATAGGGATCCCATTATTCTCAGCTTAAAGATGCATATAATAGATCAGATAAACTATGTTTTAAACCTTGTCATTTCTTTCCCTTGATTAAAAAGGAAATCTAAGGAAAGTAGGCCAAATATAAACCATTAAAGTCAGAAAAAGTTAGTTGCAGTCCAAGTAAGCAGGCTGTACCTTTTGCACAAGTGTGACAATGAAGATTTGTTCTTGTCTCTGCCCTGGGCCAGAGCACTTCAACATATTAAAGAAGTTGAAAACACAGTTGCAGAGAAAATTCAGAAAATTGGAAAATACAAACAGAAATACTACTTGAAATTAACTGAATCTACATTCTAATTTATTCTGAGATGTAGTTATATTACATTAACTTTAGTCAACTTCAGCTTCCCTCTTCCATAGAGTCCTTTCTATAAGCCCCCCTTCTTTCCCCAGATTCAAATAAACATGACTATTTTTAGAGAGTCACTATGTACCAGTCTTTAAAAAAGAATAGAAACTTAGAATTATAGAATAGTTTGAATTGGAAGGGACATTTAAAGCTCATCAAGTTCAACCCCCTGCAATAAACGAGGGCATCTTCAAATAATGTCTGAAAGTTTCCTTGTCAGTTTAGTATATTATAAATACACTCTGGTTGAGACTGTGAAAATGCGGATAAGGATACAGGCTGGAGACACCCTTTATTAGAACCATTTACTGAAGCTACAGCAGTGAGAAGCGTGACCCTGGAGTCCTTTCTGCCCTGAGAGACCGACAGCCCATACACCGGACTGTGTGAAACAGACTTTATTCTGGGATGGAATGAAAGAACACATCAGTGGAAACACGACACAAAAGCCAACTAAATGAAGTAGCAGAGGGAATACAGTAAACACAGCGTTTGGGAAAAAATGCACTGATTTTTCTTCAAATGAGATCTTTTTCTTCAAGACTGCCCAGGAATTCGTTCACTCTTTAATACCAAACATTGCTTTCTGCCTTTGAAGTGCTATGGCATGTGAAGGTGGCTTGCACAGCTCTCTGAGAAGAGGGAAGAGGACGGTCAGAAGACTGGACAGCCACAAGCTATGAGGACGTAGAGCAAGTGCAGGGGATGGGGAAGGTATCCCTTGTTGGGACAGGACCTGCCTTTGTGTTGGCTCTGGGGTTGCAGCACATCACGACGGGTGGCCTCCCACTTGCGAGCTGAGTGGGAGAGAACTCAGCAGCTGTGACTGCGTGGTGGGATGGGGGTGCAGGTCCCACTGGGCAACAACGGCAGAGGGGTTTCCCTTCCACCCTGCTATACATGTACCAGCCACCAAGTTGCTGTTTTAATGACTGGGTGTAATCCAGAAACCTGGGCTTCAGGTGAGAAACAGAAGTGTTTAAGACCACAGACAGGCAAGTATGAGCTGCCCACTGCCTTCTGGAGGGGAAGAATGTTAGAAATGCACTATGTATAAGGGTCTGAAAATTGGCCACAGACTAGCTTGGTTAATGCTATATATAGAGGTTATGGTCCTATTGCCAGCAAAGCCCAACAAAGTCGTGTCCAATGGTGTCTCCCACAAGAAGAATGAGGAGGACCTTTCCCAGTGCCCAGGACACAGCCGTTCTGCAGCACTCTTGGCTGTGTGGGGTAAGCATCACGCGGGCTCTGCGAATAAGCGGGGTGAAGTCTCGCAGTGTGTGCAAAGGCAGTGATCAAGGGCATTTTGTCCAAATCAACAAATAGACCAAGGCAGACTGGCCAAGAACATGTCCAGGAGGCTAGCAACACACAATATTTGCTTCCTCTTGGTCTCTGGGTTGGTGCTTTTATTGAGGCAGGTAAATAAAGACCCTTTAATAGAAGCATGTACATCTTCACAGTACACCATCATTGTACTCTGTATCTATGTTATTCAGAGCTAAAAATTAAACCAATTAAGATCTGGTTTTATACTCCACCTTGTTATCTCGTATCTCTGATGTCAGTTTTCAAGAACAAGATATGCAAAGAAGCAATAACTTTTTCACACATTTTGCAGTAGATATTATTTATGGTCTTCTGTTCTTTGTATGTGAATGTGCTGTGCTGGCATATGCTGCTATGCAGTGAAACTCTCTGATCTCAGGGGCTGATAATGCAAAATGAAACTGGAGCTCAGCTCTCCTGCTCCCATCATACGTCACGTTAAATACTGATATTTTCACATTTCTGTGTAAATATTTCACATGATTTCAGCAGTTTTGCTTCAGGACATAGAATGAAAAATAAGAGGCATGACAAAATAATTTAGGCTAGTTAGGAGGAAGGAAGAACTAATGCAGTAGGACGGTAATTTTTTTTCAGTTGAAATAGTAAGTGATAGGTCTGAGATGACCTCCGAGTTTAAGTCCACAGTTCACTGGGTTTTTTAAGACTGTTGAGTTCATTTAGTGTGGTGGTGTAGGATGAGGAATTCACCCTGCAAAGTCTGCAGCCCAAACCTGCTGTTGTTCTGAAAAGAAAGTAAGCTTTTATTACAGTGTTTCAAGAGATTGAGTACTCACTATCATCCAGACCTGTATGTGAAGAGATCGATTAAAATCAATATAAACTACAATAAAGAATTTCAGTTAGCTGTGTTAAGAACTGAAATTAGTCTAAAATATGAATTCACAAAATCCAGTCACCTGTGCAGAACCTTCCTCCACACAAGAGGTAAGATCTACCTGTGTGTTTTCAATATCAGAGTTAGGGATGAAAGACAGAATCAATTTGTGCAGGCTACCACTTAATGTGAGCACAGTAAGATGGTGTTAAAATATTTTATATTTGCTTAGGCTGCTTTCTAAATTTTGCCCCAAGAATACATAGATTATATTTTCAGCAATTGCAGTACACCACAACTTAATGACACAAGGATGGTGGAGAACGATTAAGCTTGAACTATTCAGCTATTTTGATAAGTCAATTCCTGTGGAAGCTCAGTCTGTGGCATAAATTCAGTGAAACAATGAAACTGTTTTTCAGTGAACACATGAAACTGTTTAATGCGTATCTTTCTTTTTGTGACTCAAAAAGAAATTATTTTCTTTTGGTTCTTTGCAGTTTAACAGTTGTCCATTGCTCACTTGTTCATCCAAAGTGCGTATCTTTTAGTTGAACTCCTGTCTCATATCTCCTGTAATTTATCTGATAAGAAAAGCCATTTTTATCTCAGAAGTCATAAAGATGAGACTCCCTGGTAAAAGTGTATGGCACACCCTATTTGATTCAGCATGAACTTAAAGACAGAATTTCATGGTTTGATGGGAAATCTTGGAGCTGTTACTTAGTCAACAGTTTTGATCTCTGAATTTTGAAGGCACATTTTCAGAAAGAAGAGGAGGAATATTGAGAAATATTCCTTCTTTGACAGTTATTGATGTCAATGTGGGAGGCACTACAAATTCTTTTTCTCCAAAAACTGTTCATACTAATTCTGATCCCTCTTTGCAGTCTTATTCTAGAGCTCTTCTCGGTTGGATTCCAGTGCTGCAATCGACATTTTTGTTTTCCCTTGTGGCATATCCACTTCTGTTTCTATCTGCTCGGGTTCTCGCTCCAGTCAATATTTAATGTAGTTGCTCAGCTTTTATCCACCCGTTATCTGTCTCCCTCATTTATTTTCATTCCTTATAGCGTCCTCTATGTGTATACCTACTTCTGCATTCACATGTGTGTTCCTGGAATAGATAGAAACTTTTTTTACTGCCTCTCTGCTCTGTGGTAGAACAGAGGAGTTCTGCTGTGAGAGGCCTGCACCTATCTCTTTGGCTGTGTCTAAGCTTATCATCCATTGTTACGCGTCACGCGATACGTGGCGTTATCTGCCAAATGCTGACAAAGGGTTGGTGTGTACGGTGGTGCCTTTCTGCCCGCAGGGTTTACCTCCTGCAGAAACCAGAGCAAGGGCTGTCCATGATGGGACTAGCACATGCTGAGGCACGTGTCTGCCTGAGGCAGAGGTGCTTTTACACAGCCAGAACGAAGCGTGCCCTGCTATACAGATAACACTAAAGGAAAGAGAACCAGGGCGTGATTGAGTGATTGATGTCCATACCGCTGTGGGCATGACCTTTGCCACTACCCATCGGTGTCGCAGAAGCAAACAACGGTATGGATGAACTGCAAGCCTGTGCTCTGACTTGCTTCCTGGCCACCTTGTCCTTTAGCAGCGTACCCTTGTGCGCAGGGTAACTTCCACCAATAAGCTGGTGCATGTCAGGAGTTGGAGTGTCAGGGCTGACACTGGTGGTTGCTGACATGCTCTGCTCTGGGATGCAGCTGTGTTGGTCACTAATTGCCTGTGTGACCTTCTCTGTCCATCTGCCAGTTGAGCTGTGCTCATGGTTACCGTCCCTCTGGCCAAAGAGCTTCTTCTTTGGGCAGCCCCAGGGGCAGGGGATGGTGTCTGTTCTGTCACTTAGGTGTACTGCAGTCGTGTGACACTGCAACATTGATGTCAAAGTGCTTTTCTAAGCAGATGAAACACATGCCTCCACATTAAATTTTGTGATCAAAGTCAAAATCCACATATTCTGCCAGCTCAGTTCAGTTATTTCAGTGGGGAGTCTGGAAACAGTACTCTGCTCTATGGTGTTCTGTATGCTCCACCTGCTCTACACACTATTCTCTTATGCTCTTGGATCATTTTTATTTCAACCTTCAACTGAAAAGCAGGAATATAAGCAGTTGTGTTACCTCCAGGGAAAGTTGTCCTGCTGTTTGGAGGACAGGAATTTTGCTTTTGAGAATGACCAGTCTCTCAAAGACGCGACATGGTGGAAGCCAGTCAAGAGCTGAACTACGACGACAGCTTGACACACAGGCTGCGTGCTAAGGATGCTGAGATATGCTGAGCATAAGTGGAATAAAAAGAATTAAGTGATTGAGCATTCTTTAGAGAGTTGGGGAAATGTGATTTAATTCTCCTTAGATAGAAAAGGAGATTGAACTCTGAACCCAGACTGCAGCAAAGGTGAGTTGGCTAATGCACACCAAGAGAGAGAGGACAAGGCAATAGAAAATGGGTCATCAACACCAGCTGCATATAATAAAAAAAGCAGCAGAAACCCACTGTTGCACTAGGACTCAAGCAGGCTTGCTCAGAACACGACTGTTAGACTGAGCCCCTAAGGAGAAGCTGGTGGGGGAACTCCAGTTTTCTGGGGCCTGGCTGGGCTTTGGTGTAAACTTGTTTCTGACCTGAATGGTGTTATAAGGCACTTTCAGAGTCTGCATGCGTGTGTTACTTAAACCGTCTGAGGAACTCCTAGATAAAACTGTAAGGTGTCTCCGGACTTCAGGCATCTTTGCTGAATAGTTTAGCATTAAGTATAAAAACCAGCTTTGCGCAAGTGTAAAGGTGTTTATAGATCTGACTGAGTAGCCTTGCAGCACTAATCCTTCTCCTCCTACCCTGTCAAGATGTCCTTTCTTATCATGTTAAAAATGCAGAAGTGACTCTGTGTCACCGTATACATTTAAGTCACAGATTTTTGAAAAGTGTGCCTGAAGGCATCACATCACGTCTGTAGTTCTCTGCAGTTAAACACAAATAAGTCATGCAATATAATTATCCTTCATAACATAGTAAAAAGTATTTTTACTGTCCATGAAAACTTAATCCCAGGGATCACTTTCATTTCCTCTTATAGCCATTAATTTATTTAACAATAAAAATATATTATGTTCAAAGTGTGTTATAAATGGTACCAAGATCAAATTGTACAAGAAAAGAAAGAACATCACAGCAAAGATATAATATACTTTTGGGATGAAAATGATCATTTTTTGTATAAATGGAGGCTCTGTCCACAGAAGTAGAAATTGCTCTAACTGAAGCATCTACTTTGTTAAACCTTAATTTATCATTAACAGCAGGAGTCAGACCTGTCATAGGTCTACAAGGAAACAATAGGGGAAAATATATGGTCTTTACCCTGAATTCTCCGGTCTCACTAAAGCCAGAGGGTTTTGAGTGTTTAAAGAAAAAAAAAAAATGGTTTGGGCACATATTGTTACATCCATACCAGTAAATAAACCAGAAGGAGGGGATGGGCTTGAGGACTGTCTCATGACTGTACCCTTGCTGGTGCAGCTTCAGCTCTTGTGACCTGGCTTTCTGGAGTGCACCAGGCTAGGGCTGATGGTGGGGACTATTTCCAGAAGGAAGCCTGAATAGTGTCCCTCCTACTTGTGGGGAAAGAGAGCTGAGCTTTGTGCATGTGAGATGGACAACGCCACTTGGCTTTGGGGTCAGAGACTGCTGCCTGGTTTATTTTCTTTATTAGCAAAGGTGTAGCCTAAACTTGCATCTCTACTGTCATGTTAGCTTGGAGCTGTGCCTGAGCCCAGCCTAGTCTCTTGTCCACACAAGTCTAAGCGGTGACTTGTGGTCTTGCTCTGGTCTGGTGGGAATCAAGTGGGCAAAACCAAGGACGGAGAGTGGTACTGGCTCATCCTTCTGCTCTGCCCTCATAGACGGCAAGAGCACAGCTGGTGCAGTCCAGCTGGCTGGAGAACAAGGGTTGTTCACCACTCCTTGACCACAGCTTCCCTGCCTGGACAACACAGCCATCTGTGACTCCTCAGCACCCAATTCACGCAATTCGACTCCCTACACATTTAATAACACCACAATGTTTCTCGGTAGGTGTCTGCGAAGACCTTGGGGAGGATTTGCAATCTCTGAGTAAACGAGTTGTCATGACTAGTCTGACCATATTCCAGTGATGCTCCAAATACCATAAGTGATCTTGGCATTATAAGCAGCCCAGCTGTTTTAAGTTTTCTAACTGTGGAAGGTTTTTATTTTGTGTACCAAGTAGTTTCTGTGGAAAAATTGTGAAAACGATAACAGAATGGGTGAAGTGGTACAGAACAGAAACAAAGTCATCAGTGTGATGACTGGTCCCTCTGTGGACAGAGAAGTATGTGTTAATAAAATAATTTTCTCTGAATTTTCTCCTGTGTTCCCTATCACTACATTGTTCATTTCAGTATGCACTATTCTGTCTTTCCACTCAGATGTTATTTCCCTTTCAATAGTCAAAATATTTGAAATCAGCTTGTATTTTTCCTTGAATGTAATGTTTACTGGAAATGGCTGCACAATCACAAGAACTGCAAAGCTCCAGTTAGCTTGGCCATGACAGAAGCGGGTGCTTAAGGAAAGGGTGTAAGAGACATGAGCACATATCTCTGCAGCTTCAAGCAAACAACTGTTAAAGGACTTTCTGAGCCAAGAATGGTACCCCGAGCATCACATTAAATTGCCAACAAAGGCACTTATGATCCACTAATTAGTCTTTTTTTCAACTCTTTCTTAAACCCACTTTTTAGATATTATGCATGAATTTTATCCATTCTTGTTGATCGCTCATGGGATATCTTAAATCTGAAATATATGTTCTTCTATGTAAGCTGCGTGTTTTGTTATGTTTCCTCAGTAGGTGTATTTTTATGGAGAATTGGTCCATATCAGCCGTGGGTTATTTTATAAGTTCAGGGTATATTTTTAACAAAAGAGCTTTATGTGGAAGGAATTTGTGTTCTACCTACAGCAGATTTACTGATGACATTAGAAACACATCACCAGCACAACCTGTAACCCTGACATTTTCATTAATCCCTTGCAGTTAATTCCACTTATGGGGAATTAATTCTACCATCAAATTATTTAAACAGGGCCTTACCATCTCAGTATGACCTCTGTACATCTATTCTGAATTCAGATAGGTGAAAGTGGTTTCTAAAACCTGTGATGAAATCCCCCAAATGAGTAATACATAAACTCATTGCAGAAGAATGAGACAGAAGGTCTGCAGTCATTTTTAAAAGAATGTATCAGATTACCTTAATGATATCTGATCAACATATCTAATCAGCATACCTGAAGCAATTAAGATACATCTATAAAATATGAAGCAATGTTAAATATGTGTGAGATGGAAACACTGGGTATGTAATTGCTAATATTTCTCACGGTCAGGAACAATTGCAGTAAATGAGAAACTGTGTATGAGCTTTGTATGCTCTAAAGAAAAATAACTAAATTCTGTTTGCCTGGAATAGCAATTATTCCTTTTCATAGCAATATCTAAGGTATGTACTAACCAGTGGATACACCACTTAAAGGAACTGATAAACTCCCTGTTGCAGTCAATAAGAGTTTTCTTCAGTGTTGAGCTTTCTTTTTCCTGTCTTTGGAGTTTTAAAGTATTTATTGTGTTGCAAATGTTTGTAAACTGCAAATTGGTATTAGAAAGGCAAAAATCCAGTCCTTGTGGCTGAATTCCCAAATAATTGAAGTCTGAAAGACAAAGATCTTTATTTCAAACTATTATTTCTGAAGGCTCATGTTTCTTTCCCCTTCTTATCTGAGGGAGATGGCTGATTTATGGTCTTTCAAGTGTTACTGGCAACACAGTTTTGCATTGATTCATTTTACATTAAGTCCATTATGAGCAAGCAGAGATATCACTAATACTTTTTTATGTAGTCTGTGTTTACATAGACAGTTTGGAATGTCCTCACTGGAATTTAATTCCTATCCCTTTCAAAGTCTGGTGTAGTCCTGTGGAAGGGCTGGGAGAAATTTATGGAGGAGGCATGCCTTTGGTCAGTTCCAAGAGGCAGCTGGAAGTAACACTTGTTTTGTTTGTTTTTCTAAATTGTGAAATATTTGGATTATTAATTAAATAAATTTCCTTGCTTTGTGAGAGATGCCTCATGGGAAGAAAATTGCAAGGGTCTTCTTATGGGCTTGCAATTATCACATGCAAAGTTCTGACCCTTCATCTGACTGTGGAATGGTTTGTATAGATCAGCGGAAACCCTGCGCTGAAGAATGACTTGCACAGAAGTCACGGGGATTCAGCTGCCCAACAGGTGTCTGGTGCCCTTTTAGATGCTGTAGGGCCATGGTAGGTGCAGGCAGCACACAGGACCTACAGAAGACCTGTGACTTTTAGAATGGCAGCTGAGAGCCAGGCAGGACACCCTAAGGCATCTCGTATTACACTAGGTGCCTATGTTCAGGCAACTGAATTTCACACCCAATTCTGCAAAATCTCTTTGTCTCCTTCCAGAATTCCTCCTGTCCTAAACCAGGCTCCTGAGGGGTATGATGGCTTGCTCTTCAGAGATATCTGTCTTTTCTTACTGAGTGTTCATTTTCAGGGAAGGAAGAAGTTTGACCCTGGAAACTTACTTGCAGATGGCTAAATTTAATGGAAATTAAATGGAGATAGTAATATCATTCCACAGCGCATATCTGTTCATGAAAACATATTAGGACTCCTTCAGGGCTTTCAATTATCCATCTTCTGCAATTCCGTTTTGAAGGTTGGCAAATATCCCTGCAAGGAACAGTTATTTTTACATCTGCTATTTGAAGTTAATTTAGTGCTCAGCTTAACTGAGGTGTTGGTGTTTCTGGAGCAGATTGAATATTCCTTAGTAAACGAGATTTACTTCTGCTGCACTTCGGTTCTGGCTTGGAAAGTCCAGTCAGGCTTGCTTGGTTGCTGTTTGGTTGTGGTGCTAGTACACTGTATTTGCTTTAATTATAGAAGTAAGCAAGCCATACAGTTAATCTGGGGAGAGCAGGAGCGTTCTTGTCAAATACTGAGCAGTGAAGGTCTGTGCTTCGAGAGATAGGGTATATTGATTATTGTT
>Ga0181612_145207_pt1 | contig 10217 bp, 6 predicted proteins | sample HoacroProtozoa21_FD_119630 | JGI IMG/M metagenome (GOLD analysis project Ga0181612, IMG submission 119630) | Hoatzin crop microbial communities from Cojedes, Venezuel. Combined Assembly of Gp0051906, Gp0051904, Gp0051908 | reverse complement strand
TCTCTGGGCACCACTGAAAAGAGTCTGGCCCCGTCCTCCTGACACCCACCCATAAGATATTTACAGGCATTTATAAGGTCCCCTCTCAGAACGGGAGCCCGTCTGATAGTTGGATACAGAGCTCAGTTCCTGAAGAAAGGGCAAGGAGGAAGCCACTGGTTTGGGAGGATCTGCCGGGGGATGTGGCAGTTGGTTGAGAGAATGGGGTTGGTGAGAGGAAAAAGGTTGGCTGAGAGGAATGGAAGAAGGAGAGACAGAACGGATGAGCGAGATGAGGCAAAGAGGAGGAACAACTCGGAAAAGGGAGTGATTGAACAGTAAGAGGTAAAATGTGAATGTGAGACTCTATAGAAAGCTCATGGAGTAGAAAAAAAGTAATACTGAAAAACTGAGGATCGAAGAGGGGAAGAGAAAAAACCAGTAGCAATAACTCTGTGCAGAAGAAAGTGAGAAAGTGCAGAAATGTCGAAGAGGGGGAAGGGAACTAAAATCAGCAAGTAAAAGTGGAAAATCAGCAGAACCTGAAGGTTGTTGTTTAAATTCATGGAGAATACAGCTGTTGCATTCCTCCAGCGTAAAAACCTCTTGCTGTAGAGACAGGAAAAGGGATCTCAGTTTTCTGGTCAAAAGAAGAGCAGACCTGATCTGCATTACACTATAATCACAGTAAATAAACGCCTCTGGAGTTAGCCCCGTGCACAGCAGGGTGTTTCTGTCAAGGTTTGCGTCGGAGGCTCCTCTGGGCAGGGAGCACGTCTCCCTTTCTTTTGGTGCACTGCACATGCTCTATAAATCATAGCTATTAATCACCCACCAGGTTCCAACTTTGAAATGTGGGTCGTCTCATTCCTCTTCTACCAGTTCAAATACAGTTTATTACCTACCTTATTTAGAAACAGAAGCAGGGCAATCTTTTCCTGTGCCGTAAAATTGGATGCTTTCAAGCATTTCCATGTCCGCTCTGCATACCAGCTCTCAGATGCCCTGTCACCACCCACCAGGGACTTTGTCGACCTAGCTGGACTTTTCCTTCTTTACTTTAGATTCTTTTTTTCCTCCATCATCAGTGGCAAAATCTAAATTGCCTTGATGGTGCATGATAGGGCCCAGTGGTTGTACAGAGGCAGGCAAGAGTTTCCTTTGCTGTTTGCTTCCTTTTAATGAAACAGACTGGCTTTGTTTGAGAGCTGCTCTTCCCAAATCAATTGACAACGTTTCCTTTCAGACTAATATTGACTAATTTTGCCAGCTGGTGTTTAGAGCCATATGAAAAAGCCAAGATGTGGTTGTAGGCGAAAATAAAGGGAAGCAGTGGGCGTACTGTGGACTGCTTGCTTCCCTTGGTCCGGCCGCCCTATCTCTGGCAAAGATTTGCCTTCCTAAAGTTCTCTGGTAGCCCAAGTCCCTTGAAAAGGTGTAGCCAGTGCTGCAAGAGCAAGACAGCAAAATCTTTCCTCTGCTTTGTAGTTATGATTATTTTCTCCCCTACCCATCACCATCAAAGCATTTCAAGGCTCTTTGACAGGACCGCTAGGAATACGTCTCACTTCAGGATGGCTGGCCAAGAGGAGCCTTTCATTGATATGCATCGCTGTAAAGCCTTCCAGCATTCCCTCTATTTTCCTGTTGGTGCAGTAGCTTCTTTGCTTTAAAAGGGAGATAAGGACTTTGTGCGCCTTCAGAAGCGTGACGGCCATTTCGAATTATTTCAGAGACTGAATCATCAGTGTGCTCGGAGCCTGCTGTACCAGCACTTTTCAAGACAACTGTATCTACAAGCATCGCTCGGGCAGGCAGTAACCATACCTTGCGTTTTCTGTGCCTGGTACCATTGCACACGCTTCATGTTTTGAGAAACGTAGGCTCGGTGCCCGATTCATGCTTGTTCATCTTGCTGGTGGTGTTTCTCTCACCAGTTTCTATCGCTATCACAGTGGCCATTCCTCTCAGACCAGTCAGTTGACTGGTTTCACCCTGTTTGTACATGAAAGCACGGTGTACTTTGAGGACTGACTTCCCTTCCTTGGGGAGGTGGATGTTTCCATCCCTGCTCTGCATCTCGGCATCTTCCAGAGATAGGCAACGTCAGCTTTCATGAGTAGCTGCAGGACAGTCACCTTGCTGGAGAAAACCCATCCTCTACTTAATTAGTCCCTTCTTAGAGATACTTATTCCTAGGCTTCCACCACCGAGGAAATGATATTGCAGCCTCCCCATGTAGCACGTTTTCTCTGCACTCTTCTGTCGGGAAGAGTGACTGGTGATAGTCAAAGCTGCTTATATGGCAAATGATACCTGTCTGCTTTCAATTATTACACATGAATGTCTAAACTGAGTTGCTGTGGAACCAGATTCTGCCACATGCTTAGCTGGGGTAACCTTGTCTGCATCACTGGAGTCGCAGGGAATTTGTACAAGTGCAAATGAGAAATGAACTTGGCCTTTAATATATTTGCAGCGCCTGCAGGGGATTCATCACAAGCGTATCAACACTGTAATCACTTCAGTAATAAATCTTTTTCACTTCTTTAGCAAGCACAAACTGAAGATCCCAAGCACAGCAAAAACTTCTGTGAGTGGCAGTCTGCTTCCTTGAGAGATGCCATTCTTATTATCCTCATTTTGCAGATGGAGCAGCTGAGAAACTGCAGAATGAAGCAACTTCTCTAAAAACAAGCAGCACATCTTTTCACAGAGCAGGCGAGAAAAGACCTGCAGTAGATAGGGATGGACCTCCAGACTTCCCACACATGTTTTCTGGCCACAGGATGGCACTGCCACAAATGGATGCGCTAGAGGTGCAGGAGGGCTTCTTTTACTGGAGTCAATGGCTTCAGATTTCAATTAAACCTTCCTTTTTGGGAAATAAGCTGAAATGCTGCATAAATATATCTCTAGATAAATACTGTATAACTATTAGCAGTGTTCTGCTGGTGGCATCTCAAGGTTTTGGTAGTCAGGCAGTGGTTGGTTGTAGACAAGGAGCACTAGGACAGACCCTGTGAAAATTTCACCCTGGAGTTAGCATCTGCAGAAGCAAGATTTGTGCCCACTGGTCTTTTTTATGTGTGAGCTGTATGTTATGGAGTTATGCAGTGCTCATGCGTTCTAGAAAAGAGAAGCAGCTGGAGAGCAGGAGAGGCCGGTGGTTCGGTGGCTCAGCCAGGGCTGTGGGTCTGTGTGTGCTTCCCCACTGCCGTGGCCTTGGCGAGGAATGCGCGCTGGCTGCTGCAAAATTTTCGCTTTCGATCAGCTTGGCTTCCTGCACAGAAGACAGTCCTGGGTGTGAACATTCATGACCGGGGCAGAGACCGTCAGACGCACCTTGTGCTTGCTCCATAGCTGTGGTGACAGTTTCCTGTCGCTCCTGACTGGAGCTGGAATGGAGTGAATGGTGCAGGGGTGAAGGCAATGGTAACAAGTTTGCTTGCAGCTACTGGAGTAAATGGGGGTGTAAATTTGCTGCTTCTCCCTGGAACCTGCCAACAGACACCCTGTTATTACAGGGTAAAGTCAGTGTGACTTTTCCCTGATGGAAGAGTGGTACCCTTTTCCGTGTTTACTGTGGGTACTGAGTGGTAAGGGCACATCAGCACTAACTGCAGTCTGGCTTTACCCCAGGGCAACTTTTGCTGAATTTTCCTGTTCCTTGCAGTATTTTCAGTTAACACAACAGCGTATTTGAGCAGATATCCAAGATCTTGTTCCAAAGGCGTGAGGAGTTTCTTGTTGCATAACACCTGGCTCGCTTCCCAAATGGCACCATGCTTTCTTAGGCTTTAAACAGCCTCAAAATGAGCTGTTCTTAGCTGTGCTAGGCTTACTCACTGGGGATCCCCACCAGCTCATCTTTGATCGTGTCCCACTGTTGATTTTGTGTACCATCTTGCCGGTGCAAACTCTTAAGCTATAGGTTTGAAGGTGACTCATTACTTCTGCACTGCATGTCCCCTCCTCAAATGATACAAAAATAAAATGAGACCATTTTGATGTTACTAAACTAATGCCAGAGCAGGAGCTTTAATGCATCACGAAGCAGAAAGAGAAGTTATTAAAGATTTATCCAAGCTTCCTTACTTTAGTGGCCGAAATGATCCAATATGTGCACACTGGGGACAAACAATAGTTTCATTTACAGTGACAGAACTTAAGAACAACAGCGACCGTTGGATCATCTTCTCAGACCTTCTGTAGATCGCAGGACATTTCACTCACCCCTAAATGAAGCAAGGTGCATTTTCTAGTCATCTTGAATGAATTTAGGCATTTGCTCTCAAAAAGTAAGTAGATTACTAACCCGTTTATTTAATTATAGATTTCTCTCATGAGAAACTGGAACAAGAACTAGTAAAAATAAATATTAATTCACCAGAATGTGTCACTCATTGTCTCCTATTTTCATGTTATAATTCTTATAAAAGAATAGATCATCATAGATCATAGACTATTTCAATAGGAAGGGACCTACAACAATCATCTAGTCCAACTGCCTGACCAGTTCAGGGCTGACCAAAAGTTGAAGCGTGCTGTAAAGGGCATTGCCCAAATGTCTCTCTCTAAAACATGGACAGGCTTGGGGCATCAACCACCTCTCTAGGAACACTGTTCCAGTGTTTGGCCACCCTCTCAGTAAAGAAATGCTTCCTCGCGTCCAGTGTGAACCTGCCCTGGTGCAGCTTTGAGCCATTCCGAAGCATCCTGTCCCTGGGTACCAGGGAGGAGAGCTCAGCACCTCCCTCCCCATGTCCCCTCCTCGAGACGCTGGCCAGAGCAATGAGGTCGCCCCTCGGCCTCCTCCAAGCTAGACAAGCCCAGAGCCCTCAGCTGCTCCTCCCAGGACGTGCCTTCCAGCCCTTCCACCAGCTGTGTTGCCCTCCTTGGATGCATTCAGGGACCTTCACATCCTTCTTAAATTGTGGGGCCCACACCCGTACACAGTTCTGTATACAACAGCACATCCCTAACATTTGCAGGGGTCTTGGAGTGAGATTGTCATAGAATTAAAGAATATTCTTACTACAGTCTTAAGGTAACAAGAGAATGAATCTTACTGACCTCTCTAGATAAAAAGAAAGGACGGCAAAGAGGTGTTAGGACATTAACTAATAAGGGGGAGGGGAAGCGGACTCTGCTGCCCATCTTTCCAGCGATCAGGTGTGCAGCCTCAAACAAATGCTAAAGAAAACTAAAAGATAGAAATACACAGTCCCCCATTGCATTTCTGGATTGAAAACTGAAAATGGCTCTGCTTTTACGTTTTTCCTCTCTTCAGGTGACATGAGCAAATGGCAAGTCTGTGGAATCTCATCAGTTGTCTGGTACTGCCTGGCCCTGAGATCTCCCCGTGGTTTCTGTAATTAGGTAGTTCTTGCCTCATTAAGAAGACTGTATATAAAATCCAACCGAAATAAGTTGCCTTCATGCCATTTCTGTAGGTCATCCACAGCGTCTGCTTGAGTCCTAGCTCTTCTACGTGATGCTGCTCTGTGCGGGGAGTTTGTGCCAGCTGGTGTCCACTGCGCATGGTTTGTAAGGGCGCGTGGTAGGATCGACGCGTCACCGAGAGGACAGGGAGTGCTTTTAGGCATTGCTTAAATGAGCTGCTGTGTATGACGAGTATGAAATGCAAACTTTTAGCCAGAGCTTTACTCTTACCTTGTTCGTTAAATCCTGCGCTTTCCAGTCAGTCGTTGGGATGGCAAAAAAAGGAATGTGCAGGCTTCAAGACTTGGAGACGTTGATCGTGCTGAGGCTAGATCAAGGAGGTGTCAGAGATGGGAGGATGCTTGGTGTCAGCATTATGAAGCTCCGATACAAAACCTAGAGACGCGAAGAGTGAGGGGGCAGTTAGATGAAGAGCGACTGTGAGGGGGAGTGCTGTATTCCCCCCACCCCCCACTGTTTATGAGGAGCTGTAATTGGGAGGGAAACAGCGATCAGAGTTAAGAATGTTGCTTTTAGTTTTGTTTTGAAGTCTAGTGTTCTTTAATTGCTGCTTTGCTATTTTCGCAGTGGAAAAAGCTTGCGTGCCTTTTTGAAAATAAATGTAGCTAGGAGAAGTGCTAGATCTTTTGTGTGGGTGTATTTCCTAGAGCTGCAAGTCTTGACCTTCCTTTCACCTGGTTTTCAGTCCTGATTTTGTATTTTAAAGAATTTCTGGACAACTAGTTAAAAAGCCTTTTATGAACAAAAACATTGCCATTAAACTGCTTTTTTGCTTCAGAAAAGAATAAAGAAACGCCTATGTCCCATATCTCAATAGCAGCATGTCCAATTAACCTCAAACTTCCTAAAAATATTCTCCTTTGTCTTGAAACCAAACATGAAACATCCTCCTGTTCCCCACCCTACCTCTCGCAGAAAGAGTAAAACGGATCAAAACTGGGCTTGTAATGGAAACCATCGTAGCAGCCTGAACTGGGGATTCATGACTGTCTGCATAATAAAGCCGCCTAATACATATTTTATTCAGTATAATAACCGTTAGCCTATAAATAGAAGAGTGCTAGGAGTATAACGCTTGGGAATATTGTTTGCCACTTGTAATTGTTAAATGCTTTTTTTGGGGTTACTCCAAGCAGTTGTTCTTTTGACTCGAAGATAAAACAATTCTGGCAGAGCACTAAAGGAGTTTCGTGCTTTCCCTCATTAAGAATAGTGCTAATGGCACGCAGGACGTTTCCCCAAAGGACACTCGCATGAGCTCAAACACTGAGTATAGCACTAATTGAACAACAACAAAAACTGATGACTGTTTTCTACACGTTTCTTAACAGTACAGACCGTCCCAGGGGATGATTAAACAAGCAAACAAAGAGATACTGAAATAATGAAGTCTTTTTTTAATGTAGAGCTCTACATTTGTTATGTTAGAATGTTCTGCTTTGTTGATATTTTTAAAGCTTTACTATTTGTAATATAGAATTCCTGCTCCTTTGCCCCACTTTGCAGTGTGTACCTTATATATCCTGTGAGGAAACGTGTACTGTTTCTTTAAAATTGCTGTGAGACACCGTGCAAGAAAAGGACTGAAAAAGGTTGTAGGAATTTATAAAGGGGAGGAAGACATTTTTTAAGATTTTATATATGTATATATGTGTGTTTGGATGTTTCTATGTATACTAACTCTAGAGTACTAAGGAAAATACCAGTAGTGTACAGGGAAGACCTCTACGAGCCTTAAAGACAAGAGAAGAGGGTGCTCTGCACAGTGTTAGGATTTATGGAATTTTTCTAAACGTGTTCGAAATCTGCTCTGCATAAATGCAAAACTTGTGTAAAGCAGAGGGAAGCGAAGAGTTGCTTGGTACCATGGCGTTGTGGGGGACTGAGTGGAGTACCTGTTTAACATCATTTTGTTAAATGAAATCTCTAGCTGTTGAAAGAGTTACTCAGGTTTTGTGTCCCTTAACAGTAAGGGCGTGTGAGAGAATTGTGAGGCTTTTGAGGAGTTTAACTATTTGCCATAGGGCAGCTTGACTGAAGAACCTCTCGGACTGATAGTTTTAACTACACATTGATGTTTTTACAGTGAAGTCGTTAAATTCTGCGAGGAGCAAGTATAGGTGTGGTGTTATCTTCACAGCTGGCAGCCTGTGCCTAAGACAAAATACGGAAGAGGAGCCCGTAATTCTTCTGGGGCTTCTTCGGTAGCGCGGCACGGAGCGATGATGGCAGATGTGAGCAGATTGTTGCCTGGACAAGGTCCTCTACAGCCTACTGTAGGTAACCCTGCTTCGGCAGGACTAGATGACCCGCAGAGGTCCCTGCCAACCCCTACCATTCTGTGATTCTGTTGCTGGCTGACCTTTCCGTTCGCCGTGCGCCTGTGCTGCGAGCAGCGGTGAGTGGCGTGGCGTGCACGGAGCAGCTCATTAGCTCTTTATCATGTCTGCACTTGCTCTCGACAGGATTAGATGACGAGGCTGTAAAATGTCAGCACCTTGTCAAAACTATTGCTCTGCAACTGCTTCTGCTGCTGCTGATGTGGGAAATTCTGTGTAAAAGTTCAGCATTGACGCAGTCTAACACATAATTTATCTTGTGCAGGCGCTATTTTTGTTCGAGAGAATGGTATAAGGGAGCTTATTTCTGTCTCCTGCCGTACGCCGTTTAGAGTCACGTTAGGCGTGAGTCGTACTGCAGCCAACTGCGCTGCTGGATGGGACAAAATCAGTGAAGTGGATAAAAAGAAAATACTGTACTTGTGCTAGAATACCATTTTTTTCAACTGCAGTACGTAGGACCACCAGACATGATGCTGTAAGAAATGCTATGGAGATGAGTGGGATCCCTCCAAGCAGGCCAGATTTAGATTACTGATTATTTAAATAATACTGGTTTTTTTTCATATTGTATGAAGGATTCAGATTAGAGCACAAACTAAAGGACCTATCCAAGTAGATTTCTGTGTTACTTGTTTTTTTTGTCTTAACTTTTTTACTCCTAGTATGGAAAGAACATCTCATACTCGAGCTGTGCTAGCTATCTTTGTATTTGTAAACACCTATGTATTTCTGAAATAATACTAAGGTAAAGAACTATTCTGCACATCAGGAACAGTATAGAAGTAGGACATTTTTTTCTTCTTAAGAAAGTTGAACAATTGTAATAAAAATAGGTGGCATATTTAGTCATAGGCTGGCGAAACAAAGGAAGAGCTTTTTACTGCGTGAGGAAGGTATCATTAATTGTAAATGTCTCACCCAGGACAAAAAACGTGAATACACCTAAAACTTGAAAGGAAAGCTGTCCATGAAGGAAGCAATCAGGTTTCTGCAAGATGGTGGGAAATCATAATAACACAGGAACAGGATGTAACTGAAGAATTCAAGTTCATCTCTTTGCTGTTGTGGGTGAGAGGTAAAATGCCAGAAATGGAAACAAAGTTTCCTGATTGTACTGGAAAATTAATGGAATTTGCAGGGAATAAGCTAATATTTATCCAATCTAAATTTGTCAATTTCTTTGTTTCTCTGTTTTGTTACTTTCTGTCTTTCTCTGATGTTCTCACAATTCCAAGTGTGCCAACAAACTTTGTCAAACTGATTTTCCTCAGTCTGCAAGCTGCTTATTTGAACCTTGATACCTTCAGGTTGTTGCATTTTACTGCCCTTTGATTATTTCTGGTTCATGCCTTTTTTCTGGGTTCTTCCAGGGAAAGTAACAAATCAGCAGCTGCAGAGCCTCTCACTTTTTACTTTCTGCTGCAGGGTTTGTATGTTCTTGGGCAAAAACTTAAAACGAAACTGGGAAAATGAATGTGAATTTGGACCTGACCAAACAGGGCATGCCCGATGCGGGCGTTGATTATCAGCTGGTCCCTGAATGAGCCATTTTGTTTGGCGTAAGCTGTAAATTCAGCCGGAGCCATTGAGGGCAGCCTAAGAGAAGCAAAGTCCGTAAGAGAAGCTATATGCAGTCTTTTAAAGATGTGTGCGGTGGATCGGGCCAAACAAAGATCGTCCTTTCCTACTTCTAACTTGAACCTAACGGTCCTAAGGTCCTGCAGTACTGTTACGGCAGCCACTGCACTTATTTACGTGACAATCTGAATCCAGTGACGTTTATTATCTTCTAATTCAGTTTCATAGCTAGCAAATGGCAGAGCCCTTGTGCTCTGGCTCGGGAATTTTTTTTTTGACCCTGCAGCTGTTAACATCAGACGTTCAGAGACCAGAGCTCTGAAGCCTTTACAGGAACCAGGTGCAGGTGGAACACGAGAGAAGACCAAGAAAAATCTATGAACCTTTTTTGTTTGTTTGTTTGAAATCACACAGGAGAATGTGTCATAGAGGAACTCCATTCCAGGGAACAACTAGCACAGCACATTGTGATTAGGCTTTTGTTTTGCAGACACGAGGTGAGAATAGGGGTTGGTGCGTGGTGATTTGTTACCATCTCACTAGATCTGTATTTAGGAGGATAAATGGCCACCGTTGGTACTTCTGACGTGCTAGTGAGTTGGGGCTGTTGTATGGAAGCAACATTGTCTTGAGGAGAACTTTCACTGGGGTTTGAACTGCAGAAGCTGTGTTGTGTTAGGTGCTCTTCCCTCTCTGATCACTGAACTTCCTGGCGGAGTCAGAGCTTCCTTTTGTTGGCATCTTGAACGCTTGCCCTTGCTAGTGTAAAATTTACCATCTAACTGAATGACTTTTAAAACTCTGTATCAATTATCAAGACAATTGGAGGTAGTCACAGAATCACAGAATGGT
>Ga0181612_128825_pt1 | contig 10217 bp, 11 predicted proteins | sample HoacroProtozoa21_FD_119630 | JGI IMG/M metagenome (GOLD analysis project Ga0181612, IMG submission 119630) | Hoatzin crop microbial communities from Cojedes, Venezuel. Combined Assembly of Gp0051906, Gp0051904, Gp0051908 | reverse complement strand
CACCCCCCAAAAATTGACCAAAAATATCACTTTCTAATGATTCACCCAGTGCTTTTCAGTTTTGCAGCTGCAATAGTCGCATACTGTAGAAATCATTCCAATTTGGGATTTTATAGAAGCTTATCTCACAAGATAAGTGAGCCTGATTAGTGCAAGTATCTTTTTATATATCAAAGTTTTATTTTTGCTACCTAATTTTCTGCTTTTGCAGTGTAATCTCTGTGCATTAATGCAAAACCAGGAAAAACTCAGAGCTTCCAGAAATACAGATAGTAAATCTATTTGGGAATGTGAAATGATACACTTCACGATCTGATTCTGCATGTTTTTTGTCCTTTGCAGATGGAGTCCTTTCTCAGACTGTGCAAAGCAGTCCTCCATCACTAGGAAACTGTGATGTATCCCCACAGCTTACAGAGGGATCGCTTCCTCCCTCAGTTGGTCCTTCTCCAGTGGAGCTGGAAGACTCTGCTGACAGCAGCACCTTTCTTGTCCCTCCTGACACACCGCTAAATGAAAACACACCGGCAGAAACTCTTACAGGCAGCCGTCACAGCCACTGTTCTCTTAATACCATTGTATAAAGGAGTAAAAAGCTGGCTGCCGATCAGAAATAGTTCTAGCAACTGTTTGCACAGACAAACACTAATCCGTGGTTTGAACTTCAGAAGGAATCTCCACTTTGTTTTTTGAACACTACTTTTATGTTCTAGATTAGGATTGTGCCTCTCGTTTTTTGGCTGTCGTTACTCATTCACTAATCGGTTTGTCCTGTAAATATGGATTGTACAACTGCTCTTTTTTTTCCATTGGCCATGGAAAAGATTGCAGAGAATACCTTTGACTTCTAAGGAGGTGAAAAGTATGGGTAGTTTTTTCTTAACCTGAGAGGAAACAAAATCTACATCAGAAAGAAGCTGCTCGGATTTGGCTGGATACCACTGGACCCAGGCAACAGATGATGGAAAAGGAGGGTGGGGGCAGTCACCGTTCAATCGATTGCTTTCTCTCTTGCTTCAGTGCTACACGTGGAAAAGGCAGAGAAGATGGAACTGCAGGGAAAGGGGCTGGGGTCTCTTTTACGGAGTGGGAACACTTGAGGAGGTAAAACGCATGCCACCAAGTAAGAGTTACACAGTATAAAACATTTGCGTGTGTTGATCTGCCTTGCTGTTTCAGAACACCATAGGGTCTGGAGGATGCATGCTCTGCACGGTATGTGACAAGTGGGTACTAAGAAAACTAGTTGTTTGTTGTTGGTAGCTGCAAAATCTCATGTTGTCAGGTAAACTACTGGCCCATAAAGAAAACTGAGTCTGTAATGCTTGTGTCCCTTCAGTAGAATCCTCATATGTGTTAGGCAGTACTTTAGGGAAGAGACGGGGAGCGGTTAACTTTCATGCAGTCTGACTTCTCTGTCTGAAGCCCCTGTTTGTTACAATCCCATAAGGAAGACTGAAGTATTTTTCTTTGTAGGTTAACTCCTTTACAGTGAACAGTTGCACAAGACTGGCCTGGATAAAAGACTTTGCTTTTCTTATTGCGTGCTATATTTAGCATCTAAGTGTGTTCCCTCCCCTCCATTTCATTTCTTTACAGTTCTACAAATACCACTTAAAAACAGCGATCAACACGCACTATACATGATGTTTAATTCTAATTGGATACTTATTCCTTATCCGGGTCCCATTAAATTGCCAACCCCATTCTAGGGATTTCCCCTGTGCCCCCCAAACTACTTATCCAGGTCTCACGAGGGGTTATAATGAGGTTGGTGTACATAAATCAGTAAAGCAGTTTGCTTCAGTCTGATATGTCATCTTAAATTTCCCCCTCAGGTTGAACTCTTTAAGTTAATTTACAGACAACAAAAAGATACATTCACTCCCTCACTAAACCCAAAGTCAAGCGCTGTTGGTTTTGATAACGAGTGCAAAATAATTTTTACAGGTGATTTTAAATTTAAGTTTGAATTTCAGTGTACAAATAGTTTACCCTTTCCCCCCATCCTCTTCTTGCCTCTGCTTCACCTTGACTTACTGTAGCAGTCAGCAGATGAGATGAATTGTAAGGAATTTGTAAAGAATTCCCCTTGCGAGTGTTCTCTTATTACCTTATGAAGGGTACAAGCCTAGAGGGACAGGAAGAAAATACTGCCTGGGGTTGTGTATGTGATCTATTTTTCTAGTAATGATGAGAAATCCTGCTCGTATGACAAATCCTAACCCACTGTTGTGATTTCCCGCTGCAGCTGACTCTTTCCCCATTGAATATGCTGCTACTTTCTATTCTGTGTCTTGCCTATAGGCTTATACTGTACTTGGGGATTGGTCTTGACAATTCTTTGCACAGAAAACTGAGTTTCGTTATTGAGATCCTATCTGGTGTCTTGACGTTCAGACACTCGCTAACAATCTTGAATCCATCGGAGAGCGTGAATCACAGTTCTGGGGTGCGCCGGTGGCACATGAGTGGGAGGAAGCACTGTCAGGAAGCCTCTTGGCCTGGAGCCGTACTGTCGCCCGCGTCCTGCTCTCTGGTTTGACTGGCTCGAGCAGCAGTGGTACAAAATGAGAGGAGCAATTCTCCGCCCTGTGGGATCTCTTACTGTTTCCTCTTCTGACTTCAAGTCCTGGTCTAATGAAGTGGATGGATAGCAGTAGTCAGAACCATGCCTACAAATTATTGAGCATTTCTGAAGTATGAAAATAAAGCGGGTTTTGTGCATTTTTGAGCACATTCATACGTTTTATACATTGTATGTACTGATCTTTCTTTAGTTTTATAGGTACGAATGTGTGTGTGCGTGTGTGTGTTTCTGGGTGGTGATATATATAAAAATATATACATACTGTAGACGGTAGCCTTTGTGCTGTGTCCAGCTAGGTGAAGCTAAGCACTGGGATATAAGCTAGGCTCTTAGGGTTAATACTTCTCTCAAGCTGGCTACACTCTGTTGTAGGACAGGCTGTGACAGTGTACACCTAAGTAGGATGCAAAGTCTATGCTACTACAATCTGTTCCTGAAAAATACTTTGTTAGCAGTGCAAAATAGAAAACTTCCAATTTCTTTTGAAGCCAGATGGAATATTTGTTCTTTGTAGTATCCTAGCGCAATAACAAAAGGCCTTTTGGCTTGGTTTAGTCTCTGAAGCTGTGTTTTGTGGCTGAGGTGAACAGATACCTCACCTCATGCTTTGCCTAACACTGAGGGAATCTGTTAGGTTTTTTTTTTATTTTACTTTTGATTCTGTGGTGAATTTTATTTGAAAATAAGCTGTTACAGCTGGCAACTTCGTGGTTGGCTCCTGGTTGTAGCTATTCCAAATGGCGGCTTCTTTACAGAAGCCTCAGTGCGATATTTTCCCCATTGCTTCTGAGCCTTTTCCCACTTGTATATTGGCACGGAGGCTGCTGTTTTCTCTCTTTTTCCCCCTATCCTTCTTCGTCTTAACTGTAAACAAGGAAATTTTTGCCTTGAACAGAGCAGCTCGCTAAGTATGGCTCATTTACCTTTTGGTGAGCTTCTAATTTGGCAATAAAATTGTCATTTTGTTCCCTTTTTAATGTAGCTTTTTTACTGAGTACTTTCTCTTGGACTAAGAGCCTTTGTAGCAGAAAATGTCACAGCTACTCAGACTTCTGGACCAACTAGGGAAGCGTTAAGTTTTCTTGACAGCAGTTGACTGCTCAGCAAACCTTTCTTGCCCTTGGCAAGGCGACTGGTAAGCAGTTAGTTCTGAGCACCAATTACAGAGGGTTGATGCTTGCCTGAGGAAGACCTTTCTGTTTTGATCTCCATTAGATTGGTGAGATCATTGGAGTTTTGTGCATTGATTCTCCCCCCCGCCGTTGACTTCTCTGGATGTTTTTCTTAGCTACTGGTGCATCCGAAATGTCCCTCCAGACGCAGCGGGGGAGATGGCATTAACCCATCATTCCCAGCAGCACGAGTGAGCAGAGCGTGTGTTGCTCTTGGGATGTCTTTGACCACAGTAGTTGTGAAGTCGCAGCACTCAGTTCTGCACAGGGCTTCCACCTCCCGTTGTGGCCTCGGGCAAAACTGCTCCTCAGATTCCCCATCCTTACGACGTGCTGTGGTGCCATATCGAGGTCTCTGCTGTTCCTTCAGGAGCAGCCCTAGATACTCACTTCTGTCAGTGTTACCGGTGATACCCGTACGCAGTCTCACAGCAGCCTCTAGTTTTTTACTAGGTGAGTTGTAGAATATTGTGATGGTCGAAGGACGGGGGGTTTCATTCTGTGCTAGAAGATCAGAACTGTCATTCAGATGTACAGAGAGTTTGTCTGCGTCGGGTTCAGTTTTGTCTAGTTTTGAGCCTCAGACTATGCCTTTACCCATCCATGGCAGGACACCGATCTAGAAGAACAACAAAGTAGATGGAAAATTTTTTCTGAAGGCTTACTCTTACAGTCAGCGGGTGCTCTGCTTCCGCAGATGTCATGGGGTGGTTGCCTGCTCACAGGTCTCTTGAGTTTCACTTGAGAAGAAAATGTCCTTGTGACCAGTAATTACTGTTCTTTTCCCATCTAACATTAAATGAATTTGAAGCTGTTTTTAAAAATGGTTTTATCTTGCAGATGTGGATTTTCAGTGGCAAAGCACTGAAGTTTTAATGTTGCCTCACACGATCCATAAAATGCATCTCTCTTTTTTTCAGTTGCTGAAACATCTTTTTTTCTCCCTAGCTAAGGAACATGCAATATACAGAAATGCCTTTGAAATTTCCCTTGCAAGTTGGGAGCTGGACCCTAAAATTAGAGTAAAGGAGGCAAATCAAAGTTCATACATTTTGCTTCTGACGTTCCCCAGTTCCAAATGAAATACACATTTCTTTGCAATAGACAGTTTGGCAGTAAAGATCTGCTTCCCCTGACAAGAGCCTGCATTACCGGCCTGCTACGGTACGACATAGCTTTAATTTTCCAGTATTGTGCACCTTGAACGTGGGGTGGGTTGGAGTCGATGCCAGCGGAGATGCTGTGCTTGCAGGTTGCGTGCGTGGCTGTGCTGCGCCGGGGAGGCTGCGAGAGAGAATGAGACACTGCTTTTTACCTTCTCCTGGAAAATAATTTTAGCCAACGTGGCATTTGCAGGCTTCTCTTGTGTAGTTGGTTTGTGACTGGACTTAACTGTGGCAGTGTATAAAAGATTTTGATATTCTGTGAAATACCATGTAGAATTTAAATTTGATACTATAATAATTCAGTCCCTGTGACACTGGGTTTTTTTTTTTGTTTTAACTTCTTTCTTTGGGGTTGGCACTAATCTTTCTGTTTTTCTCAAGATGCTGTGAGAAACATTTCATCCAAATGCCAAATAAATTGTGTTCTGTAAGAGAAATGGCCTGTCCCAATGTCTCCTGATTTCTGCATTGATGTGATTCCTCAGCCTTACGAAGGAGGGTCTTGTTAAATCACGCTTCTGAGCTGTGATCTTGCAAAAAGATCAATAGACGCGTTTAACTTCAAGCAGGGAGACTGCAGAGGTCCATTTTTTGTACAAATTCCAGTGGAATTTACCTGTGTTAGTGTAGTTTTAAGAAAGTCTTGGCTGCGTACCCAAGAAAGTGAAGTGCAGCCTACTCCTGCTGCCCTCTCCAAAGCTGTGGGGAGCAGGCTGAGCCTCCGGGCAGGAGGTGCTGGGCGTTGGGTTGGGTGGGAGGGTTGTTCTGGACCCCCAGCTCCCGGCATGGAACTGCACGGCTCTGGGGAATGAACTGAATTGGTCGGAGAGTTGAGATGGATCAGAGGGGGACGGTGTTAGCACGGAACCATGCTGCCTCTTCAGCTGTTCCATAATTCCAGCTCCAAACTTTTCATCAAATCCCTGAAGGAACTGTTTGGGTACTGCACCCTTCCTTCGGCTGTGTTTGTGCCCGCAGCGTGGTACGGGGGCTGGAGGGAGGGCCTTGGGGTGGCTGTCGGTGGGCTGGCGGGAGAAGCCTTGGCTGAGAGCTGTGTTTGGGGGCGTGCAGGGGGTTTCCCGTCTGTCTCGGGGGGAGGTGTATGGCAGATAGTGTTTCTGCTCGAACCAGTCCCAGCTGCTTTACATTTTCCTTTGGAACCAACGGGAAAGAAACTGAGCTGGGGTGTGCAGTGGGAGAGGCAGCTCTCCTGGCCCCCAGTCCCCTTGGCCTGCGGTGAGCTGGGAAGTGACGCTGCCTCTCTTGAGAGCCTGTAACTCTAAATTCTGTAATAAAGCTGGCTGACAGCAGGGAATATTCCCCCAAATGAACTTGCTGGATAAATAAGCCTCTTAAAACAGTTGTGCTGCTTTAGCAATGCAGGCTTGCAGCTGGAGCTGGCAGGCTGTGGGATGCGCGATGGAGCAATACCAAGTCCCAGTCAAAAGGCTGCATCTCTTCTGTCCTGGCGAGGTGCGTTCAGCATCGCTGCTGGGGTCACTTGTCCCGTAGTACGTACTCACGGCGACATGACTGGAGACTCCAGCATTGGTGTGGTCAGCGTGCTGGTCGGAGCATGCGTCCCTTCGGAGCCCCTGCCTCGTCTGGAGCCCTCTGGGCAGCGAGTGCACGGCCATGGGGCTGCAGAGCCCCTGCATCCTCACCCCCATCCTGGTGACAGCTCTCTGCACGGCCTGCGGTGGTACAAATGCTGGAATCGGATTTTCCAGAGCCGTGCAGGATCAAATCCACTTTACCTGTGGGAAGTAGTTAAAGAATTAAAAATTGGCCTCCTGATCCCAGCCTGCCATGACAGGGGCTAGTTTTGGGTGCAGGGAAAGAGCAGCAGCTCCTTTTGCGTGGTCTGGACCCGGTCCTGGTGACGGCTGCTGACGGCTGCCTGCGCTCTGGGCTGGGAGCACAGGTCCTAGAACCATTCGGTTTTTTACGAGCTACTGGGCTCACAGTGTTTCCTGTGAGTGCTGCGGAACAAGTCCCTGCAGGATTGCTCAGCCGTCCCCATGCCCCGCTCGTGGCCACAGGATGCGTTCATTGCTGAAAGCCGTCCAGCGTGCAGTGTCATCGTCACTGCGGGTGCCACCGAGGGCTCCGCTCTCCCTTTCCTGTGCCCGCAGAGGGCAGCTGCCACCGCAGCCGCCTCGATCGCTCCTGGACCTGAACCAGCGCAGCTCCCAGAGCTTCATCTCTGGGCCGGTAGATGGTGGTTCACCTGAGGGCGATGGGATGCAGCACTTCTTTTGCTGCTGGTCTTGGGGGGACAAGCATCTCTCTGTAGCAGCTGCCTGGTGCCCTGAGCGCTTGGGGGAGGCTCAGTGTGGCAGGGACCCCGTGGGGCTCCACTGACGCTGCAAGACCCTGTGCAGATACAACTTGCCTGTCCCTCCTGCCCTGTCGTTGCCTGAGGACAGGGGCGATGCTGCAGCTGCAGGGAGCAGCCCGGAGTGCCCAGAGCACAGCCACCGCTCTCGGGGCTCACCGCTGCTCCATGGGGACGTGCGCCTGTGCGTGTCCCTGCGCCCTGTGCGAGGGGGGAAGGCTGTTGGCATTGGTGCTCAGGTGTTGTGGCAGGGTCATTGCTGGGCAAGCCTTCTGCTGTAAGCTCTTACCAGCTTAAAATGCATTTTCTGGGGAGGGTAATTAGGAGCTGTGCTCAGCATGGTGGGTCCAGGGCGCTCAACCCTGGGAGAAGGCCGGGGACTTGGGGACGCTGCTCGGACATGTGTAGGGGCCGTGCACTGGCAGTGACCCCAGGGGGTGCCAGGCCGTGGGGGGCTGGCTGGCAATGCCAGGCGGGGGGAGATGTCGCTGACCCTGGTGACCGTGGGAGCACGGGAAGAATGACAGGGCTGTGCAGCGGCGTGTGGCCAGCGCGCATCTGCTGGCCACAGTGCCTGCTTTGTGCCGGTGCCGGCTGCACTCCCTGCCCTGCTCCCGGCTTTGTCCCAGGGCTAGCAGCAGCTTATTGCGGAGATCAAAGATTTTAGCAGAAAATCAGAAGTGGCTGGAGTATTTATTCCTCTTGAACTTCACCTCCCCACTGCACTTGCTTCTTTGGATGCCCACAATCCTTTGTGCACCCGTCCCTGGGCAATGTGCACCATGCTCTGGCAGCTCAAATCGTCTTGTCACTGTCCCCAGCAGCCCAGGTCCCCAGGCCAGGCTCCCAGGCAGCAGCACAGGATTTACCTCCAGAAGTCATTCTTAGCATCTCCGCTGTGTGCTGGTGCAACGCTTGCTGACGGTGCACGTGGTGGAGGTTCCCAGCAGGGTGGCACCATGCCCACAACCGATCGATGGCTGCAGCTTAAGTAACTATTTTTATTTTTCAGTGGTATTTTTTCCCCTGTCATGGCTCTTGCCCTTGATGCTGTGAGTGCGCGTGTCTGCGGGGATCTCAGCTGCCTCCTGGCTCCCTGGCGGCAGGATGATGGATGTGGTCTCTCCCTCCGAGGACAGCGCAGAGCTGCAGGATGGGCTCTGAGCTCCACGCCACCGCGGCAGCAAGAGACTGGCAAGTACAGAGCAGCTTTTTCAAGGTTTGATCTCGTTCCTATAGAAACCAGATGTTGCTCTTGCCTGGTGCTGATGCCAGCAGCCAGCAGTGTCCCCCTGGGAGCAGGGCAGCCGGGGACAGGTGGAAGCGGGGTACGGCACAGTGCCTCGGTGCTGCCACTGCCTTTCCATGGGCCTTGGTGCCCCCTCTGCTTCCTCGCACTGCTCGTGCCCCTTGGTGGGGCTGTGTGGAGCCCCACGCAGGCTCTGCATCCCTCTCCAGCCGTGCGGGGCTCTCCAGGCCCTGTGGGACCCTGGGCTGGGCGTGCTGCTCCTTGCCCTGGCAGGGCCCTTTGTGGGAGAAGGGACTCAGTCACTGCTGTGTGCCAGATTGTGTGCTGCGGCACAGTGCTGCTGGTGCTCCCAGCCACGCGTTTTCTGCCGTGACGCCTCTGTTCCTGCCCTCATTGCCAAAAATCGCCACTGGAGAAGCCTGAAAACCTAAAAGGATGTCCTGGGGAGCACGTCTGCCCTGGCCAATGCCCTGGGGGACAACAGCCCAGAGACAGTGGGTCCCATTGCCTCCCAAGCCTGAGGGTCTGGGCTTTTCCCCTGCCGCCTGGCACCATAGGCTGTCCCGGCGCGGGCAGGTGGCAGAGGTGCTTGTGCCACTTGGTGGGCTCAGCCCTCCAGGGGAGGTCTCAGTGTCCCCCGAGTGCTGGAGCAGCTCCTCTCCTTCCCAGCAGCAATCAGTAGCAGGCTGCAGGCCTGGTGAGACTCTCTGCCTCGCCTGCCCACCCTTTGCGGCTTGCTCCGGAAGGATGATCGCAGCCCTCTGCAAACTACCTCATCCCCGGAGCAGGGGCCAAGTGTCAGCCATGGCGCAGACCCAGAGCAGCTCGGGGGAGCCCTGCGCCGCCGCCCTGCTCTGCGCCCTGCGTCGGTGCCCAGGTGTGCAGCTCGGCGCTGCCCAGGCACCTGCCTGGGGCCGGCTCTGCCCGACGGGACGAAGGTGCCCCAGAGAGCCCCTGTCGGGACGAGCCCCAGCGGGTGCGCCGTCCCCTTGCGGCACATGGCAGCCAAGTGGCTCTGCTGAGCCAGAGCCCGTCCCCGGCCAAGGCAGCAGCAGGAGGCTTCTTCCCCGCTGCCCTCATGCTGCTGCCAGGTTTGTTCATCCTGGCAGTGTCTCGGCAGCTCTCCCAGCCAGGGCCAAGTGCTGGCGAGAGGAGCTGCAGGCTGGGCCCCATGGCCTCCTTTCCACTGCTGCCTGAAGATGGCAGGGATATTTTTGGAGAATGTGACAACACCACTCTCCTGTGTTTTCACTCTCCTTCCTACCTGCCCCCTGCAAGTGTGTAGCTCCTCTGGCGAGATACTAGCTCCCACGGGACCTGCGTGTGGGGACGGCACGCACTGCCTCCGTGCTGAGGAGCTGAACACCCGTGTCCCCAGCATGGGATATCTGTGCTGGGCTCCTGCGATGCCCAGGTGGGTGCCGAGGCTTGTGCCCTGGCGCTGCCCCCCTGCCCTGCCCGGCTGGTGCTGTGTGGCGGTGAGAGCCAGAGCAGCCACAGCAGGATGCAGGCTGGTGCCGGCGGGAGGGGGAAGGGCTGAGACCTGCCCCACCGGTGTGCTGCTCCTGGGGGACCCTGGGGGCTGGGGGACCCCCATGGCGCGGCTGCAGAGCCACCCGTGCCCCGAGCCGGGGGGCTGCAGCTACCATGGCCAAGGTGCCACGGGCATGGGCACCTCACCTTCGTTGGCTGTGGAGCCTCT
>Ga0181612_118896_pt1 | contig 10217 bp, 5 predicted proteins | sample HoacroProtozoa21_FD_119630 | JGI IMG/M metagenome (GOLD analysis project Ga0181612, IMG submission 119630) | Hoatzin crop microbial communities from Cojedes, Venezuel. Combined Assembly of Gp0051906, Gp0051904, Gp0051908 | reverse complement strand
GCCGCCTGCGCTTCCCCCCCGAGCCGGGGCGGGGGGATGAAGCGAGCCCCCCGGCTTGCCGGCAGAGGGGTCTCGGGGCAGGCGCGCTGCCGGTGCCCCCGGGGGCGGCGAGGCCCCGCCGGCAGCCCCGCCTCGCTCGCCGCGGGCTGAGGGGTCGTTTCCCGCCTCTCACCGGGAGCTGTAACGGCCCCTCCGCGTGCTGCCGCCCCCGCCGCGCTGCGCAGAGCACCGCCGGGTACCGGCGGTTCCCAAGAGGTGCAAGTCCCGGGAGCGGCGGGGAACGGGACCCCGCTACCGAGGGTATTGGGCTTCTCTGGGGTTTCGGGGGGTTTTTTCCTTCCCAGAAAAACCCCAGAGGCCAGCGGCTGCCCGGCGCGCGCGGCGTCAGAGGGACCGAGGCGCAGATGGCGGCCCCGGCTCGGGAGAAGGAGCCCGGAGGGAAGGGTGGCGGGTGCTGCGAAGCGAGGTGGTGCCAGGGAAGCTGGGGCCGCCGGCAGCTGCCGCTGCGAAGCCGCCCTTCCCCTGCCTGGGTGCACCTACACGGAGGGGTTTTCTCACTGGGAAACAGCTCTTCGAAATTAAAAGCAGACCCTGAAGGGACACGCTGATATTTGTAACTGTCCCGTTGAAATTCCTTTCCTGCTTGCTGTACGTATTAAATATTATATTCTGGCTATTTCTTCTCTCTCGTGTTTCATGATAAAGAGTCACTCCTGCCCCCCAGAACAGAGCCAGGCCCATGCCAGTCGTGATACAGGATTAACCTACAGACTGTAGTTTCAGGCAACTATATAAAGGAAAAAAATACAATCTTCTACATGAGGCTCTTCCCAACAGACTGTATTTCTGTGGTGATTTTAGGCCTGGCTTCCTCAGGTCTTTGGCTGCTGACCTCAGTATTTAACTAGCCTCTGTTGCCTCCCCTAGCCCTCTATTTAATTTCCCATTTTTTTGAGGTTTCTAGGTAGCTTCCAAGCCCCCAAATGAACGTATGATCTTGGGCAGCTGCCCCCGCCTGCAGCCTGTGTAGGCAGCAGCTGTTCTGGAGATGTGGGCAAGCCTGACCCACCGCCCCCTGAACCCCACAGAGCAGAACCAGTGCTCTCCCAGCGCCCGCCAGCTGCACATCACAACAAAAAAGCCTTCGGCTTCAGTGGCAATCCCCACTTCCAGCCTGCAGAGCCATGTTTATCCTGCTCTCCGTGGCAAACAAGGGAGAGGCCTAAGATTTCCTCGCACCAAGAAAGCCCCAAAACATTGACAGAGCAGCAAGGTCTTACCTGAGGAAGCCAGCGCGGCGTTAGCTGACCTGAAATGCTGCAACCAGGGCCAATTTATGGCCACAGATTGGATCATCTGGAGCCCCACCTGCAACCTGCTCTTACCCCCCACTTGCGGAGACTGCCTGTGTATCTCTGGAGGCTGAATCCCCCCCGTTACCCAGCAGCTACCAGACAGCCATGATGTTTACCAGTCTCCTCGCAGGGAGCGCGCGGCACCGTGACAGTGGGCTGCAGTGCTGGGACCGCAGCTGGCACTTCCCTGGGAGCGGGGTTCTCTGGCCAAGCGGCTCTGGGATGCGTCTGCCGCTGGCAGCCGATTTCACAGGCAGCCTGTGAGCAATGGCACATGGAGTCTGCGAGGAAATCAGCCCCCAAAGGATATTTTGGGTCTCTGGCAGTGCAACTTGACTGCAGTCGAGTGGGGCAGGGGTTAAACAGAACCCCCCACTTGGAAACAGTCAAGTTAATGACCAACCCCCAAATTACTGAGAGTGAAAGAATAACAGGCTGCCCATGAGGCAAGGGTGTCATGACCCTCCCTATCACAGCTACGCTGAACGTATCTAAAGAGATTCGGAGAGGGAGAATCTGCCACTTCCCTCGATGAAATTTCAGTGAAGTGGAATCCATCACCCCGTCACAGAATGACATTTTAAACTGCTTTAACTCAGTATCAGTGTTCAAACTGATTAGCCTATTTCATCTCAATGGAAATTCTCACCTCATTACATTAGCGGCCAAACGTCAAATAATTTTTGAATCAAATACTACTTATACAGCATTTCAAAATACTTCTCTGACAAAATTCATCATTTAATTTCAAATTACTGTCTGTATTTTATGCTAAATTGTCAATGGATGAAATACGCAACAGTTCTGGGAGCTGAGCCTGGAAGCTGAGGCTACGCAGCTCCGTGGTTTCACAGAAGCACATTTTCTCTCTGGCTTGATAAATGTCTCGCTCCTGGCTGAGCGGCCAGCACAGACTCAAAAGGAGGCCGTGGACAGTATCTTCTAGCCTTCCAAAATGAGCGTATTCCCTGATGCATAGGGTACTCGCCAGGGAATTAAGACAGGCAGGTTTGATTTTCCTCAGCAAGGGACGTGAGCTGAACCCAAGTCCTCCATTTCCAGTTGTTTCTTTAACAGGTAGGGCAGTGGTTTCCAGCCAGGCCGTAAGTGAGCCTAGAAAACTAGTAAAGTTCAGTGCTTCACCGTCCGGCTCCCTCCGTGTCTGGGCTGTCATTTGCTTTTCCTTGCTGGCTAGAAACTACTACAGTAGGCAACAGTAAAAAATTCCAGCTCACAGCACTATCTCCACCAGCTGTGTTTCAGAAGACATTTTAATTTAAAAAAAAAAAAAATCACTGTCTTGTTTGAGATGCCAGATCCTGTCCGGCATGCTCCGTAAAATACTGCTGCTCCCAGCTCCCTCCAGCACTCCGGCCAAGCTTACAGAGCAGAGAGAGCTGCTCCCAGTATGCAACTCGGCTTTAACACATTACGGATCATAAGGAGCACGAGCTGCCTCCATAGGCGAAGTGGCATCAGAATGGGAATTCTGTTTGTTTAAATCCTGCCCTAAACACCTGAAGACTTCACTGGCCTCTGTCTCCGTTGCCTTCTCAAGGCAGCGCTGCTACACTGTACTTGGGTAGTTTTGTAGTGCTGCGAGAACCGATGCTGCACAACTCCTCTGTCACTTAAAAGAAATAAGACTCCTTTGAATAAATACGCTGTGATAGAAATATATTTACACTATGCACATTTTTACAGGAAATACAACTTACTAAAAACTTGCCAGTAATAATACCACCACCCTACAATTCACTACAGTCAAAACTCAAGGTTTTGAATTTTTAAGGTTTTTATTAGAGAAGTTGAAAGTTTCATCTCAGGACCGACGATAACATAATTATCTCTTCATTTATTTTGTTTATAGGAATATGTAGAATTTGTTTGTACAAGCATATACAACAAAGTAATTGGTGCTTAGTACACTGAAATCAGGAATCTGATTTGTTCTAAACTACCAGTTTTCCATGCAGTCATCTTTGAACTGGCAGCATGGACAAATTCCAACCGGAATGCTTACATGCATTGTTTTGCAATATAACTACAGCAAGCGCTAGAAACATGCAAATTAACACAGTAGCAAATTGTTTTTATATCTAATGGACATAAAAAGGTTATTCCTGATATGAAATTCTGAAAATCTGCATAAATACTTTTGTGTAAAATTAAATTAGTTATGTACTTTTCTTTTACTACAAGTATCAAGAATGCCCACGTAATTAATATACACACATGTATATAGAGACCTTGTTATGCTAAAAGTCTTTGTAATTAATCAAACAATATTCTGTGCCATACATTTATTCAGTATTTACCAGCTAGCAGAATGACTGTGGTCACACAGTAGACATTACAGTCTTAGTAGCATTTGTATCACATGCAAACATACTCTTAGCATTTCTGTTTACTAATTTTATCACGTGGCAACATGTATGTGATTTTCTACAATGCTGTGGTTCTGAAGTGTATAAATACTTTTTACATTTTCACAGTTACAAACTTTTTGCCAAAAGCCATTTAAACAATCTTTAAGTTACAATGAACTGTATTCTCTGGGATCTGCAGCAACAGGATCAAAATGCAATTTCTATACAAGCAATGTAGGATGTAAACTTTTCTTAAAGTGCCCAATACATAATTCCTTAGAGCACTGATCAGTTTTGGCACAAATACACTGTATTTCCCTCACACTAACCATTGCAGTAACTTTTACAGGATATCAGCTTCTTCCAGAAATGACAGAATTGATATGGCACTTGTGAATGACATCATTGGACTGCAGAAATATCCTGTCAAGTTACTGTTACAGTTGATGAATTTGGCTGATGACTTTGTACATACCGTACTTTTGAATATACGCAGTTAACTTTCAACTGCCTACTGTCTGCTGCCTGAAAAATACTTTGAAATTTAATTTTACATTGCCCAAACTCAACTCCTTACTATACTGATTATTACAGTGACTTAGCAAAAGATCCACTTCAGTGGGCTCCATGACATCGGGTGCCGAGCACCTGACGAGTCGTTGCTTGTCGGGATCTGGCAGCATGGGGTTTCTACACAATATATCGCACATGAGAACACAAATCGTAAGTAACATGACTGGACTACAGTTTTGGGGTTTTTTTCGACCATCTGAGATGACGTTAAAAATATCTGTTGTGTTTCAAGGCTCTGATTGTGTAATTCTAATGCAGACAAGCTGACTGTTGAGATACAGAAAGGACTACAGGACTGCGTAAAAGACTGTCTTCATCTTCTGATTAGTGTTTTTCCAAACAAAGGAAATTCTTATGGAAATCCAACAAAGGAAATTCAGTGCCCAGTGTCAAAAAAGAAATAAAGCAAACCTTAAGATTTGGTGGTCTGTAGCTACACTTCATATACTAAAAAAAAAAAAAAATAAACCAAACCACCAAACCAACCTCCTGCCCAAACAAAAAATGAAAAAAAAAGAAAAAAGCCCACTTTTCAACCTCATCAATGTTTTTTTGAATTTTGCTCTCCTTTTAACGATGCTGTGTTCTCCAACTTCAATTTGCTTGTTGAGGCTTTAGACCACTGTTGCTGGCCTGCGATCCATCTCTGCTTCCAGCTTCACCATCTGCTGCATCTCCTTTGCCTGCAATCCAAAAAAAACCACAGGAAGCACTGCATTAGACCTTTTGTTCAAAATGAAGCACGTGTTTTATATGATAGTGTCTGAGTGAAATACAGGCAAAACACACTGACGATACATGTAATAAGATTATGCTTACCCCCCCAGTGTTATTCTGTTCTCAAAATCAGATGTAATTCTTATGTCTACAAATTCTTGGGAAATATTTTTGATCCTATTCCAAGACTCGAGGGCTGACTTTCTGAAGAAGTGTATTTTAAAACGAAGAAGCTCCAGTTCTGAGGAAGAAAACTAGGCAGATACCGATTCAACTGTTTCTCCTGATAGGAAATGTCTTTGGGAATGTACGCTTCACCACTGCTGTGTGAATACTACGATGTGTTACTTCCTGAAATGTTTAGAGTGTTAATCTATGGACTAATTTCTTTCATAAAGACAACGAGTGACAAAAATCCACCAGTGTAACATCTTCCTTGCAGTAGGCAAGATTTTTCAAAAGAATAGTTTTTTAAAAATAATCTCCATCTGGCCTGGATATCCTTACGATTACAGACGTGGTGTTTTCCACCTCAGGATTAGCCTACTGCTATCTGCTCCATGGGATTACACACGCTGACTCCACCTGAAACTGTATCCAAATGCATTGTGCAAAATACAGCAATGAATGTATGCCAGATACCGCTATAAACTATGCATGCCTCGGGCTCTGCAAGTGGAGTTAAAGCACTGAATATAAATGGCAACTGGCCTGGGAATCCCCTGCTTAGAAAGAGCCTTTTTAATTCCCTTCCTCAGCCCTCTCTTTCTCTCTCTCTCTCACAGGCACGCACTCGCACGGTTACTCCTCCTGTGGCTCAGTTACAAATCAGAAGTTGCACTTTGGTTTGAAACTCTGCAGTTTAAAGGAACTGGGAGTCACCATCTCTTAGTTTTCTCTGAGGGCTCTCAATCTGGGAAGTTCTTTAAATCCGTAACTCAAAGGACTCTGAATAAGTTGACCAAGACGGCAAACTAACCCATCTGTCTTTACAACTAAGCTCCCGAGGGCTAGGACAGGCTTAGGAAGAGGCAAACCAAGATAACATTTTCTTTGGTGCAACTGCTATGTCTCCTTCATGCAGGGAAGAACAGTTACTGGACTTGTTTTATGTGAACTATATTCCTCAAAAAGTTGTAAATGTTGCTTAGACAAGGAACTTTGCTATACAAGCTCCTACTTAAAGAGTCACCTATTCTGGATGTGCAAACACGTATTTGCATACGCAAAAATAGGCAGATGTAGATCCAAAGTAATGAGATGCACAGCTATTCATTTTGCAAGGTAAATGCGGGTTTGTGCAGATGTGATATATGTGCCTTCTTAAAAAATCTAGCCCTGTACTTTCATAACCATCATCTTGGGGAAAAAAGTAATTATGATAATAGCAAAGCAACTGTCATAAATACGATTAAAAATTAATCAACGCTCTCCATTTAAATGACTTAAAAGCTTGAAAGTAATGAAGAAATAATTTTAACATGAAAATATGGAAACATAATAAATAAATCAATATGTACAACCTCTTCTGAAACGTTGGCTGGATTTTGGCTGTGTGTGAAATGAAACTCCAGATAAAACAAAACGCTGTGTTTGTTTCTTAGTGACTCACACATTCAGTGTTCTAAGCTTGTGACTTAACTATTGGCACACAGTGTCCTATAAATATTCTGCATACCAATATATGGTGTACGGAATTATTTTAGTGATAACTTGGTTTCAAAGAACACATTAGCATAGGACCAGGATGCCAGTTTTTACTAGTCTGAGGTTGGTTCAGACAGTGCATTCTGACCTGAACACACAAGCACGACGCTTCAAGACAAGCCTTCTGGAAGGCAGTGTTGAAGCTGCAGTGAATTCATGAATTGAGTGGCAGCTAATGGACTCTGCTTTCAAGATGCTTGCTCTCCAGTGAGATCTAAGACAGGCTAAGAACCATACACAGTAAAATAATTCCGCCCCCCCAGCCTAATGAATGCTTTTTTACCTCATTATATGACTATAAATAAATGTTGTTATAGCGGGTGGTGTCAGACTCAGTGGAGCAAGACAGAAGTATGTTATCAATTCAAGAAAATAATTCACATCAGGCAATACTGTACAACTAGACATTCAAGCCTAATACAACTATTTCCCTTGGTAAGACAAGTGTTAACAGAGATTTCTTCTGAGTGATGATTATTTAGGAAGCCACAGCAGCACAGGCACATGGTAAATATAATTGCCATACCTTGTAATGTGTTGGATTTTGAAGTGAATTTTAAAGCACTGGAAGCCTCTCTTCTCTAGACACTGAAAAGCTATTTCTAGCCATCTGTTCTATATTTTGCTACTCTTAGCATGGAATTACTTGTTTTATTACCATATTGATATATGTGGATACTCCTTGTCTGTCTATCAGCATTAGCAGTTAATCATATGTATGCTAACACTAAAGTAGTTTTCAATAGACACTTCTCACAGACACAGTTTAGAACTCTAGGCGTATCTTTCAGTAACGACAGGTAATGTACAATACAAGTTCATCTCTAAATATTTCCTCTGCACATCACTGCTCATACACATTTGAATTTGGGATGCTAAAGCACAAAATACTGTTAGTATTATGTCAGGCTCAAGTATCTGTGTGCAAACAAGATTAACATTGTGTTCACTATGTTAATGGTACTTCCCAATGGTTGCATTTACAAGGAGAGCTCCAATGATAATGATTTAATTTAGAAGGAAAGCACACTGAAATAATAGTTTGCTTATACGTCCGTCCTACCTTGTGTTTGAGACACTGCATGACAGGATTTCAAAAGCTGTTTGTACAAAAATAATAATGTCAAAATTGAGTAATACAACAAGAAGCAAATTAAATGAATGAAAACTGAAGTGAGATTGAAAAATTAATGCAAGAAAAACATACATAAACCAAAACAAATTTAAATTCATAACAGTTTGTATTGAAGGCTGTTTCCACCCATAATCTTACTTTTCTACATTGTATATTTGTATGAAAAATCTCTTCTCTTGTTTGATCAGGGGAAAAAAAAATCAGGCTTTGAAATTCTCACTAAAGAAATACCACCTTTATCTTGATCCAACTAGCTTTCATACTTCAATGTGTATAACAACGAAACCAGACCTAGCTGGGGGTTTGCATGGGTGCACTTTTGGGGCTAAAAGGAAGTGGTCAAAACAGCAGGTATGAAAACATGTGCTCCGTTGGACCAAATTAGAGTGAATGCAAAAGCTGTTAAGGACTACCCCTGTGGTGGAGGCCACCACATGCCCACAACAAAAGTGACAACGAGCACGTGAATGATCGTTTAATCATTGATGATTTAAGCTGGCTTCATCTCTGCACTAAAATGGAGTATGAGCAGGCTCATGTAAGCTGTTACCATCTCTCAGCAGTGGAAGCTGTAACCCCAGGTGGGGGAAGTATCTAACTGCTGAAACAGGTGACTCCTTTAATGACTCACACTCATTTTCCAGCAACCTCCCTCCCTTATACATAAGGTGTTTATCACATTGTGGTTAAAACCACAACTATAATCATTCCCTCTCATCCTTATGCTGTTAAAAAATTGTTCCAAAGCCCTCTGAAGCCAATGGAAAGCAACCACTGATAACACCTATCTCTGGATCAAGCCCATCATTTTTTGTCAACTAGCACAGTTTGCAGGGAGTTCTCTGTCACGCTTTCTACAGTGATGCTATACTCTGCTGTAGCCCAGTTGCCTCCCCCAGGTGCCTGCCTCCCCTGCCTTTTCATTAAGTGCAGATATCACTCAGGAGCAGAATGACTGACAGATCCATTCATGCTGGATGTTAGACATGGCGTCTACAGAAACCCTGTGAGGGAACAGACAAGGAAGTTTTGGTTGTTGTCCAGACGGGAGGTGGAGCGATCAGAAGACAGAGCCATGGTGGCTGGGGCTCAAGTGGTAGCAGCTGCTTGCGATCCTGCATGCTGTCACCTCCCTAGCAGTTGACCAGGCTGCAGCTTTTGGGGCTGTAGGACTCTCTCCTGACAGTGGAAGTATTTGATTTGCATGCACTCTTCTCTTCACTCCCGCTCTGCAAGATGGCTTTAATTCAGATTATAATGTCTGCCAGAGAGCTCAAGTTCTGGACATTTAATAAACAAAGAAGTAAGTACATAACCCTTGAAAGTAATGGGTATTAAATGCACCCCTTTCTCTTTCGTCTCACTGAACTGCTGGATATATTCCCCTTGCACTTTACATTTGTGTAAGTGCAGTACTGCAATTATTACAGCTCTGCTGGCACAACCTTTCAGCAAGGGAACTGCTCAGAACATAGCGTTGCTTCTACCAGAAAGAAGATCAGAATTTTTCTCTCCTTGCCAAGTAGTTTTTCCAAGGAAAAAAAAAAAAGCTTATAACCTAGCAGAAAATAATAGGGTATTTTAATTAGGAAGGGGTGTACTAGCACAGATAAAATTCCCCATGCTACCATACATCTCTAGAATGAATTCAGTCCAAACTAACTCTCTTCGAGTTCAGAGACACTCTGTGCACATGTTTCACCTCCATTCTCCACAAGCAGCACTAGAAAGGTAAGTTCCAAAATGCAGGAGACAGATTTGCTTGAGGTACTTTTTGGGACTAATTAAAATGGATATGCTTTTATGACTGTCATATTTAGCTAACGAGTATCAACGTGGCTGAACAGGTGAAAGGACAGAATCTGGCTAAGCAGTCTAGCTTTCACATGCTTATCTGAAAGAAACCTGGTTTTGTATCATTATTTAAGTCACCTCACTTCTTCATTTTAACTTCCCAAGTAGGTGAGTGACCACGAACAAGGTCATTTTCCCAAGCTGGTAATGACTTACATGTAGAAGCATTATACTCAGCCTGATTCTGGTTACTGTTTTCACTAGCTTGCTTTTCTTTCAAGCCTTTAAAATAAGATACCTGTTCATTCTGCTTCTCCAAGACTTCTAAATGCTCAAGTTGAACTTTTTTCAACTGATCCATTTCCTTTGACTGCTTCACTGCCAGCTGTAAGGGAGAGAAAATAATGGCGGGAAATGTAACACCTTATTAACAAGCAAAATAAAAACTTACTTGAATCATACACATACATACACTATCTTGCCCCATTTAGATGGCACAGGACATCACAGGAGGCCTATTATATCACCCAATCTTAAAAAGAGCTATTAATAAAATATTATATTTAT
>Ga0181612_129550_pt1 | contig 10218 bp, 9 predicted proteins | sample HoacroProtozoa21_FD_119630 | JGI IMG/M metagenome (GOLD analysis project Ga0181612, IMG submission 119630) | Hoatzin crop microbial communities from Cojedes, Venezuel. Combined Assembly of Gp0051906, Gp0051904, Gp0051908 | reverse complement strand
CTGTGTTCTTTTGCAGTCCTCCAAAGAAGGTTTCAAGTTCCTGTTTTTTCCTTATTCTCATCCCTTCTCTTTTACTCACCATCCCTTGCAGAGCTAAACTGCAGCTGAAGTGTCGTGGTGTCTCTGAGGTGTTACGCGACATTGATCTGCTGAGAATGTATTTGAGAAACCATAAGGAAGGAAATTTCTGCTGTATTATGAGTGTTGAGGTGCTTAGGTGGCAGGCAAGATCTTGTAGTCTGACAGAAACAGCTGAACATGATATTTAGACCTTTTTTTTTTTGTCCCTTTGATTTTGTTTTTTTATGTCAGTACTATACTCGCTATTACGAATTTGCCTTATCCTTCTGGTAGTGTTCTTGAGATCTTTCTCATACTGAAACATCATCATTTCTTTTATTTGCTGCAAAAATGGATTATCTACTGCCATAACTGAAAACAAGTAAGATATCGATTTTCCATGGGAAAAGATGAGTAGAATTTAGAACTGTGAGTTTGAAGAGACTATAAAAAAAGATTTTTTTAGGTGCTTAGGTAGTGAAATTCAAGACTTTCAGAATGCTTGAAATTCTGAGGTTCTGAGGGTTTTTTTAATTTCTGCATTTGCATTTGTTTTGCATATTGCTATACAGGTATTATTTTTTTCAATGTCAAGTATTATAAAGAGATGAAGAGGTAGGATGATAATTTAAAGTTTGTGGGGGAAAAAAAGGATTTTCCTTATGGGAGTCTGTTTTCACAGTGCTCTGTGAAAAATTATTTTCATGTTTTTATTCTGTTTTGTCAGGGGACAAAATAGCTAATAGCAGTACCAGATAATATTCTGAATTTATATGTGCAACCTCTTGGCCTCCCTTCCTTCTGCTGACTGATTAGATATATATTCTTTTCTCTCAAAAGTGGGTGTATGTTACTTTGGCACATGGATATAATGTTAAAACTCTGGTTATAGACAGGTTTGTGACACTTCTGGGTTTGTGGCCACATAAAAAAATTTTTTCTTGTGCAGTTTACATAAATCTAATAATTTTTTGACAAGCGTTGCTAAGAAAACAGCAAAGCATGTATCATGCAGCTTTGTTAAAAAGAATAGATTGGAAAAGAGAATGTAAGGGAAAATACACAGTGAGGAACTTTTCTGAATGCATTACATACTTGAGTTATATAAACCAAAAAGTAAATGTGCATCTTCGTATTCATTTTTTTGTCTTTAGTTAATAACAGTAATTTTTGCTAGGAATAATCAAGGTTATTTAAATGAACTGAAAAAAATTATTTTTAAAAATTAAAAATTACATAAAAATTTAGTGATTTCCTGTATAAACAAGCAAGTGAACTTAAATGTCTTGAAGATCTTTTTAAAAACTGAAAGAGATTGACCCTACTTTTTCTCATGCAGTTGTTTGGTGCTAATGCAAATGTGTGGCTGTTAATTTCGGAAAATGGCAGCTGTGGTCTGAACCAGATTTACGATACCTGCCGGCCTAGGTCTTCTTCCAAACTAGGGTAGTAATTTTTACCTTTGCTACTGGACTTGCTTCGCCCACTCTTAAACAGTCTTCAGATTATGTGAGTATGTTGTTATATTAATAACTTTAAGAAGGTCCGGTGAACAAAAGGGATTTTCCTAGAAACAATTCTGTATTTTTTGCCTAAGAGGTGTTTAATCTTTGAAGACTTTGTAGCCTACCTAGCAGTGAAAATTCCTGGCTGAAATTACTGTGCATTTCTGAAGACCAAATGCAAGTGTGCCCTGAAGTCCTCCATTGCCTTTTGCTTGTTGCAGAGCCCTCCGGGTGCCCCTCGCTGCACCCCAGAGCCCTGCGGTTCCAGTTACTGCCAATGAGGCGACGCAGCCCTGCTCGTGACCCCACAGTTTCTCATTTGTGTGCCTGAGCAAGGTCACTTGGACAGTTTGTTGTAAATAACACGGTAGGATCCAGGCCTCCTTAGTTACCAGCTAGCACATAAATCATAGGATTATTCGTTTTCTTTAATAACAAGTGAATAATAGAGATAACATTTTTATGAATGAGATAACTGTAATCAAAAGCAGAGTCAATGCACTGTAGTTCATTTATAACGATCCAATGATCTGTTGCTAGCATTCTAGAAAGATAGTCTCAAATGTTCAAAGCAATAAAACTTGATTGTTTAGCTAGCAATGAGTTTCTAATATCTTTTTATTAAAAAGTACTCCCTAAAAACATTTTTAAGTAATGATTTTTAACTTTTTGGACAGACTTATAGCTACTATGCTTTACAGCTAGCAGGTCAAATAGGAATTATATAAGGCACTTCAACTGAACCAGATACTTTCAGCTATTGAAATTATGGTGCTATGAAATGCAAAAAACAAATCCCATATGGGTTAAGATGTAAAATGGCAAATCTGAGTTCCACTTCAAGCTGTTGCTGTCTGCCAAATTGTAGAAGCTGTGAGAAGGCCTCAATGATGGAGGGTTGCGGGGGGGTGTGGGTTATGAACTGTAAGAGGTAATTCATTAGTGTGCTTTTCACTTTCTCAGTTTTCTTGTCTTAAATCAAGTTTCTTACTGAGTTTAGAGTCCAAGGTCTGAATGATTTTTAGCTATGATTTTTTTAAAAATGTAAATCTGCTGCTTATTCCTTAAATGAGGAAGAACCAAATTCAAACTTGTCCTGTATCACTAAACTTTGAACTGAGGCCTTCTTGTCCTTGTTACTGGACGTGGCAAATAGGCGATAGTTCTTTCTTTCTTTTCTTTTATATGCACATACATACTTGGTGATACTAAGCCTTCTAAGTGGCTCTTCGGGAAGTAGAGCTGCTGATCCACACATGTAGAGTTCAGCAAAAACAAGGTCTTTGGACAAAGTTTAGTTTTTGTTTCTTTGACCTCTACAACTTAAAATCCTTTTCCCAAATTTAAAACTGTAAATGGTAAAAATAACGAAATTACGTATTTGAACATTGTTAGCTTGTGTCATTTTATGAGCATGACTCTCAGAGCAATATAAACTTTGTGGATTCTAGAACATGGTTTATCTTTCCTTACATTTTTTTGAAGTTGCTATTTATGAATGGACAGATGTTCAGGAAACCCCAAGCTTTTATTGGCCGTATTTTAGAACAGATGAAATACCAAATTGTTTAAAAAAGAATGCAATGTAGATCCTACTTTATGGAACTGTCATTTGAATGCTGTTTTTTAATTGGGAGATGCAGTGCTTAGTTACATTAATGATTCCCTAGAACTCGTTGGATATATGAGATGCTTTATCATAACATGGTCTTTTCATTTCTCTCTACATCATCTTTGAAGAGGTGCCATACCACTTTAAACAGTTCACCAATCAGTTTCATATGATGGATTCTCTTTAATCATTTACATTCAGAGAAAGTCAAATATTCTTTAGGAAGCCAAAGTAATCTTAACAGAATGTATAGTGTTTGTACAGCTGGATATCTTATTTATTTGAAGTTCTGAGGGAAATCTCTTCTGACTTTGCAAAAAAGATGGAAGAGTAAACAGTAAGAGTGTCCAAGTAATCTGAGCTAGAAAGTCCCTGCTTTTAGACCAAAGTCATTAAAAAAAATATATTTGAAAGGTCCAAAAATAATACAGTATATCAAATTCAGAGTACTACATAATGTTTTTTCAGTATTCTTAGTGTTTTTACATATATATGTGTGTATATATACCTATCTATCTGTATATAAATGAAAATATACTTGGGTTTTTAATATATTTAATATTCATGGATAGGTGAACACAATAAGAGTCTGTTTTCCTGAAAAAGTGATTAATCTGTTTGTTTTTTTGCACGTGACATGTCATCCATCATCATGTTGGCATTCCCTGGACATGATAACTGCATAACTGAATTAACATTCTCAAAAATTTCCTTCTAGGAAAGCTATTGAAAATGTATGTGTATGTATAGAAAATTCGTATTTCTAGCCTTTTTGGAGGTATCCCACTGTGACTCTAATAGTATTTCTAGTTCTTGTCAGTTCTATTGCATGTCTATTGGTATCTTTTTTTGTCTTGAGGAAAATGTGAAGGAACTTACTAGGTTGGGTTTGTTAGTTTTGGGATTTTCTTTGGTGTTATGGGTATGAGTATGGTAATTTTCTTTTTTCTGAAGGCAAGACTCAAATGGCAGGGCCCCAATGAAGGGGCCTGCAAGAGAGCTGGATTGGGACTTTCTACAAGGGCCTGTAGTGACAGAAGAAGGGGTAATGGCTTTAAACTGAAAGAGCATAGATTTAGATTAGATATAAGAAATTCTTTACCATGAGGGTGGTGAGGCCCTGGCACAGGTTGCCTAGAGAAGCTGTGGCTGCCCCCTCCCTGGAAGTGTTCGGGGTCAGGTTGGACGGGGCTCTGAGCAACCTGTTCTGGTGAAAGGTGTCCCTGCTCACTGCAGGGGAGGTGGACTAGATGGCCTTTATAGGTCCCTTCCAACCCAAACCGTTCTATGATTTTATGATTGCTTGTCTTGGAAAATCAAATACTGTGTATGTATACTCAAGGCCTGCAAAGCTGAACACACAGCTCAATGCTTTTTCTGCTGTTAGGAAGGGACAGAAGACTCATTAGGAAACTGTGTCACTGTCCACAGCAAATATTCCTGTAAATGCAATCTAATTGCTAATCTGTTCCCCTAAAATAATGTTTATAATTTGTAATGAAATGTGGCTGGGCCATATTATGTGGTCATTCCTGTTTCACTGTCATCATCAGAAAAAAACTTCAGCTCTCCTGCTTCTGTTCCCTGTTGCCTTCTGCTGGCAGATGCATCCATTAACTAATTATACTGTAGTGCTCAGAAGCTGGAAAGAAATGGTTGTCCAGACCTAAAACAGAGACTTATAGACCTGGAATGAAGTCAGTCTATTTTCTTTAAACATTATGTCTACTAAAATATTTGTAGTCTGTTGTTCCTCTCTGTTTTGGGAGATTTTTGTGAATTCTTCCCAAGCATATATTTTAAACCAATTTGAATGACTTCCTAACTGCGTGTCAGCATTGAATGCCGAGAGTAGACAAATGAAAGCTTGTTCCATATTCTTCATTTCTTGTAAGACGCTGTTGGTTTGTCATTTCCACAAAGTTTATTTGTTACGGTAAATGCTGTCAGTGTTACAACTATGCTTTTTCAAACTTCTCTGAATTGATCTGTTGAGGTGAGGTAAATGAATTACCAATTTTCTTTGTCATCCACTAGGATGAATTTACTTTTCAGACTTTCTAGTGGCCTGGGTATTTTTTATGTTGTAAAATGAGATTTGGTTGATAACTGTTGTATCAGAAGGCTGAGGTTATATGGTCTTCCCATGGAGACAGTCTCTAAAGCTACGGCAGAATATTAGTATGTACACTTTCCAAGGCTGAAAGTGGAGGTCACTTGAACTGATTTGAACTCTTTGCTGATTCTCATGCTTTTGACCATGTTCCTGTTACCTTGTCCGTGGTTTCTGTCCAAGACTCTCATTTTGCTGTATGTTAACTGATACCAGCTGAAAATGGCAAAGTCAATGGTAGCAGTAGTGTACTCACTTCCTGCTTTACCAGGTAATGGTTGGCTAAAGGCTATTTTGTCTACTATATTACATTCATTCATTTCTTGTTCTGTTTCAGACTATTAGATGAGGTATTTTAAAATGTTTTATTGGTCTTTAAACGAAAAGCTTTATGCAAAGCTGTAGATAATGTTCCCAGCCGTGACACACCCAAAGACAACACATGCTGTAGATGAACAAGTTACGTGCGGTAGATAACATTTTCACCTTGTCAACCTAGAAAGTAGTGGCAACAGATCATGCATACATATATGAATGTTTGCCTTTCAAAATCTTGCAGATGGTACTGAACGCTGATGACTTTTCCCCTATCACCTGTATTTGTATTGGGTTTTTTTTGCACCTTTGCAGACTTCACGCTCAGAGCAGAGTTGTGTTCTCCTTTTAGGAAGGCTTTAACTTGGATTCATTCATTACTGCAGTTTGTAGCATAGCCTCCAATAGACACATAACTGGGAAAAAATAATTGGGTGTGGAAAATTTCTACTGCAGTCTCTATGAAGGGACTGTTACACTGACCTAATGTCATTTCTTGCACAGTACATGTCTTAACTTCCACACCAAGCTCTGCTTGAGCTGAAGAAAAACTGGCAGAGAAACAATGAAGTTTAGCTTAAAATTTCAAGTTAGTATCTATAGCATGTCAGATAATATTCCACGTGAATGTGGTTTTCAAAAGGTAAAAATATAATTAAGAAAAAAGTTGAGAAATGTTTCACTGTAGCCATTTTAAATATTTGTAGCTATAAGTTTTGGCCAAGATAATAAAAAAAAATATATTGAGGAGCAAATCACAGTTTTTTCTACAAAAAGAGCAAAATTTGAAGGTGTTTGCTCAGTTTTTTTTTTTTCAGATAACTGTTTATGATCAAAATCCAAGTTCTCAGGCAATATGTTCATAAACGCTCACACAGAAGGAAAAATGTTCTGCTTGTGTTCACTGTGCAAAGGGTTAAAATGTTCACAGTTTCTGCTTAGATAAAATAATTGCTGTTTCTTCCTAATTTTCAGATGATGACCATTTTTCATGAACATTTATATTCTTAGGATTTTCTTTTTCAATAGAAAAAGTGTATTTTGAATGGTTTCAGAAAATAACTCTTCTTTTTTCCTTCTTGTCCTTTTTTTTCTTTATCATCTAAATAACTAGAGGAATGATTCTTGAATTACTACAAACAAGTCCTTGTATTTCAGGCTAAGTACAGGGATCTTCAGTCTCATAGGTGACTGCTTCCAAAATTTCCAAGTGTGATCATAAATAGATCGATGGAAGCTGTTTTCCAGTTTTCATTGCAACAAACCGTAATAGGTGCCTATTGAATATGTTTACATATGTACTTACATTTCCCACCATAACAACGTGTGAAGCCTATAATATGACTTATTCTGACATATATTCACTGTTTAATTCTTCCTTTTATCCACATGTTTTTGAATTATGAATGATATCAATCCTTAAATCTTTGTTTGTTTTAGGGAAGGTTCTTTTTTTTTTTTTTCCTCTTGGCACACCATATATGCACTAGCAAGTGCTAGCAGTTTCAGCTGCATTTAAGGAAATATTGTTGTAAGGCTTTTATGTGCTGTACTTCAATCAGCTAGTGCCAGCAGTATCCCAATAGAAAGACCCTCAACAGACCATTTTCAGCATTTTGCTGCAATTAAACTCCTCTGGTTTTAGCCCTCAGGCAATTTAGTACCTTTTTACATATGCACATTATGAACTTTTGACCAGGGCCTGGTAGTCATATATTAGATAGCAGCTTTTGAAAGCAGACTTAACAAGTTCCTTAGAGTATTAGAGTCGGAGTCAGTTGTGGAAAAGGTAATTTAACCAACTTGCAGTGAGGCCATTCAGAATCTTACTGATGATCCTAAATATGTCTTTTTTTTTTTTTCCTTGTTTCCTCTGGAAGCTGGTAGCAAGACCTCTCAAAGAATGTGATTGATCTTTTATTCAGTAGCTAACGAGGGCTGTGATTCTATTAGTGCTCTACAAGGCAAGGGAACAGTGATTTAATGAAGTGTCTAGTGAGCTGGTCATAGATTTATCCTGTTGTCTCTAATTTGCAGTGCTGTTGTGAGTGTAAAAGAAACTGCACTCACTGCCATTAGGCAGGTATTTCCTTAGTAAATTGTTGTAAGGTCAGGTGTAGTTATCTTACAAAAGGCAATGCCTTAGCTCCTCAATGTCTCAAGATGACAGCCGCTGTGCTGAGCACTCACTGAAGCGGAAACATGAGGATCAGAGGTCCGTCTCCAAGTCCCCCTTAGCTGATGCAGGAGCAGATGAACTGCCAAGTAGGACTAATAGAGTCATAATTGGCGATTAGAACTGGAAAGGTGCAATAACATCTTAATACAAACTGGCGTATATTATAGTTAGTGTCAGTAGTTGTAAAGTTACATGGTAGCCTGAACTAGTTACACTTCATTTTTTCACTTTCATAAAATGAGGCAATGCATCGTAATAGTTGCTGTACAACAAAAATATAAGAACATCAAAACTTGAGTTGCTTTAAAGTGACATTAATGTCTTCAGTACAGTTACATGGGCATGTAACTTGTCAGTCTCACTCAGAAATGATGCAATAAAATTTGCCACAGATAAAATAATCTCATAAATACGCTTTGGTATTCACTTAATTAGCACTAAATAGTGGATTTTATTTCTGTCTACTGAAATCCACTTATTTTTTGTTCTGTTTGCTAACATGAGATGTTATTTTGTTGATGCCTGTGGTGTTGCAAATCTGTTTTGCGCTGTTACGTTTTTCACAAACCCCTGAGTCCAAGTTAGCCAAAAGCAACCATTTTCAGGAAGAAGTTATCTTTGAATGAATTGCTTAATAATTTGATAAGGAAGTTAGGGTGTACATTGCCAGGAAGTTCAGTGTTACCTGTTTCAATCAAAAAGCGATATTGAAAAATAAGGAAGCAGATCTCAGATGTGTGGTTCTTCCCTAGATTGGCATAGAATGGTCAAAGCTAACAGAGAGAGGGGAGGCAATCAAAGATGAGATTGTGGGAGCATTAGTCTGAATTTTTTTATGTGTAAGTTGCAAGCCTGATTGGGATCTCAGCCTCGCGTTCCAGGCTCTGTGCATATAGGTAAAGAAAAATTACTGGGGCACAATATTTCAAATCTCTTTTGAGGGAAACTGCTAAAATCTCTTATGCAGCAGATGAAACTTGGATTATGTCAATCAGCAGTAGTGAGAAGACAGTAACATAACTTGTATCCTCATATAATCATAACACATGCATCACCAAAGAGTTCTCCTGCTCAGATGGATGATTTTGCATTTGCAAAATAAAAATATTTTCCGTTGGATGAGCCCTTGAACCCCTGTGAACTTGACACCCTGTGGGATGTCATCTGGGACCTCTGTTAAATATACAGATACAATTAGTCTAGAAAAAGAGATATTGGGCTTTTAAACGAACAGCAAGAGGATTTAAAACATTAAGCCAAACTTTCTAATTTCCTAATATTGACACTTCTGTCCCTCACAATCTTATTATTCTCTGCTGATCTACCATTTCATCAAAAAGTCTACAATGGAACTAAAAATCTAAGCCTTTTAGCCCATAGATCATTGCACTTGGTAAATGGCTTATTGTAGATTAGATAATGTGGTTCATAGCACATCCAAATCAATAAAAGGCTAGTCTGAATGTAGTAAAGTGCTCTCAGTCTGATTCTTTTTATTAAGTGTATCTGCCATGAGCAAAGTGAAAATTTTAGTCTTTTTGCTTAACTTGATGTAAGAAAAAGACATTACTTAAATTTCTACATGTTTATTTTCTTTCTTATAGAAGATCTGTCCCACGGAATTTAGTTTTATTTGACTCAAACTGAAATATATTGCTTGAAAAATGATAACATTCTTATATTGGCAAAATTCAGAGCCCAGTGGTTTGGTGTTCCCATTCATATCCCACTCTAGCAATGAATGTCCAAGATCTCTCATTTGTCAGATATTCAGTGGTCTCTGTGAAATAAATACTTCTAGACCTGCTCTCTTACAAATATCATCAGCAAAAATTGGCAACTTCAGCAACAAATGGAGATGGAGAATGCTTTCATTTGGAAGAATTGTGAAAGAAATGTTTTTAAGAAAGAATGGATGATTAGATACCAAAAAAGCAGTGGCACTTTAATCTAGGTCAGTAAAGGCCCAGGATTCACCTTTAATCCGACAACCACTGCGTATTGAAGTTAAAGGCTGGTCTGTGACATAAGAGAAACTAAGGCAATAATAGCGCGTAATTTGTTTCTAGGTTAACTGTGCATAGCAGAGGAAGGGGAAAGTTGCTTCTCTGGGAGATACGGCTTTCATCTGTCCCTCACATCTGGAAAGGTGTCTTTGAAAGCATGAGACAAGAACATTCCTACAAGAACAGTCCTACTGTAGAGAAATAGCTGTACGGCATGTTGCTGTGTCTGCTCAGCCCAGCCTTTACTGCACTGTCCACCTTACGTTTTTCTCTCATTTTGAAGTTCTCTGACAGATGTAAGGAGTGAATTGACAGGTTGCTGCACTAATCTGGGTCTGAAAGGGGGGGAGGTGGTTCTGCCTTCTGTCTTACCCTGTGGATGATCCCATGTTCCTGAAGGTGTGCAGATACCAGAAGGATACTCTTAT